>OGYH01003389.1_pt1 | contig 10739 bp, 9 predicted proteins | sample 1576511 | NCBI WGS metagenome assembly OGYH01 (sample SAMEA3541522, study PRJEB24748) | human gut metagenome | biome: human gut; feature: human-associated habitat; material: faeces | place: China | collected 2012 | reverse complement strand
ACACCCAGGGGTGGCCGCCCACCAGCAGGCCCTCGGCGTGTTTGTTGACGGTGTATACAGGATAAGCGCGTTCTTTCATGGAAATCTCCTTGGTTGCTCTTTTCAAATTCACCCCTTTATAATACCATAGATCCATGGTATTATAAATAAGAAATTTCCAAAAAAGACCGGAAAGAGGGGATCTGCAATGGAGATCGAACGCAAATGGATGGTGACCGGCTGGCCGGAGGGCCTGCCCATGGAGGAAGAATTTGCCATGCGGCAGGGCTACATCAGTGTGCGGCCCACGGTGCGCATCCGGGAGGAAGCCCTTGCGGGCGGCAAGACCGACTATGTGCTCTGCTTCAAGAGCGAGGGCGGCCTTGCCCGGGAGGAGATCGAGCGCAGCATCGACAAAGAACTGTTTGAGGAGCTGGAACACAAGATCATCGGCAAACCCCTCATCCCCAAGACCCGCCGCACCTACCGCCTGCCGGACGGCAGCGCGCTGGAAGTGAACCATGTGGACGCAGGCCAGCCCACCGCGTTCTGGTATGCGGAGGTGGAGTACCCCACCGTGGAGGCCGCCAACGCCTGGCAGCCTGCCGCCTGGGGCCTTGCCGATTACCTGAGCGACGAGGTGACCGGCCAGCCCGGCCAGAGCATGGGGGCCTACTGGCTGCAGACCCGCGGCTGACCCCCCTATATTATAAGAGAGAAAGGATCGTATCGTTACGAAAAAGGCAAGATTCAAGCTGGAGCTGCAGTATAACTCCCCGGTGATCCTCACCTTTTTTCTGCTGTCGCTTCTGGTGCTGTTCCTCGACCAGTGGACCGGCGGCTGGACCACCATGCACCTGTTCTGCGTCTACCGCTCGTCGCTCAAGGACCCGCTGTTCTACATCCGGCTGTTCGGCCATGTGCTGGGCCACGCCGGGTGGGAGCACTTCCTGAACAACATGCTGCTGCTGCTGGTGGTGGGCCCGCCCATGGAGGAAAAATACGGCAGCAAGGCCCTGCTGGGCGGCATCGTGTTCACGGCGCTGGTCACCGGCGTGCTGCAATGCGTGCTGTTCCCCCGCACCGGGCTGCTGGGGGCGTCGGGCATCGTGTTCATGCTCATCATGCTGTCGTCGCTGGCGGGCTTTTCCGGCGGCATCCCGGTCACCATGCTGCTGGTAGCGGCGCTGTACTTCGGCCAGCAGGTGTACGACATCATCCTCGTGCACGACAACGTGGCCAACTTCATGCACATCGTGGGCGGGCTGTGCGGCACGGCCTTCGGCTACTATTTCGCGCTGCCCCGCCGCAAACGCCGCCGCTGACGCATCCAGCGAGGCCGCAGCCTCCAGCGCCGCAGCACAGGAAAGCATCATTGCATCAACCGGGCAGGAGAGGGCAGGACCTTTCCTGCCTTTTTTGTGCGCCCGATTGCACCCGGGGCACGAATGTGCTATACTGAAAGAAAAAACGACAGGGAGGGACAACGCATGAAATTGACATCCGCAGGCGCAAATAAAATGATCAAAGCATGGAACGAAGACCTGGAGGGGCTGCTGAAAAAAGAAGAAGCGGAAAGCAGAACGACCTATGGAATCAATGAGGAACCGCTGCCCGCAAACTACGACTTTGCTCGGATGCAGCAGCAGATGGATGCGCTGAACCAGAAGATCGCTGTGCTGCGTCATGCAGTGAACGTGTTTAATACCACCACTATGTTGGAGGGATTTGGGTTTACCATCGACGAGGCACTGGTGCGCATGGCAATGCTGACAAAAAAGAAGCAGCGTCTGGCACAGATGAAGCAGGTGCCGTTGCTGGTGCGCACATCCCCCGGCTATGGCAGCAACACTCCGGAAATGACCTGCCGCAACTACGATGCAGAACAGGTGGAACAGGAATACCGCCGTGTCAGTGATCAGCTGACGGCTTTGCAGCTGACGCTGGACCGCGCCAATCTGCTTTTGGAATTTGAAGTGGAGCTGGAGGGGTGACCGTGATATTCCGGGGTGAATGCGTTTTTATTTGAATCTGGGAGAGCCATAAGGTTCTGGTACAAGGTTACAAATTTGGGTTGTTTTGTTATTTGATCAAGGTTATGGATGAGGTTAAGGCTTTGATAAAATGCAGCAATGCAATCGCGCATGCATCTAAAAGCCTCCGTATCGGCTTTTGTCGGTACGGGCGGGGAGGCACGGTTTCAGCCGCATCTAAGAGCAACAGGGCAGGCAGGGGCAAAACCTTTGCCTGCCCTTTTTGTGCGCCCGATTGCACCCGGGGCACGAACGTGCTATACTGGAACAAAAAACAACCAAGGTTGTACAAAAGCGAGGAAACGACCATGAAGCGGGCATATATCAATGGCATTCTGCTGGACGGCACCCAGCAGATGGAGCCGCAGGCACACAAGGTGCTGCTGTGCGAGGACGGCGTCATCACCGCCGTTGCGGACGAGGGCACCGACCTGGACGGCTATGAGGTCATCGACCTCCACGGCGGCTATGCGATGCCGGGCCTCATCAACCTGCATGTGCATCTGGCCGGCAACGGCAAGCCCAGCGCAAAGCCGCGGGATAATGCGGCGCTGGTGCGTAAAATTCTGAGCAACGGCCTGACCCGCGCGGTGGCCTACCGCATGGTGTGCAGCTATGCAAAGCTGGAGCTGCTGGGCGGCGTGACCACCATCCGCACCGTGGGCGGCATCGCGGATTTTGACACCCGCTGCCGGGACGATGCCCAGGCCGGGAAGATCCTGGCCCCGCGCATTCTGGCCGCCAACGAGGGCATCTCGGTGCCGGGCGGCCACATGGCAGGCTCGGTGGCCGTGGCGGCCCACAACAACGGCGAGGCCCTGACCCAGCTCACCAAGGTCAGCACCCAGCGGGTGGACCTTGTCAAACTGATGATCACCGGCGGCGTGCTGGATGCCGCCGAAAAGGGCACCCCCGGCGAGCTGAAGATGCCGCCGGAGATGGTAAAGGCCGTGTGCGATCAGGCCCACGCCATGGGCTATCCCGTGGCGGCCCACACCGAATCGCCCGAAGGGGTGAAGGTGGCACTGGAAAACGGCGTGGATTCCATCGAGCACGGTGCAAAAATGGACGAAGAAACGGTAAAACTGTACAAGGAGCACGGCGCGTTCCTGTGCACCACCATTTCCCCGGCGCTGCCGTATGCGCTGTTTGACACGGCGGTGTCCGGTGCGTCGGAAAAAGACCAGTACAACGGCAGGATCGTGTTTGACGGCATCGTGGAAAGCGCCAAAACGGCGCTGGCCAACGGCATCCCGGTGGGCCTTGGCAACGACGTGGGCTGCCCTTACATCACCCAATACGACTTCTGGCGGGAGCTGTGCTACTTCCACAAATATTGCGGCGTGAGCAACCAGTTTGCCCTGTACACCGCCACCCTGCGCAACGCGCAGCTGGCCGGGGTAGGGGACGTGACCGGCTCGCTGGAAGTGGGCAAGAGCGAGGACCTCATCGTCACCCGTCAGAACCCGCTGGAGGACCTGCGGGCGCTGCAGCATCTGGAGCTGGTGGCCTGCCGGGGCCGCGTGGTGAAAAAGCCCGCGCCCAAGCGCAGCCAGACCGTGGACAAGCTGCTGGACCCCTATCTGGAATAAGAATTTATCATAGAAAGGCTCTCCCGCAAGGGGGAGCCTTTTTACATGCTCGCCATCACGGCCAGAATGCTCTGCCAGCTTTTGGTGCGGGCGCAGGTGGGGGCCGGGCGGGCCGGACGGCTCACCGGCGTGGTCTGGGGCTGCGTCTGCAGCTGGGCGGCAGCCGGTACGGCCGGGTGGAAGAACATCTCCACCGTGCCGCTCTGCCACTGTGCGGCCAGCTGGGCAGCCTCCGGGTCGGCCTGCAGGGTGCGGCGCTCGGCTCCGGCCAGGCTGTCGGCCAGCCAGTACAGGATGGCGGCCACCGGCAGGCAGGGGGCCTTGCTCAGGGTGCTGTAGCTCCAGTGGGCACCCCGGCCCACAAAGCTGTCCACCGTGATGACGGCCCCGGTGCGGGCGTCACGGGGCAAAGGCAGATCGCAGTCCGTGCCCGCCAGCGTTTCCAGCTCCTGCACCATGCGGTCGGTGCGGGCAGCGTCCAGCCGGTCCTCGCGGCAGCAGGCGTGGAAGTCGGTGTCCTCCAGCAGGCTCTCGGCCTTGGCGGGGAACTGCCCGGTGAGCTGGCCGCTCTCGTTGTGGCAGAGCATCCACCCCTTGCGGAACAGCTGAAAGTTCAGTCCTCTGCGGCCCATCGTGGAGTAACACACGGTGGCGCAGTGCTCCCCGGGCATCCGCCGGACTTCCAGGTAGGCGTCGTTGCCGCAGAGATCCTGCAGGCGCACGGCGGCCAGAAGCTGCGCCCCCGGCAGACGGGATGACATGGCGTTGTGCATGGCGGTAAAGTAGCGGTTGGCATCCATGATACGTTCCTCCCTGAATGGTTCGACTGACAGCAAAGTGTTGTATTCAAAGGACTTCCAACGCGGGCCACCGCCGTGCACTGCGGGGGACATCGCGTGTTCCTGTGGTTCGTCTGAACATAGTATAGCATAAACCACGACAAAAAACAACTAAAAGTTTGCAAAAACAACCAGATTTTTGCGAACACCCCGGAACTGCTCCAAAATACAACGCGACGGTTGGTTGTAAAATACCCGAAGCGGTTGTGCGACGGACAACAAAAAAGCCTTCCCCCAAAAGGGGAAGGCAATCTCTCAATCTCCCAGCTCCCGGATCTCGTTCTGGATCAGGCGGCCGGCGGCGCGGGCCAGCTGGTCCATGCCGCGGATGCGGGCCATATTTTTACCATAGATGCGGGCAGCGTCGGCGGCGGAGCGGTCCTCGCCCATGAACACTGCCGACACCCGGATGCCCTTGCGCTGCAGCACGCGCACCTGGGCGGCCGCGTCGGCCACACCGGCGGCGTCCTCGTAGCCGCAGCCCAGCGGGTTTTCCGGGCTGGGCGGGATGCGGCGGCTGTCGTTGGGGGAAGCGTCGGTCAGCAGGATGAGCAGGTGCCGCGGGGCGGGGCCGGGGGCAAAGTCCAGCAGATCGCCCGCCGCCAGCAGGGCCAGGCCGTCGCGGTTCCAGCCGGAGGCAAAATACCGGTTGATGTTCTGGCGGTTTTTGTCGGCAAAGTCCTTGAGCACCCGCAGCACGGTGTAGCCCCGCAGGCTGCTGAAGGCACTCACCCGCACCGGGATGCCGCAGTTGGCCAGGCTCTCGGCCAGGATGGACCCCTGCGCCGCGATGACCTCCTGACAGTGCAGGCGGGAGGCGGAAGCGTCCAGCAGCAGGTCCACCGTAAAGGCGGGGTGATTTTCCTCTTCGGCGCACAAAAACACCCGGTCATCGTTCAAAAGCGGGGCGCGCCACACCCGCCCGGGGTCCACATTGCCGCTGCGGGCCACCCGCGCGTTGGGCTGCTGATGCACCAGAATGCAGTTGCGGATCTGCTCGGTGAGCCGCAGCACCACGCTGCGGTGCAGCTCCTGATTTTTGGCGTAGTAGGCGCGGTTGCGGTCGGCCTGCAGCTCGGCCTGTTCGGCCAGATGCCGGGCCTCCGGGGTGGGGGCCTGTTCCGGGCTGGGCACGCCCGCGCTGAACCACAAATGGCACCCCAGATGCACCCCGGTGCACAGCTCCTGTTCGGCCTTGCGCAGCCGCTCCGGCGGGTAGAGGGAGCGGCCGAAGCAGCTTTCGATGTAGGCGCGGTCCTGCGCGGCGTTCTGCTTCAGGGTGATGTGGGCCTGCCGTTTGTCCACGCTGGGGCCGCTGCCGGCGGCGTCCACGGCGTTGGAGTGCTCCACGGTCACTCGGTCGGTCTTGATCATCTGGGTGGGCAGGGCCTTGGTGGCAAGGGTGGCCAGCAGGCCGTCCAGATGCAGGTGCAGCGCCGCTTTCGGATGCACGGTGCCGTCGAAGAGGTCAAACGTTGCGTACACGGCCAGCAGGGCGTCCTGCAATTGGTCCGGCTGCGGGGCGGTGTCCGGGGCCAGCGCCCGGAACAACCCGCTCTCGTAGGGGGTCATCACGGGCAGATTGCGCCCCAGCACGCTGCGCCAGCGGGCCGCCTGCATGGTGTACACCAGCTGGTTCCTGGCCATCCACTCCTGCCGGGAAAGTTTGTACTGGATGGCAAAAAAGTAGTCGGCGTGAGAAGAGCGCAGCGCTTCCAGCACCGGGCGGTGGGGCAGCTCCAGCCGGTAGGCCGCGTTTTCGAGGTAGAGCCACGCCAGATCGTCCAGCATGGCCTGCCGCAGATCGCCCGCCCAGCGGTCAAAGATGCTGTTTATCAACTTGTCACCGTAATATTTGTGCACAAGGCCCACGATGGTGTTCATGTAAAAATCCACCGTGCCGTCGGTGTTGTGGGCCAGAAACAGCGGCTCAAAGCCATAGGCGCCCGCAGCTGCCCAGACCTGATTGGCCGCCCGCCGCTCCTGTGCGGTGTAGCTCTGGGCTTCCATCAGGCAAACAGCTTGGCCGCATCCAGTTTGGCCGGGATGCGGGCCGCGATCACGTCGCGGATCAGGCCCTGCTCGTAGCTGTCAAAGGCCTTGTTGGTGATGCCCATGTCCAGCGCGGCCCCTGCGGGGATGCCGCGGCGGATCAGGCGCAGCGCGTCCAGCATGCCGCGCAGGTCCAGTGCCTTGGTGGAAATTTCCGCACTGTCGCACTTTTTCTGCAAGTCGAGGAACAGCAGGGCAAACTGGTGGGCGTACTTCGCGGCAAGATCCGGGAACTGTGCCCGCAGCAGCTTTTCCAGGTTGTCCTGGGTGATGGTGGGCATCTGGATGACCACGAAGCGGGAGGTCAGGGCCTCGTTCAGCTCCCGGGTACCGGCGTAGCCGTAGTTCATGGTGGCGATGAAGCGGGTCTCCTCGGCCAGCGGGATGCGGTCGTAGCCGGGCACGTCAATGGCGCGGCGGAAGTCCAGCACTGCGTGCAGCACGGCCAGCGCCTCGTTCTTGGCCATGTTGATCTCATCCAGCACGCCAAAGCCGCCGCACTGGGCGCAGCGGTACACCGGTCCGGGGCGGAACTCCACCCGTCCGTCGGCAAAGGTGTCCATGCCGATGAGGGAGGCCGCGTCCATGTTCACATGGAACGAGATGTCCCACGCGGGGCGGCCGAAGGCGGCGGAGAGGTTCTCGGCCAGCACGTTCTTGCCGGTGGCCTTGCCGCCCGCCAGCAGCAGGTTTTCGCCGCAGAGCAGGGCGGCCAGCGCCTGCTCCCACACCTCTTTGCCGTAGTAGGTAAAGGCCGGGGCCGGGATGCGGGGCCGCAGCGCAGCGTCCAGCGGATGGGCGGCACGATATTCCGCTACCGCAGAAAGCAGGGCCGGGTCCACGCCCTCCTGCCGCAGCGTCTCAAGAAGTTCAGACATTGTACAATACACCTCGATGCTTTGCCGGTTGTTTGCAGCAAACCGGCTGCTCAGCCCTATCATAGCACAATCGCGGGCATTTGTGTAGGGGGCGTGCGGGGCAAAACAGCAAAGAGGGGCAGCCCCGACCGGGACCGCCCCTCTTCACATGAAAAAGAAGAAAAAAAGGAATGTTGGATCTATGCGGGAGAACTGCGCCTTATCAGGCGTTCTTCAGGTCGCTGATCATGCAGTCAGCAGCCACGATGCCGCTGGTGTAGGCAGTGCCCAGAGCGGCGCCCTCGTTCTCGTAGTAGGGAGAAGCGTAGATGGAGCCGTTGTCCACACCGGCCACATACAGGCCCTGGATGGGCTGCTGCTCGGCGTTGACGGCACGGGCGTAGGAGTCGGTCTTGACGCCGCCGAAGGTGCCCCAGATGGAGGGCTCGTACTCGATGACGTAGAAGGTGTCGCCGGTCAGCTCACGCAGCAGGTAGCTGTTCTTATAGAACTGCTCGTCCTTACCGGCGGCGCAGGCGGCGTTGTAGTCGGCCACGGTCTGCTCCAGGTCGGTCAGGCCGAAAGCCTTGGCGCAGTCGGCCAGGCTGCCCTTGACGGCCCAGCCGCGCTGGATGGCAATGTCCATGTGCTCGTCCAGGTTGGGCAGCAGCTCCTCGGTGTAGCCGGTGGAGCCGACGTACCAGTCAGCCGGGTTGCCGAAGTAGGCCAGAACGCCCTTGTCGCGGCACTCCTCATACATGGTCTGGTCCACCACGGCGTAGTACTTGCCCACGCGCAGGGACATCTCACCGCCCAGAGCCAGCGGACGGTCGGACAGGTACTGCTCGTTCATGAAGCGGTCGCCGTTGGGGTCCACCATCAGGCCGCCGTAGATGGCAAAGCGCAGGGTGTCGTTGGAGCGCACCATGGAGCGGCCGCGCTCTTCCATCTTGCCGTTCACGCCGCCAAACTCGTTGCAGCACAGGGCCCAGTTGCGGTCGGCGATGCCGCCGGCCTCGATGACGATGTCGTAGCCCTTGCCGTCCGACAGCTCGTTGCACAGGGGCCAGACGTTGATGTTGCCAAAGTGCTCGTGCAGGCGGTCCTGGTTGCCGGCATAGCCGCCGGTGGCGATCAGCACAGCCTTGGCGTTGTACTGGATGTAGGTCTTGTTCTCGGTGTCCTTTGCGATGACGCCCACCACCTTGTCGCCGTCCATCACGGGCTTGACGGCCTCGCGGCAGACCTCGAACACGCCGCCGTCGGCGGTGAACTTGTCCACCAGCGGCTGGAAGCGGTCGGTGCCCTTGACCTGAGTGCCCTGCAGGTCGGCAAAGTTGTGGCGTGCGCGGAAGCCCATGCCGTAAGCGTCGCGGCGCAGGCCCATGTTGACGCCGTTGTCCATGAAGTTGGACACCACGCGCTCACCGGCGCTGACGCACTTGTGCAGCAGAGCGCCGTTCACAGTGCCCTTGGAGAAGCCGTACTCGCAGTTGAACAGGGTCTCCACGGAGACGGTGGCGTTCTCGGCAGCCTGCACGCGGGTCTCGGCCAGAGCGGGACCACCGGCCACAGAGCCGTTGGACACGCCGCAGGAGCTGCCCTTTTCCAGCAGGATGGTCTTGACACCGGCAGCCTGCAGCTCCAGAGCGGCCATGATGCCGGCAGCGCCGCAGCCCACGACCACAGCGTCGGCATCTTCCTGAGAGGTGACGGTGATCACGTCGGGCTCCTCGTTGGCCTCCACGTCCACAGACACGGTCACGGTGGTGCCGGAAGCCTGGGACATGCAGTCGGCCACAGCGGTCTTGACGGCATTGGAGGTGATGGTGGCACCGGACACGCCGTCCACGCTGCAGGTCTGGGCGCTCAGGATGTTCTCCTTCATCTTGTCGCCGATGTCGGCACCGATGCCCTTGGTCTCGCCGGACACGTCGATGACGATGTCCTCGATCTTGTCCTTGCTGAAGGTCACGCTGACCTTGACGTCGGACTCGATGCCCTTGGCGGTAGCCTCGTAGGTGCCGGGGGTGTAGGTGAGGGCAGCAGCGGTGCTGGCAGCCTCGCTGGAAGCAGCGCTGGAGGCGGTGGAGCCGGAAGCAGCGTTGCAGGCAGACAGGGCACCGGCGGTGACACCGCTCATGGCGGCGGCAGCGGCGATCTTCAGAAAGCCTTTACGGGAGATCTTGTTCATAGCGGAACTCTCTTTCTTCTCGTGATGTTTCTTCTTATCTTCTTATCTTCGACGGAAATCGACATTTTTTGTCGAGTCTAAAAAATTATAGCGCGAACAGACCCGGTTTACAATTCATTTTTCTTATATTATAATTTAGGCAAAGCTAATGTATGGGTGGAGGATGACCGGAATGAACCAAAGCGCATTGGAAGGTTTTGTCAAAATCGTGGAACTGGATAGTTTTTCGGAGGCGGCAGATGCGCTGTATCTGTCGCAGTCGGCCCTGTCGCAGCAGATCCGCACGCTGGAAGGCCAGCTGGGGGTGGAGCTGTTCCAGCATGTGCCACGCAAGGTGCTGCTGACCCCGGCGGGACAGGATTTTTACCCCAAGGCAAAGCAGCTGGTGGCCCTGTACAACGATGCCGTGCGCCATGCGCGGGCCGTACAGCACAGGGCCGACCCTCCGGCCCGGCATCTGGAAATCGCCTACCACCACGACGCCATGCGGATGTTCGGCTACGATCTGCTGGCCCTGACGGGGGAGCTGAGCCTGACCTATTCGCCCATCCTGCACGGCTGTGCCGCCCGCAGTGAGCTGTGGCGCAGCCTGAAAAAAGGGGAGACGGACCTGTCCTTCCAGCTGGACAGCGCCGAGATCTACGCCCAGGGGCTGCGGTTCTTCCCGCTGTGCTATGTGCCGGAGGTCTGCATCTTCTTTTATGCAGAAGAAGAGATCCCGCAGGGGCCGCTGCGCCTTGCACAGGTGCTGCCCTACCGGTGGCTGCCCATCCGGGAGATGTACCAGACCCTCTATGAGACCGAACTGCTGCAGGAGGGCGCGCGCCGCGGGGCCGGCATCATCCCGCCGGGCACCCTCCGGAGCGCTCCTTACGGCGGCCCCTCGCTGAAGATGGTGCCCCTGCTGTACTACCGCCGCCCGGACCTGCGCTTTGCGCGCCTGCTGGACTGGAACAAGGGCCACCGCTTTGGCATCGTGGCGGGGCAGAAAGCAGACGACCCGGTGGTGCGGGGCTATGTGCAGGCGCTGCAGCAGGCCTTTCCGGCGCTGACCGGCCCGCTGTTCGGGGTGGAGCTGGAAAAAATAGAGGTGTGAAAAAACCGGGAACATCCGCAGATGCTCCCGGTTTTTAAAATATCGGTGTTTACTCCACCACGTCCTCGAACTGGCTGTTGTACAGGTCGGCATAGAA
>OGYH01003385.1_pt1 | contig 10749 bp, 13 predicted proteins | sample 1576511 | NCBI WGS metagenome assembly OGYH01 (sample SAMEA3541522, study PRJEB24748) | human gut metagenome | biome: human gut; feature: human-associated habitat; material: faeces | place: China | collected 2012 | reverse complement strand
TTTGAAAGGCAGGCCGTCCCTCAATGGATTTACCGGATTTACCGGCCATTTTCACGGGCAATCTCCCAGATTTTCTCAAAGAGTTCATGCTTGCAGAGATAGCAGCGGTTCTTCGGATTCTGGCGGAAACCGTCGATATCCAGCTCCTCAGATTTACAGACGATATGACGCACGCCGTTTTTCTCACAGAACTCTTTCGCTTCCTTCAGTTCTCTCTCCGGGAAAGAACAGGAACTTGCGGTAACTGCGATCACATTCTCTCCTCCAAGAGCTTCCAGCGCTGCTTTCAGCAGGAAAGTAGAATCCACACCGCTTGAAAAAGCAACTGCAACACTTCCCATTGCTTTCAGATTCTGCTGTAATACTTTATATTTATCATGGATATTCATTGCTAAACGCTCCTTTTAACCTAGTATACTAGTGTGTATTATAGCATACTGCATTCCGCACTACAACATAAAAACAGGCAGGAATTTTGCGCTGTTATGCGAATTTCCTGCCTGTATTTTTGTTTCATTTATCACTCAAAATCAAATCTTCTGACTTCGCAGTTTTTCACTCCGAATGTCGCGTATTCTTCGTTTGTCATCTCGTAGAAATAGGACTGGATCACCCTGGAAATCCCGTTGTGTGCCACGAGGATATAGGTTTTGTGATCGGATTCTGCTTTGATCTCGTCGAGGAGATTGTAGATCCTCTGTGCCAGATGCAGCATGGATTCCCCGCCGTCATATCTGGTGATGAACTGCTGCTTTGCTTTCTGGAATTCCTCACCGTTGCGGGCAGTGGATTCGTATTTTCCGAAATTCTGCTCGATCAGTCTCGGCTCTACACGTGCCGGAATTCCGGTAATCTCAGAAATATGTTTTGCTGTATCTGCTGCACGCATCAACGGAGAATAAAGGATCTCATCTGCCTGGATCCCCTGTCGCAGAATCTCATGCCCTGTCTCGATCGCCTGCTGATGTCCCTTCTCTGTCAGCGCGATATCTGTCGCTCCGCAGATCTTATTCTCTACATTCCAGACTGTCTGTCCATGTCTCACAAAATAAAAATGTCCCATTGTATTTCAACTCCTGCTCTTTCGTTTTTCTTTATCTTACCATCTTTATCCTGTAAATGGGTATCTCTATTTTGTTATAATGTTATAGGAAATTTCTATCGCCCTGCCATCCATCCCATTCACAATGACTCTGATGATTTTACGCCATCGTCATAAGTACCGTTCCGACAGTGATCAGTACAACTCCCACCGCAGATTTGCGCGTCAGTTTTTCGTGGAAAACGATCCAGGAAAAAGCAATCGTCGCGAGAATACTGAGTTTATCGATCGGCACGACAACACTTGCAGGTCCTTCCTGCAGAGCACGATAATAACAGAGCCAGGAAGCTCCTGTCGCGATACCTGAAAGTCCGATAAAAAGAAGCTCTTTTTTCTCAATCTCTTTTACTTCCTTCTGCTTACCCTGGACAAAAACCATCAGCCATGCCATCAGAAGCACAACTGTTGTACGGATCGCGGTTCCCAGGTTTGAGTCAATCCCTGAAATTCCAACCTTTCCAAGAATCGCTGTCAGGCTCGCAAAGACTGCTGAAAGCACTGCATAAATAAACCAACTGCTGTCTTTTTTCTTTGTATCTTCTATAACTTTCTTTCTGGAGATCATCATATAAGTACCGATCGCGATCAGACAGACACAGCCAAGCTTCGCCCATGTCAGTCCCTCATGGAGAAAGATCAACGCCAGGAAGATCGTCAGTATCGTACTGGATTTATCGATTGGCACAACCTTGTTGACATCGCCTTTCTGGAGCGCATGAAAATAGCACAGCCACGATGCTCCCGTCGCCAGTCCGGACAAAACGAGAAACAGCAGCGTCTCTCTGCTGATATTGTGGATTCCAGAAAAAGTCCCCGTGACCAGCACCATCAGCCATGAGAACAGAAGAACTACGATCGTTCTCACTGCTGTCGCCACATCTGAATCTGTTTTCTGAATTCCACACTTTGCGAGAATCGCTGTGATTCCCGCAAAAAAAGAAGATCCTACTGCGAATAAGATCCACATAAACAATCCCCCCTCTTTATTCATTTTATCTGCAAAAAGAGCAGGTCTCTGCCCGCTCTCTGCTAATCAATCCTTATTAATCCTCATCAAAGTTTACTGCGTAAACTCCCTCTGGAAGTTTCATTGTAAGGATTCCAAGATTAAATTCATGATCCATAACTGTGATATGATACTCAAAGATCACATCATCCTCAAACTTGGACAGTAATACATAAGTACCATTTTCCTTGCCGTCAATCTGGTCACAGATGTCCTCGTAGACTGCTTCCCCGGAAATTTCCCTCGGATAACCTGATGACTTGATCTTTTCCTCAATTGCCTGATATAATTCTTCCATTTGTACGTCTCCCTTCAGTAGCGGATTCCGAATCGCCGCTCATCCTCATCCAGAGAAATCCTTCGTCTTCGGATATCATCGATCTCTATATAACGGTCATTGTAAAGTGCCTGAATGATCTTGTCAATATCTTCTTCAAGGCCCTGCAATTCTGTCGAAACAGAACCGTCATATTCGTTCCTCGCCCATCCGGTCACGGTGTACATCTGTGCCAGGTATCCTAATTTATACCGGAATCCAACACCCTGGACTCGTCCATAAAAACTGATCGCTTCTCTGATTTTCTGCATGGTTTTTCCTCTATATTTATTTTATCTGTTTCTCAGTTTTTCCATAATTTTGTATCCTATATATCCTGACAAAATTCCGAGAAGGATTCCTCCCAGTACATCTGTAGGATAATGTACATATAAATAAAGTCTTGAGACTGCGATCAGGCAGGCAAGTACCAGCGCCGGTTTCCAGGCTTTATTTTTTGCAAAAAACAATGCGCTCACTGTTGTAAACGATGCTGATGTGTGACCCGACGGGAAAGAAAAATCGTGAAGCTTCGGAACCAGAAGCTGAACTGTCGTATTTACATCATACGGTCTTGTCCTCGCAAACAGATTTTTGAGAATCACATTGCACAGTATCGTCTGTACAACCAGTGCCGCCAGCATTACGCCGCCGGCCCGCCTTGTTTTCGGTATCACCAGAAAGATCGCCGTCAAAATGATCCAGATAATTCCGGCATCTCCAAGTCTGGTGATCCCGACCATGATCTTATCCAGCACCGGTGTATGCAGTGTCTGGATAAAATCCAGGATTTTTAATTCAATGCTCATAATCCTCACTCCATTGTTTATAAATGTATCTGCATGTGCCGATTGTCTTATGTATTTTAATCTTCTGCTCTTCTGTAGGATTGATCTCTGTTTTGAATCGCTTCAGCAATCTCCTCATCCTTTTCTATCTGTTTCTTATACTTACGAAGTCCATATAATTTACAGGAAAATTCATGTAGAATTTTTCAAATCAATCGTATCCAAAACGGATAAATCTGCCTTTATGCCTTTAAATTGAAAATACAGGTCATACGTGTAATAACGTCTGTCCGTAGGAGGGCGGCTTGCCTTTAAGATTTCCTCGTTGTCCTATTTTTGAAGAATTTTTACAGAAACATCTAATAACTCAGCAAAATCTTGTTTCAATACATTTGATTACTTATATCTTCCTCCTTTATATTAAGCGAATAGATCACAGATGCCGGCTTGTAAAGGCATCCTGTATCAAAATGTAAAACCATTATAGCATTATTTTACACGATCAGCACTAATATTTTACATAAACCACCAATTCTTTGGTTACTGTTCAGAGGTTAGCATAAGTCATTGTAAAAAATGACGAAATTTATTTTTTTTATTTTGTGGATAATCATTTTCAGCAGGAAAAACTGTGTTTATAGTTTTTCCTGCTGTTCTTTTTGTGAACAGTTATACTCCGGCTTCAGTTTTACGAAACAGCTGGCAGACTGGAAGAAGAACAGGGAAAGAATCTGAAACTCCGTGCACAGATAAACCGGGATTATGAAAACTCATCGATTCCTTCATCAAAGACCATTAATCGTAAAAAGATCGCAAACAGCAGGGAAAAATCGGGCAGAAAGCCAGGCGGCCAACCCGGTCATAAAGGACACAGCAGAAAGAAACAGGAGCCTACGCATCCTATAATACTTCTGCTTCCACCAGAAGCGGTGTCTGAAGACTGTGCTTTCAAAAAGACTGGAAAAACAATCATAAAACAGCTGGTAAGCATCCGTATGATGTTAGATGTGACGGAATACCATGCAGATGTTTATTATAACAGTAAGACGGGCGAACGTGTACATGCTGCTTTCTCCAGTTATGCATACAGACTGTACAAATGCCAGAGAGAGCGGAAACAGCTGTTATGTGTATGTATGTGCAACACCTGATGGAAAAGCTCTTTATTTTGCACGCAGTTTATCAGGAAGAAATGGGAAGTACACCCGAAAAAGGCTGATTTTATGCGGGTTTTCAGGAAAATCAAAATTTTTTTAAAAAAATTAAAAAAAGGGGTTGATTTTTTTGAAACCCTGTAATATAATAACATTCGTCGCGAGCGATAAGAAATAAAAAACGCAAGCGAATGAATGAAGGGCTATCGCCAAACGGTAAGGCAACGGACTCTGACTCCGTCAGTTCAAGGTTCGAATCCTTGTAGCCCTGCTACTTAAGCACCTCAGATGAGGTGCTTTTTTTTCTGCCTATTTATGAAACTCTTTGAAGGCGATCGGAGCAGGCTGGTTTTTGTGATGTTCTCCGATCTGTTTTTCCATCCAGACCATATTATACCAGGTATCAAATTTGTAACCGCACTGATAAAATTCTCCTACAAGACGGTATCCCATATGTGAATGAAACTCAACACTGTTATTATCCAGATGAGCATCGGCGGAAGGTGTATAGGCGATGCAGGCATTCATATTGAGGATTCCCTGAGCTTTGAGTGTCTGTTCCAGAGCATCGTGCAGGAGTCTGCCGATTCCCATGTGCTTGCAGTTCTGATCGACATAGATCGAAGTTTCTACAGCCCAGTCGTAAGCGGCACGCTCGTGGAACGGGCTGGCGTAGGCATAGCCAAGGATCTGGCTGTTTTTTTCTGCGACGAGGTATGGATATTTTTCCAGAGTATGGTGGATTCTGGATGTAAACTCTTCTATAGATGGCACATCGTATTCAAAGGTGATGGCAGTGTTTTCGACATAAGGTGCGTAGATCGCGAGAAGAGCCGGGGCATCGGATTCCCTGGCGGTGCGGATCGTGATTTTTTCATCAGATGACATGAAAGGTTCCTCCCTGATTTCCTTTAAATATTTTATCATGATTATAGCACCTAAAAGGAAAAATAACAGAGGAAAAAATGTGTTGTTCTGACGGTTGCAAATAAAAACGGGAAATGGTAAAGTTTACTGAGAAATAATTATAGATTTTGGTAACTATTCAGCAGTAGAAATGAAAGCGGGGATATATATGGCATACAGTTTCAGCGGGAGAGTCCGCTACAGTGAAATCGGAGAAAATGGTCTGTTGACACTGCCGGGAGTTCTGAATTATTTTCAGGACTGCAGTACTTTTCAGTCGGAAGAAGTAGGTCTTGGAATGGAAGTCCTCAAGGAATGGAAAAGATTCTGGGTATTATCCGCATGGCAGGTGATCGTGGACCGCTATCCGTATCTGGGAGAAGAAATCACCACTTCGACCTGGGCGTATGGATTTCGGAGTTTCCTGGGAATGCGTAATTTCTGCATGGAAACAAAGGGTGGAGAACGGCTCGCCTATGCCAATACGTACTGGACCTATATCAATGCGGAAAACGGGCTTCCTGTCAAACTGACGGAGCGCGATACCGCGGCATACGGGCTGGAACCAAAACTGGATATGGATTATGCACCCCGCAAGATCAAACTACCGGGCGAGTATGAGCAGCAGGAGGCTTTTGCTGTGCAGAAGCATCATCTGGACACGAATCATCATGTAAATAACTGCCAGTACGTCCAGATGGCGATGGATTATCTGCCGGCAGATTTCAGGATCCATCAGATGCGCGCAGAATATAAGCAGCAGGCAAGACTTCACGATGTGATCTGCCCGGCGCGCGCTGTGGAAGACACAAAGACAACGATTCTTCTGAATGACCAGAAGAGTGAACCATATGCAATTGTAGAGTTTATGTAATAAAAAACATTGGAGGATTTTTATGATCGAATTAGGAAAAAAACAGACGCTGCAGGTAGTAAAAACAGTAGATTTCGGTGTATACCTGGCAGAAGATATGAACGCAGATACCAAACATCAGGTACTTCTTCCTGCAAAGCAGGTTCCGGCAGGTACAAAAGCCGGTGACAAACTGGAAGTTTTTATTTACAAGGATTCACAGGATCGAATGATCGCAACTACAAATGAGCCGCGCCTGACAGTTGGAGAAGCAGGACTTCTCAGAGTAAAACAGGTGACAAAGATCGGTGCATTTCTGGACTGGGGGCTGGAGAAGGATCTTCTGCTTCCATATCATGAGCAGACAACAAGGATCTTTGAGGGACAGGAATGCCTGGTTGCTGTTTATGTGGACAAGAGCAGCAGACTTTGTGCAACAATGAAAGTTTATCCGTATCTTTCCCAGGAGACACCTTACAAAGAGGGCGACCGCGTGAAGGGCAGAGTTTACCAGATCAGCGATAACTTCGGTGTTTTTGTTGCTGTAGATAATAAATATTCTGCGCTGATCCCGGCAAGAGAGGCAAAAGGAAAATACCGCCCGGGAACTGTCCTTGACCTTCGTGTGACCAAGGTCAAAGAAGATGGAAAAATGGATGTCAGCGATCGTGAGGAAGCATACATTCAGATCAATGAAGATGCAGAAAGTGTGTTCAGCATTATCGAAGAATTTGCAGGAGTTCTTCCATTTGATGACAAGGCTTCACCGGAAGTCATCCGCAGAGAGTTCGGTCTGAGCAAAAATGCATTTAAACGTGCGGTAGGACATCTGCTCAAAGAAGGCAAGATCGAGATCAAAGACCGCCGTATCTACATTGTTAAGTAATTGGGCATAGTAAAGGATAAAAATATGAATTTTACACATCTTCATGTTCATACAGAATACAGCCTTCTGGATGGCTCCAACAAGATCCAGGAGTATGTGAACAGAGTCAGGGAACTTGGTATGGACAGTGCTGCGATCACAGACCATGGAGTTATGTATGGTGTGATCGATTTTTACCGTGCGGCGCGGGCAGCAGGGATCAATCCGATCCTTGGCTGCGAGGTTTATGTGGCTCCGGGATCCCGTTTTGACCGTGAGATCGGGAGCGGAGATGACCGTTATTACCATCTTGTTCTTCTTGCAGAAAATAACCAGGGCTATGCGAACCTGATGAAAATCGTGTCCAAAAGTTTCGTGGAAGGTTTCTATTATAAACCGCGTGTGGATCTGCAGCTTCTTGAAAAATATCATGAAGGTCTGATCGCTCTGAGTGCCTGCCTTGCGGGTGAAGTGGCGAGATTTCTTACCAGAGGGATGTATGAGGATGCAAAAGCGGCTGCACTGAGATACCAGGATATTTTTGGAAAGGGAAACTTTTTCCTGGAACTGCAGGATCATGGAATTCCCGAGCAGCAGAATGTAAATCAGCAGCTGCTCAAGATGCACCGTGAGACAGGGATCGAACTGGTTGCGACCAATGACGTTCATTATACACTGGCAGAGGATGCACAGCCGCACGATGTACTGCTGTGCCTTCAGACAGGTAAGAAACTGTCCGATGAAAACAGAATGCGATATGATGGCGGGCAGTATTATGTAAAATCTCCGGAGGAAATGGAAAGGCTTTTTCCTTATGCGACAGAGGCTCTGGAGAATACGCATAAGATTGCAGAGAGGTGTCATGTAGAGATTGAGTTTGGTGTCACCAAACTGCCAAAATTTGATGTTCCGGAGGGATATACTTCCTGGGAATATCTGAATGAACTTTGTTTCAAAGGGCTGGAAGAGCGTTACCAGCCAGTGACCGAAGAGCTGAAAGAACGCCTGAATTACGAGCTTTCCACGATCAAAAACATGGGTTACGTGGATTACTTCCTGATCGTGTGGGATTTTATTCGGTATGCGCGAGATCATGACATTATGGTAGGACCGGGACGTGGCTCTGCGGCAGGAAGCCTGGTTGCTTATACGCTTGGGATCACACAGCTTGACCCGATCCGTTATGACCTTCTGTTTGAGCGTTTCCTGAATCCGGAACGAGTTTCCATGCCTGATATCGACGTGGATTTCTGTTTCGAAAGACGACAGGAAGTGATTGATTATGTTCGCCGTAAGTACGGCGATGACTGCGTGGTTCAGATCGTTACTTTTGGTACGCTGGCGGCGCGGGGTGTTATCCGTGATGTAGGCCGTGTGATGGACCTTCCGTATGCACAGGTCGATACGATCGCCAAGATGATCCCGCAGGAGCTGAATATCACGATCGACAAGGCTCTCAAGATGAATCCGGAGCTCAAAAAAACTTATGAGGACCAGCCGGAGATCCATGACCTGATCGATACTGCCAGGAGACTGGAAGGACTGCCGCGTCATACTTCCATGCATGCGGCAGGTGTTGTTATCAGCCAGAAGGATGTTTCAGAGTATGTGCCGCTTTCTAGGGCGCAGGACGGTTCGATCGTTACACAGTTTACGATGACAACGCTGGAAGAACTGGGACTTCTCAAGATGGATTTCCTGGGACTTCGTACTTTGACGGTTATCCAGAATGCAGTGCATCTGATCGAGCAGGATACTGGTGTTCATCTTGATATGCAGCAGATTGATTATAATGACAAAAAAGTACTTGATTCATTGGGAACGGGACGTTCTGACGGTGTATTCCAGCTGGAAAGTGCGGGTATGAAAAACTTCAGACCCCAACAAAAAGCAGGATCCCATGACAGAGGATGAGCTTCGGACGATCGTGGAAGTAAGCCATGAGGAAGGCGTTATTGAGAGCGAAGAAAAGAAGATGATCAACAACGTATTCGATTTCGGGGATGCTGTGGCCAAGGATGTTATGGTGCCGCGTATCGATATGGTCATGGTAGATGTAAACGCAACCTTTGACGAGCTCATGGAGCTGTTCCAGAATGAACGCTTTACCCGTATCCCGGTTTACGAGGAAAATACGGACAATGTCATCGGCATTGTGAATATGAAGGATTTTATTCTGTTTGATCATGAAAAGGAAAAGAATTTTTCCATCCGTGATTATCTGCGCCAGCCGCTCTATACCTACGAATACAAGAAGACGGCCGAGCTGATGCTGGAGATGCGAAAAACCTTCAACAATATCGTGATCGTACTGGATGAGTACGGTGCCACGGCAGGTCTCATTACCCTGGAGGATATGCTGGAGGAGATCGTGGGAGAAATCCGTGACGAGTACGATCAGGATGAGGAAGATGAAGTCAGGGAGATCAGTCCAGATGAATATCTGGTCAACGGTTCTGCCAAGCTGGATGACTTAAATGACCGTCTGGGGCTGGAGCTGGAGTCTGAGGATTATGATTCCATCGGCGGTCTGGTGATCGGCCTGTTAGATCATCTGCCGGAAGAGGGCGAGGAAGTCGATTACGGGAATCTTCATCTAAAAGTAGAGGAGATGGACAAAAACCGGATCGGAAAGATCCGTCTGCAGATCCACCATCCGGAAGAGACAGAAGATGGAGAACCGGAAAAAACAGAGGAACACGAATAAAACAGCGAAAAAGAAGAGGATGCAGCAAGCTGGTTCCGACACGTAACGGATCCGGATTTGCAGCATCCTCTTCTGTTGTGTCAGCTTAAAATTCCGCCCGCCATGCCGCCGGCCACGCAGCAGACCAGAACCGGTATCATCCGGGTAAGCTCCGGCATCTGACCGTGGCGCAGCAGGACAGACGCGGCAAGGAGGGCCAGAAAATAAAGCATTCCGGTGAGCAGCCCCCAGAAAAATCTCCGTGTACGCAGCGCCTTGCCGCAGAGCAGGCCGCCTGCGAGGCAGGAGATGAGATAGAGGGCGTAGACGGCTGGAGTGATCTGGGATTCCTTCAGCTTGAGCCGGTACAGGACGAGGGTCAGGATGAATAAAAGCAGGGCAGATAAGAGATAAGAGGCAAGCAGGGAAATTAAAACGGCTTTCGGGCGGGACGGAAGCATAAAACTCCTCCTTTTCGGGAATACTCTGATTGCTTCATTTTATTCCGGGCTGTCCTCAGATATACGCAATATAAAATGGCTTAAATACTAAGAAAATCAGGCGGGAAATTACAAAAATATTCTTGACATGCCATCATCAAACGGATATAATGATATGGCGTGCGAAAATCGCAGGATTTTTTGATGCGCAAAAAGCTGAAAAGAATTACAGCAACCAACAGACAATATCACAGGAGGTGAAAGGAATGCCAACATTCAACCAGTTAGTGAGAAAGGGAAGACAGACCGCAGAAAAGAAGTCTACCGCACCGGCTCTGCAGAGAGGATACAACTCCTTACAGAAGCGTGCAACCAGCACTTCTTCTCCGCAGAAGAGAGGTGTCTGCACCGCAGTTAAGACTGCAACCCCGAAGAAGCCGAACTCTGCACTTCGTAAAATCGCCAGAGTACGTCTTTCTAACGGTATCGAGGTAACCAGCTACATCCCGGGCGAGGGACACAATTTACAGGAGCACAGCGTAGTATTAATTCGTGGTGGTCGTGTTAAGGACCTTCCGGGTACCAGATACCACATCATCAGAGGTACTCTTGATACTGCAGGCGTAGCCAACA
>OGYH01003383.1_pt1 | contig 10757 bp, 8 predicted proteins | sample 1576511 | NCBI WGS metagenome assembly OGYH01 (sample SAMEA3541522, study PRJEB24748) | human gut metagenome | biome: human gut; feature: human-associated habitat; material: faeces | place: China | collected 2012 | reverse complement strand
TCAAGGGTAAACCGGAGTATGTTGTAAACTTTATGAAATTCATTGCAGAAGAACTGCGGGAATATATGGCAAAACTGGGTGTGCGTACAGTAGATGAACTGGTAGGACGTACGGACCTGTTAAAGAGAAAAGAGAATATTGAATACAGCCGTGCAAAAGAAGTAGATTTAAGCCGTATTCTGGACAATCCATATGAGGGTGTAAAGCTGGCTGGCTACAATGCAAAAGAGGTCTATGACTTTAAATTAGATGAGACAGTAGATGAAAGCATTTTATTAAAGAAGTTAAAGAGTGCTTTAAATAATGGACAGAAGAAGAGCATCCAGTTAGATGTAAGCAATGTAAACCGTACTTTAGGTACCATTTTCGGTTCTGAGATCACCAGAAAGTACCCGGATGGTCTGCCGGAAGATACCTTTACCATCAGCTGCAACGGCAGCGGCGGCCAGAGCTTTGGCGCATTTATCCCTAAGGGCCTGACTCTGGAACTGACCGGCGACTCCAATGACTACTTTGGAAAAGGCTTATCCGGCGGCAAGCTGATCGTATATCCTCCTCAGGGTGTTCAGTTTAAGGCAGAGGACAACATTATAATAGGAAACGTTGCACTTTACGGTGCTACCAGCGGCAAGGCATTTATCAACGGAATTGCCGGTGAACGTTTCTGTGTCCGCAACTCCGGTGCTACTGCAGTAGTAGAAGGAACCGGCGATCACGGCTGCGAATATATGACCGGTGGCTGTGTAGTAGTCCTTGGACCTACCGGAAAGAACTTTGCAGCTGGTATGAGCGGCGGTATTGCCTATGTATTAGATGAAGACCGTAGTTTTTATAAGCGTTTAAATAAGGAACTGGTTTCCTTTGAAGATGTCTCCAATAAATATGATGTATTAGAGCTGAAAGGCCTGATCCAGGAACATGTAGCATACACCAACTCTGAAAAGGGCAAACGTATCTTAGACCATTTCAGCGAGTATCTGCCTAAGTTTAAGAAGATCGTGCCTCACGACTACCGCCGCATGATGAATGCCATTGTGCAGATGGAAGAAAAAGGCTTAAACAGTGAGCAGGCACAGATCGAAGCATTTTATGCAAACATCAGAGGTTAAGGAGGCGCTGAAAAATGGGAAAGATTACAGGATTCTTAGAGTATGAACGTGAAAATGGAAAGGCGCTTCCACCAAAGGAGCGCATTAAAAACTGGAATGAATTTCATATTCCGTTAAGTGAAGAAGAACAGAGGATACAGGGAGCACGCTGCATGGACTGCGGCGTCCCCTTCTGCCAGTCCGGTGTGATGATGTGCGGTATGGTCAGTGGCTGTCCGTTAAACAACCTGATCCCGGAGTGGAATGACCTTGTATACACAGGAAACTGGCAGCAGGCATTTAACCGCTTGAAAAAGACCAACTGTTTTCCGGAGTTTACCTCCAGAGTATGCCCTGCACCCTGTGAAGCTGCATGTACCTGCGGTTTAAATGGCGATCCGGTATCTATTAAGGAAAATGAGCACGCTATTATTGAAAAGGCATACGAAGAAGGCTATGCAAAGGTAAAACCACCTACAGTGCGTACCGGTAAGAAAGTGGCTGTGATCGGTTCCGGACCTTCCGGACTGGCAGCAGCAGACCAGTTAAATAAAAGAGGACACAGCGTAACTGTATTTGAGCGCAGTGACCGTGTAGGTGGCCTGTTAATGTATGGCATCCCAAATATGAAGCTGGAGAAATGGGTCATCGACCGTAAAGTCAATGTAATGAAGGAAGAAGGAGTTATCTTTATTACCAATGCAGATGTGGGAAGAAATTATAAGGCAGCCAAGATCCTTCGTGATTTTGACAGCATTATCCTGGCATGCGGCGCTTCTAATCCAAGAAATATTGATGTTCCTGGAAGAGATGCTGCTGGTATCTATTTTGCAGTGGATTATCTGAAGGCAAATACAAAGAGCCTTTTAGACTCCAATTTAGAGGATGGAAATTATATCTCTGCCAAAGACAAACATGTAATTGTCATCGGCGGCGGTGATACAGGAAATGACTGTGTGGGAACTTCCATCCGTCAGGGCTGCGCTTCTGTGACCCAGTTGGAGATGATGCCAAAGCCACCTGTAAAGAGAACTGAGAATAATACATGGCCGGAGTGGCCACGGATCCTAAAGACGGACTACGGTCAGGAGGAGGCCATCAGCGTATTTGGCTCTGATCCACGTATTTACCAGACTACTGTAAAGGAGTTTGTAAAAGACGGGGAAGGAAAGCTTTGCAAGGTGATCTTAGTCAGTCTTACACCGCAGAAAAATCCGGAAACAGGCCGTACCATGATGGTGCCGGTAGAAGGCAGTGAAAAAGAAGTGCCTGCAGATCTGGTACTGATCGCAGCCGGTTTCTTAGGATGCCAGGATTATGTGGCCGATGCTTTTGGAGTAGAGCGCAATGCAAGAACCAATGTAGCCACAGAAGCAGGAAGCTACAAGACCAATGTAGACAAAGTCTTTGTAGCCGGAGATATGCACAGAGGCCAGTCACTGGTTGTATGGGCGATCAGAGAGGGAAGAGAAGTAGCCGGTCAGGTAGACCGCAGTCTGATGGGATACACCAATCTGCATTAAATATGGAAAGAGTTCCGCCTGTTGGCGGATGTGTAACACCAATTCTGCAGCAGCACCCCGCCGTCAGGCGGGGTGTTTTGCGTTACCAATATGACAAAAATCCAAAATTTGTCTATTGCCATATCCGCCGCTCTAACGTATAATAAAAGTTCAGGTTCACACTTTGGACACAAAAGGAGCGGCAGGACATGGCGGCATTTACGAAACTTGTGATCATGAGGGTATTTGAAAATCTGTTGTCTGTGAAACCCTTAGAGAAGATAACGGTAAAAGACATTACAGACCAGTGCGGCATTTCACGTAATACCTTCTATTATCATTACCAGGACATTTATCAGGTTTTTAAGGCATATATAGATTATTCCCTGGAAGAAATATTCAAATTTCTTCAGCAGGAAAATGAAAAAGACCAGGATCATATTTGTGAAAAGGCAGTAGAATTCCTGGAAAACCACAGGACCATATTTGAAAATATTCTCCGTTCCGCAAAAAGTGAGGAAGTACACAAGATATTAGATGACGGTTCCAGCCGTTTTTTCCGTTATGTGATTGACCGAGTGGGAGAAGGTATTGATTCAGAGCCGGAAGACAGAGAGATGATCTGTGCTATGTGCCAGCATGCAGTTGGAGAAATTATGCATGAATGGTTAAGCAGGGAAAATGCAGATAAAAAGTCACTGTCAGATATCCTGATGCGGGCCAATTATCTTTTTGGCGGTGGATTGGAACGGGCTTTAGAGCGAAGCGCAAACCGCTTCCGGAATTGATAAAATGTATCAAAATAAATGATAATAAATTAACAAATTAGTACACTTAATAGCCGAATGTACAAAAACTGTGCATTCGGTTTTGTTTTGTCTATTGCTCTTTAAACAAAAATCCATATAATGATTAATTGTGACTGAGAGAAGGCAAAATTTCCCCGGTCTCCTTTGGCACATGAAAGTGTGCATTTGGGACAGCAGCCTGGGGAAGAACAGGAGATGAAGCAGGATGCCAACACAAAAGTTCATAAATCTTACGGAAAGTAAGAAGCAGACGATCCTCACAGCCATGTGCAGGGAGTTTATGAATATCCCTTATTCAGAGATCCGCATCAGCAATCTGATCCAGAAAGCGGGTATATCCAGAGCCAGCTTTTATCTGTATTTTGAAGATAAAGAAGATCTGTTAGGTTGTATTGCAGAGTCCTGGGTAGATGTGATATTACGCAAACTGACAGAAGCGTTTAGAGTGTCAGACGGAAGCTATTATGAAAGCATGAAGCTTTGGATGAGTCAGGCACTGGAAAATGACATTTCCAGAGAAGTATGGAAAGTCTATAAACGGGTCATGGAAGAAGAGGATTTCACAAGGAAAAGCAAGATGGGGGCTTTACAGTTTAAGGCAAGTCCCAAGTGGCGTCAGGTCATAGAAGAATGTTATGGTCATATGGACCAGAGCAGATATCCGGGACTGACACCGGAAAAACTGGCATATGCTGTTGATATGGGACTGCTGGCTATGGTCCAGCTTTCCATGCGCTATGTAGAGCACTATGCTCCTTTGGCAGAGTTAAAGGAGGCTGCATGGCACCAGCTGACAATATTAGACAAAGGGATCAGAGAGTGATCCGAAAGTTTGAGAAAAAGAAAGGAAGGCACAGGAAAATGAAAAAAAATGTAAAAAGACTCATCGCGGGAGCGGTAGTTCTTTTGGTAGCAGCGGGTATTGTTGTCCGTATTGCCGGTGGCAACAAAAAAGAAGAAGAATATGAAACCCGTCCAACCGTAGCTGTTGAAAATCCAAAAACAGGAGATATCACTCTGTATACCGATCTGACCGGTACGATTGAACCAATCTCCAAGGCAGTTGTACAGCCAAAGATCGGCGGAGAACTTCTGGAGGTAAACTTCCAGGCTGGTGATCAGGTAGAAGCTGGTCAGGTGCTTTGTAAGATCGACTCTGACGCACTGACTGCTTTACAGCTTCAGATGCAGTCCGCTTCTGTAGCAGCAGACAATGCAGCAAGAGAACTGGCACGTATCCAGCCTCTGTATGCATCTGGCTATATTTCACAGCAGCAGTTTGATCAGGCACAGTCTTCTGCAACCAGCGCCCAGCTGGCATACGAGTCTGCAAAGAACCAGTATGACCTGCAGGTAGAATACACTACAGTAACAGCACCGATCAGTGGTGTGATCGAGTCCAGAAATGTAGAACCACATGATCATATTGGAACAGACACCAAGATCTGCGTAATCTCCGGTGGTGACCAGCTTCAGGTTAAATTTGGTGTTACAGAAAAGATCCTTCGCAATATGAAGGTAAATGATCCGGTCCAGGTTGAAAAGAACGGTACTGATTACGAAGGTAATGTAACAGAAATCGGCAGTATGGTAAACTCCGCAACCGGCCTGTATGACGCAAAGGCATTTGTAAACAATGCAGAAAGCCTTACAAGCGGAACCAAAGTAAAACTGACTGTGGTTATGGATCAGGTAAAAGATGTACTGACCGTTCCTGTAGATGCTGTAAACTATGATAATGGAAAGGCATTTGTATACTGCTATGACAATGGCGCTGCAAAGAAGGTTATGATAGAAGCCGGTATTTATGATGCACAGACCATGGAGGTTAAGTCCGGACTGACTGCAGGCGACCAGGTCATCACAACCTGGAGCAATGAGCTGGTAGATGGACAGGAAGTTCTTATAGACAGTGACAATGGACAGAATGAAAATGCAGCCCAGGGAGAAAGCGCTGCAGAAAATGCTGGAGAAGAAACACAGAAAGCAGGTGAATAAAAGATGTTAAATCTGACAAAATTTGCGGTACGCAAGCCTGTGACCATTATCATGTGTTTGCTGACCATTGCATATTTTGGTATCCAGTCCCTGTTAGGGACCAAGGTAGAGCTGACTCCTGAGATGGAATTCCCTATGCTGGTTGTCAGCACTGTTTACGCAGGAGCAAGCCCTGATGATATCAAGGACCTGATCGCAACCAAACAAGAAGATGCGGTTTCGTCATTGGATGATGTTAAAAACGTTTATTCCTTCTCACAGGATAACGTAGCCATCGTTTTAGTTGAATATAATTACGGTACCAACATTGATACTGCATACATCAACTTAAAGAAAGCGATCGACGGTATTAAGAGTGACCTGCCTGATGACGCAAATGAGCCAAATATCATGGAAATGGATATGAACTCCCAGCCTGTTATCACACTGGCTGTAGGTGGTCAGGTAGACGGAAACCTTTATACATATGTAGAAAACAATATCAAGCCGGAACTGGAAAAATTAGGTTCTGTTGGTGAAGTTTCTCTGGCAGGTGGCCAGAAAGAATATATCAGCATCAAGCTGGATCCTGAAAAAGTAGCGCAGTATGGCCTTAGCATGTCACGTATTGCACAGTTTGTAGGTGCTGCAGACTTTACCATTCCTGCAGGTGATGTAAACGTAGGAAAGCAGAATCTGTCTGTCAGCGTCGGAAATGATTTTGACAACACAGAAGCACTGAAAAATGTAGCGATCCCGCTGGCAAATGGAGATGTGATCCATCTTTCTGATGTGGCAACTGTTTCCAATGCTTTGGAAGATGCAGATTCTATTGGCCGTTATAATGGTCAGGACATTGTATCTGTATCCATTAAAAAACAGCAGAGTTCTACTGCTATTGATGTATCAAAAGATGTTTTAAAGCAGGTAAGTGTACTGGAAAAGACTTATCCGGGACTTACATTTACCGTGGTCAATGATTCCAGTGATATGATCACCGAATCAATTACCAACGTATTCCAGACTATGATCATGGCGGTCATTTTGTCTATGATCATTCTGTGGCTGTTCTACGGAGATATACGTGCCTCTGTTATTGTAGGTACTTCTATCCCTATTTCAATCATGCTGACCCTGATTGCCATGTCGCTTATGGGATTTTCCTTAAACGTAATCTCACTGACATCCCTGGTACTTGGTGTAGGTATGATGGTAGATAACTCCATCAACGTATTGGATGGCTGTTTCCGTGCAAAAGAACATAGAAACTTTTTTGATGCGGCTATTGAAGGAAGCCGTATTATGATCACTTCCATTGTAGGTGGTACAGCCACTACCTGCGTTGTATTTATCCCGCTGGCAATGCTTTCCGGTCTGTCCGGTCAAATGTTTAAGCAGTTAGGTTTCACGATCGTATTCAGTTTGATCGCGTCCTTATTCTCTGCGGTCACCATCGTACCGCTGTGTTATTATCAGTGGCATCCGGTAGAAAAGGAAAATGCACCTGTTGCCGGTTTTATACGTAAATGCCAGGAAATTTACCGTAATATCATGCCTGGTATTATCCCGAAGACAAAGACAGTTATCAGTGCCAGTATTTTACTGCTTGTATTTTCCTTCTTCTTAGCTTCCAGACTGGATGTAAAGCTGATGGTTTCTACAGATGAAGGTATTGTAGATGTAACTGTTAAAACAAAACCGGGTCTTTCTGTTGCTGCTGTTAATGACACAGTGTCCCAGATTGAAAATATGGTGGCAAATGACGAAGAAGTCGATCATTATCTGCTGACATACGGTTCCAGTGGTTTAAGTACCATGGGCGGCAGCAGCGTTACCTTAAGTGCTTACTTAAAGGATGACCGTAAAATGTCCACAGATGAAGTCATCGACAAATGGACCCGTGAAACAGAAAATTACAAAGATATTTCTGTAACAATGGAACAGGGAAGTACCACTTCTTCCTCCATGAGCAGTACCAATCAGATCGAAGTTGACTTACAGAGTACCGATTACGATGCTTTAAAGAAAGCTTCTGATGAACTGGTAGAAGAACTGCGTAAGAGAGAAGATGTAATGCAGGTACATTCTTCTATTGAAAATGCGGCACCTGTTATCAAGGTAAATGTAGATCCTGTTTTAGCACAGGCAGAAGGTCTTACACCTGCGTCCATCGGATCTCTGATCTACAGCAATTTAAGTGGTATCAAGGCAACCACAGTCCGTGTAAACGGTGAAGATACAGATGTAAGAGTAGAATTTGATGCAGATAAATATGGCAGCATTGACAAACTGCAGGGAATGATGATCACCACAGCTACAGGAACAACCCTTCCTCTGGAAGATCTGGCGACGATCCACTACGAAGACAGTCCGCAGCAGATCCAGCGTAAGAATAAGCAGTACCAGGTATCTATTACGATGGAGCCACAGTCTGAGTATAAGAAAACAGCTGAAAAAGATGTGAAGGAATTTGTGCGTAACTGGAATATGCCAAATGAGGTAGAAATGGCGCCAAATGCCATGGATGAGAGCATGGGAAGCGAGATCGGTGCTTTAGGAGGCGCTCTTATAACCGGCGTTTTCCTGGTATTTGTTGTAATGGCTATCCAGTTTGAGTCACCTAAGTTCTCACTGATGATCATGACGACCATTCCATTCTCACTGATAGGATCCTTTGGACTTCTGTTCCTGGCAGACAGTCCCATCAGTATGGTATCTATGTTAGGTTTCCTGATGTTAGTTGGTACGGTAGTAAACAATGGTATTTTGTATGTAGATACGGTAAACCAGTTCCTTGCAGAAATGCCTCTGGATAAGGCGCTGGTAGAAGCTGGTGCTATCCGTATGAGACCTATTTTGATGACAACAGGAACAACCGTGATCTCCATGCTTCCTAACGCAGTTGCTTACGGTAAATCCGGTGCCATGATGCAGGGCCTTGCACTGGTAGATGTAGGTGGTCTGATCGCAGCAACGATCCTGACACTGATCCTTCTTCCAACTTATTACAGACTGGTCCACAATATGGGACGTAAGGCAGTTGGGGAAGATGTGCCTATGGTTTCTGATTAAAAATTAAGATAAGTAAGATAATAAGAGAGCAGGACTTTTGTGGTTTTGCTCTCTTTTGGCGTTGTTACAGTTCAGCCATGACATGGCGTTATGCTTTTTGTATAAACCTGATTGACGTTTTGCCTGAAAAATTGTATAATTGATAAAGAATTTGGAAATTTTCAGACGGGAGAATACAGATGATCGCATTAAAGGCCGAAGATGTAAAGTCCTTTACTACCAAGCTGTTTGTACGGGAGGATTTTGATGCATTTCTGGTAAAGGAAGTAAACATTACCACCTACAACAGTTTTTCCATTGACGGACATGTAAAACAGGGCTATTACACAGAGGAGGAACGGGAAGAAAACCATATAGAAGAGTTTTCAACCTGGAAAACCTTAAGGCCTTTTTGTTTTTCACTGATCAAAGGAAAAAAGCTTCCTGGAAGTTTTCGCATCGTGCTGCAGCTGCCAAAGGCGGGGACAGATAAATTTGCCGCAAGAACAGGCGCCGGGATCGATGGAAACCAGATCGTAGGGTTATATCTGAATATACGTTACGATAATGGGGAAATGTATTGTATTACCGGAACATCATTAAATTTTTTCACCATGGACAAAACGCTGGATCTTGAATGGGACAAGGCGGTCAAACAGTTTTTACAGTCCCATGAGATTCCATGTACAGAGGCAACTGAAGGATAAGAGCAGGAAGAAGATTGTCTGTAAAAGGATAAAAATTCTGAAAGCGTACAAATGTCCTCTTGGAGTCTTTCGTGTACCTGCCTTTTCAGGCACAGAAAGACCCTGAGAGAACATAAGCAGCAATGGAGGAAATGGCATGGATAAAAACAATTTTTCGCAGAAACTGGCTGAACTGACAGCGCTGGCAGCAGCCAGTGAAAACAAACTCCAGATGACACAGGTTCTGGATGCTTTTGCAAAGGAACAGGTAACACCGGAGGAAATGGAAGCTGTTTATGCCAAGCTGGAGAAGAAAGGGATCCAGATACTGACAGAGGAGGAAGAGGGGGCAACCGATGACAGCCTTCTTTTAGATGATGCAGATGATAATGATGAGTCTGTTTCCAGTATCATTGGAGATAAATACAGATGGAGCCACAACGATTCCTTAGATGACGGGGATAACGATGATTTTACCCCTTCTTCTGCAGAAGAGGAAGAAGAGACGACAGAGGAAGAAGCATAAACAGGAAACAGCCGGGCGCAGAAAATACATCCACGCCCGGTTTTCTTGTGAAAAAGAGGGAGACAAAACAACATGATAAACGGAGTTCTGAACGTATGGAAAGAGGCGGGATTTACGTCGCATGACGTGGTTGCGAAGCTGCGCGGCATCCTGCACCAGAAAAAAATCGGCCACACCGGAACCCTAGACCCGGATGCGACGGGCGTGCTTCCGGTCTGCCTTGGAAAGGGAACGCGTCTCTGCGATATGCTGACCGATGAAACGAAGACGTATGAAGCGCTGCTTCACCTTGGAATCGCAACGGATACGCAGGACATGAGCGGAACCGTGACAGCAGAAGCACCGGTGACCGTGACGGAAGAAGAGGTGCGGGACTGCATCGCCTCGTTTGTCGGGGAGCAGCAGCAGGTGCCGCCGATGTATTCCGCGCTGAAGGTGAATGGAAAGAAACTCTACGAGCTGGCGCGGGAAGGCATCGAGATCGAGCGGAAAGCCCGCACGGTGCACTTTTACGAGATCAGCATTCTGGAAGTGAAGCTTCCGCTGGTGCGCATGGAGGTAACGTGTTCGAAGGGAACGTATATCCGCACCCTGTGCCACGATATCGGCGAAAAACTGGGCTGCCACGGATGTATGGAGCAGCTGATCCGCACGAGAGTCGGCCAGTTTGACAGAAACGGAGCGCACACGCTTGACGAGATCGCAGCGATTGTCGGTGAGGGCCGCCTTTCGGAGATCCTCGTGCCGGTCGATGAAATGTTTGCCGCGCTGCGCAGCTTTGCGACAGCGGACGATCATGCGAAAAAGCTTGCGGAAAACGGAAATCCGCTGAAACCGGCGCAGATCCGCGAAATCGGGGAAACTGCTTCCGGCGGGGACTTCGCAGAAGACGAGGAGTTCCGCCTTTATCTCGATGGCGGAACGTTTGTCGGTATTTATCAATACAGACCATCACAAAACTTAACCAGACCGGTCAAGTTATTTCTGGAGAGAACATGAGATATCTAACAAAAACACTGGATTTTGACAGCAGAGGGGACAGCGTTGTAACCCTGGGAAAATTTGACGGCCTCCACCGGGGGTGTCGTTGGCGGTGTCCATCAGTTCTTCCCGCCGGG
>OGYH01003381.1_pt1 | contig 10763 bp, 9 predicted proteins | sample 1576511 | NCBI WGS metagenome assembly OGYH01 (sample SAMEA3541522, study PRJEB24748) | human gut metagenome | biome: human gut; feature: human-associated habitat; material: faeces | place: China | collected 2012 | reverse complement strand
GGAAGCATATCGGTTATATTTTTTCTCCTGCCTTACCGACTTTAAACTGTCATCGCTCTGTTCACAGGCATGGTTTCCACTATGGAATTCCGTAAGGATGTTATGGAAGCAAGTGCAAAGAACGGCTTTACCAATGCGACAGATGCCGCCGACTATCTCGTAAACCACGGGGTACCGTTCCGTGATGCACATGGTATCGTAGGCCGTCTTGTCCTGACCTGTATCGACAAAGGAATCTCTCTGGATGAGCTTTCACTTGAAGAGTACAAAGAGATTTCTCCGGTCTTCGAACAGGACATCTATGAAGCAATCAGCATGAAGACCTGCGTAGAAAAACGTGAGACCTACGGTGCACCTGGCCCGAAGGTCATGGAGCAGATCATCGCATTAAATCGCGAATATTTAAAAAATAATTAAAAAACCTCTTGCATTTTTATACAAAGTGGTATAGTATGTACAAAGAAAACAGATGTGTGCCACACAAAGACACATAAGAATAAATGAGTGAGGAGAAAATGTTATTATGAGCGAAAAACTGAGAGTCGGCATTTTAGGTGCTACTGGTATGGTAGGACAGAGATTCATCTCCCTTCTGGAGAATCATCCGTGGTTTGAGGTTGTTACCCTTGCTGCAAGCCCGAGAAGCGCAGGCAAGACCTACGAAGAAGCAGTAGGCGGAAGATGGAAAATGGACACTCCGATGCCGGAAGCAGTAAAGAAGATCGTTGTCATGAACGTAAACGAAGTAGAAAAAGTTGCATCAAACGTAGACTTCGTATTTTCAGCCGTTGATATGTCAAAAGATGAGATCAAAGCAATCGAAGAAGAATATGCAAAGACCGAGACACCGGTTGTTTCCAACAACAGTGCACATCGCTGGACACCGGATGTACCGATGGTTGTTCCGGAAATCAATCCACAGCATTTCGATGTGATCGAATCTCAGAAAAAACGTCTGGGAACCAAGAAAGGTTTTGTAGCAGTAAAACCGAACTGCTCTATCCAGAGTTATGCACCGGTACTGACTGCATGGAAAGAGTTTGAGCCATACGAAGTCGTAGCTACCACTTACCAGGCAATCTCCGGAGCAGGCAAGACTTTTAAAGACTGGCCTGAGATGGTAGAGAACATCATCCCGTACATCGGTGGCGAAGAAGAAAAGAGCGAGATGGAGCCGCTTCGTCTGTGGGGCGAAGTGAAAGACGGCGTGATCGTTCCGGCACAGAGCCCGGTTATCACCTGCCAGTGCATCCGTGTTCCGGTTCTGAACGGACATACCGCAGCAGTTTTCGTTAAGTTCAAAAAGAAACCGACCAAAGAACAGCTGATCGAAAAACTGGTGAACTTCAAAGGACTTCCTCAGGAACTGGATCTGCCAAGTGCACCGAAGCAGTTCATCCAGTACATGGAAGAAGACAACCGTCCGCAGGTAAAACTGGATGTCAACTACGAAAACGGCATGGGCGTATCGGTTGGTCGCTTAAGAGAAGATAAAGTTTATGACTGGAAATTCGTGGGACTGTCCCATAACACCGTCAGAGGAGCAGCAGGCGGAGCCGTTCTGTGTGCAGAGACCCTGACAGCAAAAGGATATATCACAAAGAAATAAAGAAAAACGGTTTAAAAAACAGGCTCAAAGAGATGTCAGCGAAAAGAAACGCCGGCATCTCTTTTTGCTCTTGCATTTTTGTTTGCCATTTTGTACAATATTCAGGAACGCAGCAAGAATGTCAGAGACATTCTTAATAATAGATATGATGTTGGGGTCCCAAGGTCTTTCATCCACCTATGAGCAAGCTCATGTGGATTTAGACCTTTTGACCTTGGCATCATAAATATGACATTTCGAATTTTTACAGGTGGGTTTGAGTAAATGATAAGGATAAAAAACGTAACAAAGGATTATGGCAGCAATAAAGGTGTTTTTGATCTTTCTTTCGAAGTACAGGATCAGGAGACGTTTGGACTGCTGGGGATGGAAGGTGCCGGCAAGACGACACTTCTGCAGATTTTGATGGGATTTTCAAACCTTTCCGGGGGACGCTGCACGATCAGCGCCAAACATTGCTGGAAACAAAGTACCGGTATTAAGAATTTTACCGGATATCTGCCGCAGAAGATCACACTGCCGGAGTCGATGACCGGTCTTCAGTTTTTTCGCTTTCTGGCAGATTTAAGAAACAGAAAAAGCCTGGAAAAAGCGATCCGCACAGCAGATGCATTTGAGCTGGACACTTCAAAAAAGATCCGTGATCTGAATCAGGAAGAGAAAAAGAAGCTGGCGATTGCCGGTGTATTTCTTCATGATCCGGAAGTGCTTCTGCTCGATGAATCGGAGAGTGATCTTGGCGAAAAGGCAAAAGTGCAGTTCATGAACCTGATCCTGGAAGAAAAAAGCAGGGGAAAGACGATCCTGATCGCTACTGGAAGTTTTGCGACGGCGGAGCGGCTCTGTGACCGCATCGGGATCCTGCGGCGTGGCATGCTGGTCAACCTGGATGATGTTTCCGTGATCCGTGAGGCCTCCAGAAAGGTATTCTGCATCGGATTTCGAAGTGAGCTGGAAGCAGTTCGTTTTGTCAGAGAGTCAGGATTTGATGTTTTAAATAAAAATGCGACTCAGCTTACCGTCTCGGTTTCCGGAGAACTGCAGAATTTTATCAAAGTGCTGTCAGGGTATAAAGTGCTGACCATGGAGAGCATTCCGCAGACGTTGGAAGAGACCTTTACCTATCTGTATGGAGGTGACCTGAGTGATTAATATTCCAATACTGAAGAAAAATTTCAGAGAACATATCTGCTTGTGGGGCATCGTCACCGCTGTACTGATACTTTATCTGTTTCTGCTGTTAGGGACATACGCACCAGATGGAAAAGCCGGTGTGATCCTTTTATTTTCCGGGCTGCCGTCCGCAGTTCAGACAGCACTTGGGGCAGGCAATTACGGACTGTCTTTAAGTGGCATTTTGGGAGGCTATTTCTGGGAGAATATCTTTACACTGGTACCATTTGTATTCAGTATCCCGGTGGCGGCATCTTTCGTTGCAGGCAAACTGGAAAGCGGTGCTTTTGCCTGGATTCTGTCGGCACCTGTGGAGCGTGAAAAGCTTTTGTTTACTCAGATTTATTCTTTTACATTTGCCCTGTTTGCATTGTTTTTTGTAAATTGTCTGGTCGGAATAGTGTGCGGCCTGGCCTTTTGCGGATCGTATTTTGTGATTTCCGAGTTCTTACTGATGTGCCTTGGCGGATTCTGTCTGCATTTCTGCCTTGGGGGCCTGCTGTTTGTGATATCTGCAATGTGTGATGAGAAAGCACTGGCAGTGATGATCATGACAGGGATCGTACTGTTATTTTATATCCTGAAAATGCTCGCTTCGCTTGGGGGGATTTTCGGATATCTGAAATATGTGACGATCTTCTCCATGTATCTGGCGGACGATGTGATCGACGGGGGCATGTTTTTTATATGGAAATATCCGGTACTGATCCTGGCGGGCGTTCTGCTTTACTGGCTTTCCATGCGAATATTTGAGAAGCGGGATCTGCCGCTTTAAAAGAGGAGTAAATAATTGAAAAAATTATACATAGCAGAAAAACCGAGTGTTGCACAGGAATTTGCGAAAGCGTTGAAGATCCGGGCGGCAAGGAAAGATGGCTATCTGGAGGGGGAAGAGGCCGTTGTGACCTGGTGTGTCGGACATCTGGTGACGATGAGCTACCCGGAAGTTTACGATGCTTCTTATAAAAAATGGAGCCTTGCGACGCTTCCGTTTCTGCCGGAGAACTTTCTTTACGAAGTGATACCGGCGACGAAAAAGCAGTTCAAAGTGGTCAGCACTCTTTTAAATCGAAAAGATATTGATGTGATCTATGTCTGTACCGACTCCGGACGGGAAGGAGAATATATTTACCGCCTGGTGGAGCAGGAAGCACATGTTCAGGGCAAAAAAAGGCTGCGTGTGTGGATCGATTCTCAGACAGAAGAAGAAATCCTGCACGGGATTGCGACAGCAAAAGATCTTTCCGCATACGATAATCTTGCAAGTGCCGCTTATCTGCGTGCAAAAGAGGATTATCTGATGGGCATCAATTTTTCCAGACTTTTAAGTCTGAAATACGGGCAGTCCATTTCAAGCTGCATGGGAACAAGATACACGGTGATCTCAGTCGGCCGTGTGATGACCTGTGTGCTTGGCATGATCGTCAGAAGGGAACGTGAAATCCGTCAGTTTGTGAAAATGCCGTTCTACCGTGTACTGTCTTCCATGGTATGCGGTGAAAGCACGATCGAAGGCGAGTTCCGTGCCGTCAAAGGTTCCGCGTATTTCCAGTCTCCGAAGCTCTACAAAGAGAATGGATTTTCGCATAAAGAAGATGCAAAAGAGCTGATAGAGAAGCTGAGCAATCCAAAGCCGGTGCAGGCTGTGATCGAAAAGCTGGAACGCAAAAAAGAAAACAAAAATCCGCCGCTGCTTTATAACCTGGCGGAACTTCAGAATGACTGCTCGAAGCGTTACAAAATCAGCCCGGACGAGACCTTAAAGATTGTCCAGGAACTCTACGAGAAAAAGCTGGTCACTTATCCGAGAACGGACGCCCGAGTGCTGTCAACAGCAGTAGCAAAAGAGATCCACAAAAATATCCGCGGACTTTCCGGGTTTGCAAACGTGCAGTCTTATGCGGCGAAAGTTTTAGAAGGCACGGCCTGGAAAAAGATCGCATCGACACGTTACGTCAATGACAAACAGATCACCGACCATTATGCAATCATCCCGACCGGGCAGGGACTTTTGGCACTGCGGAGCGTAAGTGCCCTTTCGGTAAAGGTTTATGAGCTGATTGCAAGAAGGTTCCTCAGTATTTTTTATCCGCCGGCCATTTACCAGAAAACGACACTGGTTTCAAAAGTACAGCAGGAGTCCTTTTTCTCAAGTTTCCGTCTGCTTCTGTCCGAAGGATACCTTAAAGTGGCAGGCATGCCGGAAGAAAATAAGAAAAAAGACGATACAGAAGATGTGAAATGTGACGAAAATCTGCTTCAGGCACTACAGAAATGCAAAAAAGGTGATATACTTCCGGTGAAGGGCTTTTCCATCAAAGAAGGCGAAACTTCACCGCCGAAACGCTATACATCCGGTTCGATGATTCTGGCAATGGAGAATGCCGGTCAGCTGATCGAGGATGAAGAACTGCGTGCCCAGATCAAAGGAAGCGGCATCGGAACGAGTGCAACCAGGGCAGAGATCCTGAAGAAGCTTCAGGCAAACAAATACATTGCCCTGAATAAAAAAACGCAGGTTCTGACACCGACACACCTGGGGGAGATGATCTTTGATGTGGTGAACAATTCAATCCGTTCTCTGTTAAACCCGGAGCTTACGGCAAGCTGGGAAAAAGGGCTTACCTATGTGGCGGAGGGCACGATCACTTCCGAAGAATATATGGAAAAGTTAGAGGGCTTTATAAAAAGAAGAACCGATGCCGTACTTGGCAGCAACAGTTCCTATGCTTTGCGGAAACTGTTTGACGAATCGGCAGTTTTCTATAAAAAACAGCAAAAGCCGCAGAGGCGATTAACAGGAGGTAAGAAAGATGGAAACATGTAAAATCAAAAATCTCTATAATCTCAAGGAAACGATTGCAAAAGATCTGTTTGAAGGAGCCGTTTATCCGTGGGAAGTGCTTCCGAAGATCAGCGATTTTATCAAAAAACTGGGAGCGACCTTAAGCGAAGAAGAATACGAAAAACGCGGGGAAGACATCTGGATCGCAAAATCCGCAACCGTAGCACCGACCGCTTACATTCACGGACCGGCGATCATCGGAAAAGAAGCAGAAGTACGCCACTGTGCATTCATCCGCGGCAATGCGATCGTAGGTGAAGGAGCCGTTGTCGGCAACTCCACCGAGCTGAAAAATGTGGTCCTGTTCAACAAAGTACAGGTTCCGCATTACAATTACGTCGGTGATTCCATTCTTGGATACAAGGCACATATGGGAGCCGGTTCGATCACATCCAATGTCAAATCCGATAAAAAACTGGTGGTGGTAAAAGATGACAAAGGCAATCGCATCGAGACCGGACTGAAAAAATTCGGTGCCATGATCGGCGATAACGTAGAGGTAGGATGCGGCTCCATCTTAAATCCGGGAACCGTAGTCGGACCGGACAGCAATATCTATCCGCTTTCCTCTGTGCGTGAAGTGATCCCGGCACACAGTATCTACAAAAAACGCGGCGAAGTCGCAGAAAAGAGAAAACAGAACGAGAAATAAATTGACAATAAGTAAAGAGTAAACTATAATAAAGGGAGGATAATTTTGTCCTTCCTTTTGACATTTCATTTCACTCAGAGAAGAATGACATCAGATGTGAGGTGACTTCCGACTCTGGTATTCTTGAATTCGATAAACAGCAGGCAGCACCTCTGCTGCAAATTTCCAAGCATGGACACGCTTTTTGGTTGACATTTTCAAAAATATATATTAATATTGGGAGAGAACGAACATAAGTTCGTAAGCAAGCCCTTTTGCGTATTGCAAAGGTGCACAGAAGAAACGAGAAAACTATAGGCATTACAGAAACCAGGTATCAGATTGGTATAATCTGTATCGAAAGTATACGCTTGTGGTCAGTACAGTTGAGTATTTTCAAGTCGAACACATGTGAGACTTGGCAGGCGATTCGTGTCAGTTTTGCAGATATTTACCTGATACGGGAAGACAAGTGGAACAATATAGAGCAAATAGAAGATTAAGGAGGATATTAAAATGGGACAGGATGATAAGATCAAGGCACTGGAAGCGGCTATCACAAAAATTGAGAAAGATTTCGGAAAAGGTGCCATTATGAAACTGGGTGATTCCGGAAACCATATGAACGTGGAGACCGTTCCGACCGGCTCTCTGAGCCTGGATGTGGCACTGGGACTTGGCGGTGTTCCAAAAGGAAGGATCGTGGAGATCTACGGACCGGAGTCCAGTGGTAAGACGACCGTAGCACTGCATATGGTAGCAGAAGTCCAGAAACGCGGCGGTATCGCAGGATTTATCGATGCAGAGCATGCACTGGACCCGGTCTATGCAAAGAATATCGGCGTAGACATTGATAATCTTTACATTTCACAGCCGGATAACGGTGAGCAGGGACTGGAGATCGCAGAGACCATGGTGCGTTCCGGAGCAGTGGACATTATCATCGTGGACTCTGTGGCAGCACTGGTGCCAAAAACAGAGATCGAGGGCGATATGGGAGATTCTCACGTAGGTCTGCATGCAAGACTGATGTCTCAGGCACTTCGTAAACTGACCGGTATCATCGGCAAATCCAGCTGTACCGTGATCTTTATCAACCAGCTGCGTGAAAAAGTCGGTGTCATGTTCGGCAATCCGGAGGTTACAACCGGTGGCCGTGCACTGAAGTTTTACTCTTCCATCCGTATGGATGTACGCCGTATCGAGACACTCAAACAGGGCGGCGAGATCGTCGGCAACCGTGTGCGTGTCAAGATCGTCAAGAACAAGATCGCACCGCCATTTAAAGAGGCAGAGTTTGATATCATGTTCGGTCAGGGCATCTCAAGAGAAGGTGACATCCTTGATCTGGCAGTGAAAAATGAGATTGTAAACAAGAGCGGGGCATGGTTTGCCTATAACGGCATCAAGATCGGACAGGGCCGTGAGAATGCCAAGATTTACCTGAAGAACAATCCGGAGACGATGGCAGAGATCGAAAAACTGGTGCGTGAAAAGTATGGATTTGACGGTGCGGCAGCCGCAGATGATGAAAAAGAAGACAAAAAAGCAACAAAGAGCAGTACTGCGAAAAAGGATGCCGTAAAAGAAGAAACTCCGGCAGCAGATCCGGACGGCAGCGGGGATGAAGCATGATCGTCACTGCATTAGAGCCGGTCGGCAAAACGAGAGTGCAGGTCTTTTTAGACGGAGAAAAAGCTTTTGTCCTGTACCGGAATGAGGCTTACCGGATGGGGATCCGTGAAGGGGAATCCCTTTCAGAGCAGGCATATGCAGAGATCATGCAGGAGATCCTGCCCAAACGGGCCAGGCTGCGTTGCATGAATATCTTAAAAAGTGCAGATAAGACCGAATGGCAGCTGAGAGCAAAGCTCCGTCAGGGAGGATACCCGAAAGAGATCGAAGATATCGCTATCGAGTATGTGCGAAGCTTCCACTATATCGATGATGTACGTTATGCCGGATACTATATCGAGAGCCGCAGCCAGACAAAGAGCAAACGCCAGATCGTGCAGGACTTAAAAGCAAAAGGCGTTTCTTCAGAAGATATTGAAGCGGCATACGAACAGGCAGAAGGAAACAGCGAAGAAGAAACGATCCTCGCACTTGCGAAAAAGAAACGCATGAACCTGGAGAATCCAACAGCGGAAGAACAGCAGAAATACTATGTGTTCTTTATGAGAAAAGGATTTTCCTATGCTGCGGTACGCAAGGTTCTGCGGGGGCTCGAATAATTAGGAGAATATTTTTGGCAACAATCAAAGAAATAGCAGAAAAGGCAGGTGTCAGTACCACAACCGTTTCCAACGTCATTCACGGGAAAACAAAAAAAGTATCACCTGCAACGATCCAGAAGATCGAAGCACTGATCAAAGAAGTTGGTTACGTGCAGAAAAGAGGACTGCGAGTGCTGAATAACGAGAAGTCTCAGCTGATCGCAGTTGTCATCAACTATCATAAAGAATTCAAAGATTCCATTCTCGGAGATCCATTTTATGGGAAGATCATCGGATTTATCGAAGAATATGTGCAGAAACAGGGCTATTACCTGATGCTGTATTCCACAAAAGACATCGAAGAGATTTTTCAGATGGTGGCAGGCTGGGATGTGGACGGCGTGATCGCCATCTCCTTCAGCCGACACAACTGTGAAAAAATCTATCAGCTGATCAAAAAACCGATCGTGTCGATCGATGCCTACGGAAACGCAGCCAAAGACAGCCATCTGGTCAATATCGGTCTGGATGACGAAAGTGGCGGCTATCAGATGGTGAAATATCTGCTGGAATGCGGATATGAGCACATCAAAGTCTGTGCCGGAAGAGACAACGGTGTCGATCATCTGCGTTATGTCGGTGCACAGAGAGCCATGCAGGAGTGTGCGGCAGAAGGTCAGAAACTGCAGTTTGTGGCACTTGGCATGAACTATGAAAAACGAAAAGCAAGTTATGACTGGCTGGTACAGAGAAGATTGCCGGGAACGGCACTGTTTTTCCTCTCCGATATGTATGCACTGGAAGCAATCCGCTTCTGTGCTGACAAAAAAGTAGCCGTGCCGCAGCAGATCGGCGTGGCAGGCTATGACGATATCAGCTATGCACAGTACTCCACACCGAGACTTACCACCATAAAGCAGGACGTGCAGAAAAAAGCACAGAAAGCAGTGGAGATCCTTCTGAAATGGATCGAAGAAGGCGAAGAATATCCGCAGCGGGAAGTAGAACTGTCCGTGACACTGGTGAAAAGGAAGTCGGTGGAGAGAGACTGAAAAGCAAGATTCAGCAATATTGTTTGATTTTGCGTGATAAAGAAAAATGACATCCACACAAAAAAAATGAAAATGTGCAAATGAACGAATTCCCCGAAGGCACGCTCTCGCTACCTCACATTGGCAGCGGTACATCAGATAGTACCTACTGGGGAATTGTTCATTTTGCACATTGACAAAGGTTCCTGGCTTGCCAGAGGACACCGAACAGGAAACGCAGCGTGTCAGAGCATTTGTTTTCCAAAATTAGGGCGTTTTTATTATACGAACCTTCCCTTTTTCAATAAATCCTTTCATAATCTATCAAAATGCACAAAAATCCCCCATCTGAACTTATACAAAAAGACGGTTATCTACATAACCTATTTACAGACAAAACGACAAATGCTATAGTGTGTACATAGAAGTTATGTACATAACCTAACGAAATATGACGCAGAACAGACACTTCAAAGGAGGATCACATGAAACAGATTTTGATTGCCACACATGGAAAAATGGCCTCCGGAATCCGTTACACGGCCGAGCTGATCGTCGGTCAGCTGGCAGAGATCACGACGATTGATGCTTATGTAACACCGGAAGACAATGTGGAAGAGCAGTTTAAAGAATTTTTTGAGAAGCATAAAGAAGACCGCATCATCGTGTTTACCGACCTGATGGGAGGAAGCGTAAACCAGAAGCTGATGGAGTACGCAAAGCAGGACAACGTCACACTGGTGACCGGAACAAATCTCCCGGTACTGATGCAGGTCATGCTTGCGGATGATGATGTGAGCGAAGAAGAGATCGAAACTTACATTGAGGAAGCAAGAGGAGAACTTCAGATGGTGCAGATGCATGCAAAACCGAAAAAGGAAGCAGATGCAGCGGCACAGAGTCAGAAGAAAGCGGCTGCGGTTCAGGAGAAAAAAGCCGCACAGCCTGCAAACTATGAAAATTCAACAGCAAAGATTTCCGCACTGCGTGTAGATGACCGTCTGATCCACGGACAGGTGGCGATGACCTGGACCAAACAGTTGCGTGTACAGGGGATCGTGGTGGCAAATGATGATGCGGCAAACGATGACACGCAGAAAATGGCACTGAAAATGGCAGTTCCGGGAGGCATCAAGGCACTGATCAAACCGGTAGATGAAGCCATCCGTGTTCTGAATGATCCGCGTGCATCAAAAATGAGGATCCTCGTTCTGACAAGAACCGTCAAGGATGCACTGAAGATCCGCAGACAAGTGGA
>OGYH01003376.1_pt1 | contig 10796 bp, 9 predicted proteins | sample 1576511 | NCBI WGS metagenome assembly OGYH01 (sample SAMEA3541522, study PRJEB24748) | human gut metagenome | biome: human gut; feature: human-associated habitat; material: faeces | place: China | collected 2012 | reverse complement strand
TTGGTTTTGAAATTCCGAACGCGCCGGGCAAATATTTCTACGTCTGGCTGGACGCGCCGATCGGCTACATGGGCTCCTTCAAGAACCTGTGCGACAAGCGCGGCGACACCACCAGCTTCGACGAATACTGGAAGAAAGATTCCACGGCCGAGCTGTATCACTTTATCGGCAAAGACATTGTCTACTTCCACAGCCTGTTCTGGCCGGCGATGCTGGAAGGCAGCAACTTCCGTAAGCCGACTAACCTGTTCGTGCACGGCTACGTGACGGTTAACGGCGCCAAGATGTCCAAGTCGCGCGGCACCTTTATCAAGGCCAGCACCTGGTTAAATCATTTCGATGCCGACAGCCTGCGCTACTACTACACCGCCAAGCTCTCTTCGCGCATCGATGATATCGACCTCAACCTGGAAGACTTTATCCAGCGCGTTAACGCCGACATCGTCAACAAGGTGGTTAACCTCGCTTCGCGCAACGCCGGCTTTATCAGCAAGCGTTTTGACGGCGTGCTGGCCGCTGAGCTGGCCGACCCGGCGCTGTACAAAACCTTCACCGACGCGGCGGAAAGCATCGGCGAAGCGTGGGACAGCCGCGAGTTCGGTAAGGCCATCCGCGAAATCATGGCCCTCGCCGACGTGGCTAACCGCTACGTCGACGAGCAGGCGCCGTGGGTGGTGGCGAAACAGGAAGGCCGCGACGCCGACCTGCAGGCCATCTGCACCATGGGCCTGAATATGTTCCGCGTGCTGATGACCTGGCTGAAGCCGGTCCTGCCGCAGCTGGCCGCGCGTGCGGAAGCGTTCCTCAACAGCGAACTGAGCTGGGATGCCATTCAGCAGCCGCTGCTGGCGCATAAGGTCAATCCGTTCAAGGCGCTGTACAACCGCATCGAGATGAAACAGGTGGAAGCCCTGGTGGAAGCCTCTAAAGAAGAGGTGAAAGCCACCGCGGCGCCGGTCACCGGTCCGCTGGCGGACGATCCGATTCAGGAGACCATCACCTTTGACGATTTCGCCAAAGTCGATCTGCGCGTGGCGCTGATTGAAAACGCGGAATTCGTCGAGGGCTCCGACAAGCTGCTGCGCCTGACGCTGGATCTCGGCGGCGAAAAACGCAATGTCTTCTCCGGCATCCGCTCCGCTTACCCGGATCCGCAGCCGCTGATTGGTCGCCTGACGGTGATGGTCGCCAACCTGGCGCCGCGCAAAATGCGCTTCGGCATCTCCGAGGGCATGGTGATGGCCGCCGGCCCTGGCGGGAAGGATATCTTCCTGTTAAGCCCTGACGACGGCGCCAAGCCGGGTCAGCAGGTGAAATAACAAAAAAGCCGGAGAGTATCTCCGGCTTTTTTTTGCCCGGCGGCGCTATGCTAGCACGCGCCCGGGGGCAGTCGTTGTAGGCCGGGTCAGGCGAAGCCGCCACCCGGCAAAAAATCATGCCTTCGGGTTATGCACCCGCTGGGTCAGTCCGCGCAGGAAATTGCGCAGAAACTGGTCGCCGCACTCGCGGTAGTTTTTGTGGTCAGGCGAGCGCATCATGGCGGTGATCTCCGGCACCGACACCCGGTATTTCTGCTCGCTCATAATCGCCTGGATATCGTCCGTTTTCAGCGAGAAGGCGATCCGCAGCTTTTTCAGCACCGTATTGTTATTCACCCGGCGCTCCAGCGCCAGCTCCGGCGCTGAATCGTCTTTACCGCGCTTGTCATAGATAAGGCCGTTGAGGAAACCCGACAGGATAATGTCCGGGCAGCGGACAAAGCCCTCTTCATCCTCTTTCGTCGTCCAGGTGTCGAAGCTGGCGGCGGTGGATTCCATAGCGGAGAGCGCGAGAATGCGCACCATATCGTTATTATTGACTTTCAGGGTGTAGCGCAGGCTACGAAGAATATCATTACTGAGCATGAGGGCCTTTTACTGTCGATGATGCAATGGGGCGCAGTGTACCAGCTTTACAGGCCAATCGCCTCTTTCAGGCTTTTTAAATAGCGCCGGCTCACCGGCACCGTTTGCCCGGCGCGCATCAGCAGCTCCGCCTGACCATTCTCCTCCAGGCGAATCTCCTTCAGGTGCGCCATATTCACCAGATACTGGCGATGGCAGCGCAGCAACGGGGTGCGGCTCTCGAGGGTGCGCAGGGTGAGTTCGGTAAAGCCCTCCTTGCCCTCGCGGTCGGTCACGTAGATGCCGCTCATCCGGCTGCTGACGAAGGCCACATCCTCCATCTGCAGCAGCCAGATACGACTGTGGCCGGTACAGGGAATGTATTTCAGCGTCTGCTGAGCATCATCCAGCAGCGACACATCCTGCAGATTACGCTCCTGGCGCAGGCGGGCGAGGGTTTTCTCCAGCCGGGCAGCTTCAATCGGCTTCAGCAGATAGTCAAAGGCATGCTCCTCAAAGGCTTTCACCGCGTATTCATCAAAGGCGGTGAGAAACACGATATAGGGGCGGTGCTCCGGGTCGAGCATCCCGACCATCTCCAGACCGCTGATGCGCGGCATCTGGATGTCGAGAAACAGCACGTCGGGACGCAGCTTATGCACCGCGCCAATGGCCTCCACCGCGTTGCCGCACTCGCCGACAATCTCGATATCGCGCTGTGTCTCCAGCAAAATGCGCAGGTTTTCCCGCGCCAGCGGCTCATCATCGACGATCAATACTCTCAGCATGCATTCTCCTCCAGGGGCAGACGTAGGGTGACACGGGTAAAGCGCTCCGGCTCGCAGGTGACGCTGATGCCGCAGTCGGCGCCAAAACGCGCCCGCAGCCGCCTGTCCACCAGATTCATCCCCAGCCCGCTGGCCTGAGGGTTGGCCCGGTACAGCCCGGCGTTATCTTCGATATCCAGCTGCAGCCAGCGATCGTCCTGGCTGGCGCGGATGGTAATTTCGCCGACGCCAAGATGTTGCGATGTACCATGCTTAATGGCGTTCTCCACGATCGGCTGCAGGGTAAAGGCCGGCAGCTGGTGATGCGCCAGCCCTTCCGGCACCGCCATCTGGATCTGCAGGTTAGCCTGAAAGCGAGCCTTCTCAATCTGCAGATAGGCGTTAACATGCTCGATCTCATCGGCAAGAGTGACAATTTCCGTCGGCCGTTTCAGGTTCTTGCGAAAGAAGGTCGACAGATACTGCACCAGCTGGCCGGCCTGATCGCTGTCGCGGCGGATCACCGCCTTCAGCGTGTTAAGCGCGTTAAACAGGAAGTGCGGGTTGACCTGGGCATGCAGAAGCTTGATTTCGGATTGCGTCAGCAGCGCCTTCTGCCGCTCGTACTGTCCGGTGAGGATCTGCGCCGACAGCAGCTGGGCAATCCCCTCCCCGAGGGTGCGGTTGATCGAACTGAACAGGCGATTTTTCGCCTCATACAGTTTAATGGTGCCTATCACCCGTTGGTTCTCGCCGCGCAAGGGGATCACCAGCGTCGACCCCAGCTTACAGTGCGGATGAATCGAGCAGCGGTAGGGCACCTCGTTGCCGTCGGCATACACCACCTCGCCAGTCTCAATCGCCCGTTGCGTATACGAGGAGGAGATAGGCTTGCCCGGCAGATGGTGGTCGTCGCCGATGCCGGTAAACGCCAGCAGCTTGTCGCGATCGGTGATCGCCACCGCGCCGATATCCAGCTCCTGGATCAGCACCTGGGCCACCTTCATGCTGTTCTCTTCGTTGAACCCCTGACGCAGGATCCCCTCGGTGGACGCCGCCACCTTCAGCGCCGTGGCGGAAAAGGCGGAGGTGTACTTCTCGAACATCGCCCGCTTGTCCAGCAGAATGCGCATAAACAGCGCCGCACCGACGGTATTGGTGACCATCATCGGCGCGGCAATGCTCTGCACCAGATGCAGGGCGTCCTGGAACGGGCGGGCAATCAGCAGAATGATCATCATCTGCACCAGCTCGGCCACGAAGGTGATCGCCCCGGCGGTCAGCGGGCTAAAGACTTTGTCCGGCCGGCCGCGTTTGACCAGCACGCTGTGCACCAGACCGCCCAGCAGCCCCTCGACGATAGTGGAGACCATGCAGCTTAAGGCGGTCATTCCCCCCAGCGAGTAGCGGTGCAGGCCGCCGGTGAGCCCCACCAGCCCGCCGACCACCGGGCCGCCGAGCAGGCCGCCCATCACGGCGCCGATGGCGCGGGTGTTGGCGATGGAGTCTTCGATATGCAGACCGAAATAGGTCCCCATAATGCAGAAAATGGAGAAAGTGACGTAGCACAGCAGCTTGTGCGGCAGGCGAACGGTGACTTGCATCAGGGGGATAAACAGTCGGGTTTTGCTCATCAACCACGCGATGACCAAAAATACGCACATCTGCTGAAGCAGCAGCAACACCAGATCAAACTCGTACATACCCGCAAACCACACATGCCTGAAAGCGCGTACCATACCCTGCCTGGCGAAAACTTTCTTTGAAGCCCTGCATAAAAATGAAAAATGACGGCCAGGATCACACTTTTTTGCGGCGCGTTGCGCAGCAAACGCGGCAAAAAGCCCGGCGCGGCGCGCTAAACCGCAATTAATGTTTCATTAACACCTGCGCTTCACCGTATAATCCCCCTGTTAACATCAGGAGCCTATTATGAAGCCAGCGAAAATCGCGGTCGTCACTCTCTTCTTACTTATGGCCATCGGCGGGATCAGCGGCGTAATGCTGGCCGGCTATTCCTTTATTGTGCGTGGCGGTGTCGGCTGATCCAGCGGGTCAGACGCTCAAACGCGCGGTCGACGATAATCGCCGCCAGGGCCACCAGCAGCGCCCCCTGAACAATATAGGCGGTATTAAAGCCGCTCAGGCCGATGATGATCGGCGTCCCGAGCGTACTGGCCCCCACCGTCGAGGCAATGGTCGCGGTACCAATATTGACGATGACCGAGGTGCGGATCCCCGCCAGGATCACCGGGGCCGCCAGCGGAAGCTCCACCTTATACAGACGCTGCCAGCCGGTCATTCCCATCCCTTCAGCCACGCCTGACACCCCAGGCGGTATCGAACCCAGCCCGGCCAGTGTCCCCTGCAGCACCGGCAGTATGCCATACAGCGCGAGGGCGATCAGCGCCGGCAGCCAGCCAAAGCCCAGCACCGGCACCGCCATCGCCAGCACCGCCACCGGCGGAAAGGTCTGCCCGATAGCGGCGATGGTCTCCACCAGCGGACGAAACGCGCCGCCGGCGGGCCGGGTGACCGCCACCCCAGCCCCCAGCCCGATTGCCGTTGCCGCGAGGCTGGACGCCACCACCAGCCAGCCGTGATCGAGAGTGAGCGCCCAGAAGCTCTCCTGCTGGTAGACCGGCCGCGGCAGTTCCGGGAACAGCCGACTGAACAGCGGCGCGCTGTAGGGCAGCCCTGCCAGCAGGCCGATAAACAGCGCGATAAGCCACCACAGCGGCTCACGAAGCGCCTTCATGGCTCATCTCCTGGCGCAGCAGATCGGCAAAATGCAGCGTACCGCAGGGCCTGCCTTCGGCATCGACCACCGGCAGCGTCTCGCAGCGCCGGGCGACAAACTGCGACAGCGCTTCCCGCAGGGTCATGGTGACGGTCAGCCCCTCGCCCGCCAGCCGTTCGTCGGGACGCAAATAGTCCCCCACCTCGCGCAGCGACAGCAGGCGCACACCCAGCTCGCTGCGGCCAAAAAAGGTCTGTACAAAGCTATTTTTCGGTCGCAGGAGCATCTCCAGCGGCGCCCCCTGCTGGACCACCTCGCCCCCGTCCATCAGCACCAGGTGGTCCGCCAGACGCAGCGCTTCGTCAATATCATGGGTCACCAGCACAATCGTCCGTCCCAGCAGACGGTGAATGCGCAGCATCTCCTGCTGCAGCGCCTCACGGGTCACCGGGTCGAGGGCGCCGAAGGGCTCATCCATCAACAGCACCTCCGGATCTGCCGCCAGCGCCCGCGCCACCCCCACCCGCTGCTGCTGGCCGCCGGAGAGCTGATGCGGGTAACGGTCGCGCAGCGTCGCCTCCAGCCCCAGCAGCGCCATCAGCTCGTCGATCCGGTCGGCGATCCTTGCCCGCGGCCATCTTTGCAGCTGCGGCACGGTGGCGATATTCTGCGCCACCGTCCAGTGGGGAAACAGGCCGATGGACTGGATGGCATAGCCCATCCGCCGCCGCAGGGTCAGGACCGGCTGCTGGCGGATGTCCTCGCCGGCAAAGCGAATAGTGCCCCGGTCCGGCTCCAGCAGACGGTTGATCATCTTCAGCGTCGTCGACTTGCCCGAGCCGGAAGTCCCCACCAGCACCGAGAAAGCGCCTTCGCGCAGCTCCAGGGTCAGGTCCTTCACCGCCGGGTGGCCGGCAAACACTTTGCTGACCCCTTGAAATTCAATCATTGGCCTCTCCTTTTAGCCAGGCGCCCCACAGGGCGAACAGGGCATCCACCACCACCGCCAGGGCAATGGTCGGCACCACGCCCAGCAGCACCAGATCCAGCGCACTGCTCAGCAGCCCCTGAAAAACCAGCGCGCCAAAGCCGCCGGCGCCGATCAGCGCGGCCACTACCGCCATGCCGACGGTTTGCACGCTGACCACCCGCAGGCTGCGCAGCAGTACCGGCATCGCCAGCGGAAGCTGCACCTGACGAAAGCGCTGCCCGGCGCTCATGCCCATCGCCGTCGCGCTTTCCAGGGCATCCTGCGGCACCTGCTGCAGGCCGGTCACCACCCCGCGCACCAGCGGCAGCAGCGCATAGAGAGTGAGAGCGATCAGGGCTGGCGCCACGCCGGTCCCGGAGACGCCCAGCTCGCCCAGCGTCGGGAAATAACGCGCCAGACCGGCAAGCGGCGCAATCAGCAGGCCAAAAAGCGCTACCGACGGAATAGTCTGGATCACATTGAGCGCGGTGAAAGCCGGCGCCTGCCAGCGCGGACGCCGCCACAGCCATACCCCCAGCGGCAGGCCAATCAGCAGGCCCGGCAGCAGGGTGCCGAACAGCAGAAGCAGATGCTGGCGCAGGGCGTCATCAAATACCTCCTGACGGTTGGCATACTCCTTCAGCAAGGAGAGCTGATCGAGCGCCCCGATAGCGAGCAGGATGATGGGCAACAGCCAGACTTGCGCATTGAGCAGCCAGCGCCAGAGCGGCCGGACGGTAAGATGACGGATGGCCTCGCTGGCCAGCAGCAGACAAAGCGCCAGCGACAGCCACAGGCCGCTGCCGGGCGAGGTGCGCGCCAGCGGCGAGCCGTGCCGGGAGAGCTCAAGCGCCGCCTGGCCGCTGCCCCAGATAAGCAGCGGGAAGAGCAGTTCGGCCAGCAGCAGATGGAGAAGCGGCGCAACCCTGCCCGGCAGCCAGCAGAGCAGGATCCCGGCGAGGGCTGCCGCCAGCTGAACGCCGGCGAGCCAGGGCATCACCTGCCACAGCCCGCGCCCTTCCCCGGAGAGTAAGCGATTCGGCGCATAAGTGACAAACGGCAGCGCCAGCGTAACCAGCAGCAGACCTGTCAGCAGCAGGCCGACGCGGTGAGTACAGCGAATGGTCACCGGTGGCTTACTTCAGCAGGCCTTTCTGCTGCAGATAATCTGCCGCCACGCGCTTCGCATCCTGGCCCTCCACCGCAATGCGGGCGTTCAGCTGCTGCAGCGTTTTTTCATCGAGGCTGGCGAAGACCGGCTGCAGCCAGTCGGCGATCTGCGGGTAGGCCTTCAGCACCGCCTCGCGCACCACCGGCGTCGGGGCATATATCGGCTGCACGCCCTGCGGGTCGCTCAGCGTCTGTAACCCCAGGGCCGCCACCGGGCCATCGGTGCCGTAGGCCATCGCCGCGTTAACGCCGGAGGTCTGTTGCGCCGCCGCTTTGATGGTCACCGCCGTATCGCCCCCGGCCAGCGACAGCAGCTGGTTCTGGTTGAGGTTGAAGCCATACGCTTTTTCAAACGCCGGCAGCGCGTCCGGGCGCTCAATAAATTCCGCCGAAGCCGCCAGCTTAAATTCGCCGCCCTGCTGCAGATAGCGGCTGAGGTCGGCCAGCGAGGTCAGATGATTTTTCTCCGCCAGCTCCTGGCGCACGGCGATGGTCCAGGTGTTGTTAGCCGGCGCCGGGGTGAGCCATACCAGCTGATGTTTCTCCTGATCGAGGCGCTTCACCTTCTCATAGCCCTGTTGGGCATTCTTCCACGCCGGGTCGTTTTCATCTTTGAAGAAGAAGGCGCCATTGCCGGTATATTCCGGGTAGATATCCAGCTCGCCGGCGACAATCGCCCCGCGCACCACCGGCGTGGTGCCGAGCTGGATTTTATTAATCGTTTTTACGCCGTGGCTTTCCAGCACCTGCTGGATCATATTGCCCAGCAGCGCGCCTTCGGTATCAATTTTCGAGCCGACCTTCACCGGCTCCGCCGCCTGCAGCGGTAAACTTATCAGGGCGGCCAGCGCCAGCGCGCCGGACCATGTCGTTGCCATCTTCATCCCGCTTCCCTCAGTTCTTTTGCGCTTCGCTTACAGAAGCTTAAGAGAAAAGCGTAGCCCATTTGCCAGCGATGCGAAAAAGAAAAGGCCGATTAATCGGCCTTTAAAGCGTGACGTTGGACTTAAGAGCGATGCCTTACAGCAGCTCAAACTCGCTCTGCTTCACGCGGGCGGAGTCCACGCCGATAAAGACATTGAATTTGCCCGGCTCAGCAACGTATTTCATCTGCTGGTTCCAGAACTTCAGCGCGTCGACGTCGATCGGGAAGCTGACGGTTTGCGTTTCACCCGGCTTGAGGGTGACCTTTTTAAAGCCGCGCAGCATTTTCACCGGCCGGCTCATGGAGGCGGTGACGTCCTGCAGGTAGAGCTGGATCACCGTCGCCCCTTCGCGATTGCCGGTGTTGGTCACCTGCACGCTGGCGGTCACGCTGCCATCGCGCGGCATGGTGGCCGACGACATGTTGACATCGGAGACGCTAAAGGTGGTGTAGCTCAGACCGTAACCAAACGGATACAGCGGGCCATTGGCTTCATCGAAGTAACGCGAGGTGTACTTGTTCGGCTTCTCCGGATTATACGGCCGGCCGGTATTCAGGTGGCTGTAGTAGGTTGGGATCTGGCCCACCGAGCGCGGGAAAGACATCGGCAGCTTGCCCGACGGGTTGTAGTCGCCAAACAGCACGTCGGCGATGGCGTGGCCGCCTTCGGTGCCAGCAAACCAGGTCTCCAGCAGCGCATCGGCTTGCTGATCCTCTTTCACCAGCGCCAGCGGACGCCCGTTCATCAGCACCAGCACCAGCGGTTTGCCGGTGGCTTTAAGAGCGGCAATCAGATTGCGCTGGCTCTGCGGCAGGGTGATATCGGTCCGGCTGGAGGCCTCATGCGCCATGCCCTGCGCCTCGCCCACCACGGCGACCACCACATCGGATTGCTTCGCCGCCGCGACCGCTTCGTCGATCATTTCCTGCGGCGAGCGCGGGTCAACCTGCACTGCTTTCTCATACAGATTGAGGAAATCAACAATGCCTTTGTCGTCGGTAACGTTCGCCCCTTTGGCGTAAATCACTTTGCCGTTATCGCCCAGCGCTTCTTTGATGCCGGTCAGGACGGTCACCGACTGGTCGGCCACCCCGGCCGCGGACCAGCTGCCCATCATGTCGCGCTTGCTGTCCGCCAGCGCGCCCACCACCGCGATAGTGCCGGATTTTTTCAGCGGCAGCGTATCAAGACGGTTCTTCAGCAGCACCAGGCTCTCGCGAGCCACTTCGCGCGCCTCTTTACGATGCAGACGACTTTCCGCATTGGTGTCCTGCGGGTCAGAATCTTTCGGTCCCAGGTGGCTGTAGGGATCGTTGAACAGTCCCATATCATATTTCACGTTGAGCACGTGTCGGGTGGCATCATCCAGCTCGGCCATGGTCACCTTGCCGGACTTCACCAGCCCCGGCAGGTACTTGCTGTAATACTCGTCCACCAGGGCTGTGATATCTCCCTTTGGCACAGCCTTTACATACTCGGCCAGCTCATTGACCGGGTAAGCGTCCACTTCCCAGCCAAACTTCATCTGGGCCTCCACCTTGTCGCCTTCGGTGACAGCCACATTCCTCATGTTGTCCGCAAACCTTGCCACCCTGACATGGCTGCTCTCCATGATGCCCACCGCGGTGCGCATCCAACCGGCAATGCGTCCCTGCACCTTCTCATCGCTCCAGTGGCCCACAATGACCTTTCTCTCTATGCCCATGCGTGTCACCATGTGGCCGTATTCCCTGTCTCCGTGAGCGGACTGGTTCTCATTCATGAAATCCATATCAATGGTGTCGTATGGAATTTCCTGGTTGAACTGTGTGTGAAGATGGCACAGCGGCTTTCTGTATTCCTTCAGTCCCAGAATCCAGGATTTTGCCGGGGAAAAGGTGTGCATCCAGGTGATTACACCTGCACAATCCTCATCTGCATTTGCCTCGTTGAAGGTCTTGCGGATCAGTTCGTTTGTGATCAGGGTTGGCTTCCACACGATCTCATAGGGAAACATTCCGGATTTGTTCAGCTCATCCACAATAATGCGGGAATGCTCTGCTACCTTGCGAAGGCACTCATCTCCATAAAGGTCCTGTGATCCTGTGCAAAACCAGAATTTGTAATTTCTTCCTGTTTTCATTGATAAAACCCTCCTTGTGTTATATATTTTGTTAATATTGTTATTATCTCAGTCATATTTCCGGCAGGATCCTCGGATGATCAGTTCCGGCTGTATCATTCGCTCCACCTTACTGTCTTCTTCCGGCACACCGGCGATTTTTTCCAGAATCAGCTCTGCGGCCATCTCTCCCAGTTTTTCCTGGGGGTGAGCTATGGTAGTAATTCCGGTTCCACGCT
>OGYH01003373.1_pt1 | contig 10802 bp, 9 predicted proteins | sample 1576511 | NCBI WGS metagenome assembly OGYH01 (sample SAMEA3541522, study PRJEB24748) | human gut metagenome | biome: human gut; feature: human-associated habitat; material: faeces | place: China | collected 2012 | reverse complement strand
GGGTTTGGGGAAGGGAGAGGGAAGCCTTTCTTCAGAAAGGTTCCCTCTCCCTTCCCCAATATCTACTACAACAGATCGCCTTCCCAGTTGAAGAGGCCGGGACGGGTGGCCGCCGGCATCGACTTGGGCGGGTTCTCCTCCATGCGGGCGAAGAAGGAATACCCGGCAGCCTCAAGCTCGGGGCGATGCACCGTGATGTCCAAGGGCCATGCGGGATAGATCCATGTGTTCTGCCCATAGCGGCGGGTCCAGAAGCCTTCCCCTTTGGGGCTCTGAAAGACTTCGTTCGGCTTGATGCCGAGCGGATCGTGCCGCCCGATGCCCATCGGCCAGAAACCGGCGAGCACGATGCCGAGCGGCAGCGGGCTGGTTTTCGGCAGGGCCAGAAAATCTTCCTTGGTCAGTTCAGGGCTGACGAACGCGGCGCTGAAACCGAGCTTCGCAAAGCTCGCCAGCGTGAAGGCATTGGCGGCGTTGCAGAACGGCCCGGCGACCAGATCCACTTCGCGCCCCTTGAAGAACGCGGCCTGCCACGGCTCGTTGCAGACAAAATGCTTCGCGCCGTTGCGTATGGCTTCGTTGATGATGCGCTTCCAGAGCTCTTCCTCGTCCGGCCAGATGACCGGGGGCAGCCACCACGCCATGTTCGGGGCCACCGTGCGGGACACCTCGCGCACCGATTTGGGCGAAAGCCACAGGCCGATCACCGAATTGCGGCTGCGGCGCGTCTCGGAGCCATAGGGCAGCGAAGCGCGGAGCGTCATATCCGGACGGCGGCGGGGATGCGCGGGCTTGGGCATTTTGGGCGTGAACTCCACAGCGGTGGGCTCGCTCCCCTTGCACCGATCCAGCTTCCGCTTCCACTCCGCGATGAGCTGCACGAGTTCGGGCTCGCGGCGGTCGATGAGGAACACCGGCGTCCCGGCCTTCGGCGTCTTATGGCGGGGGAGGCGCAGCGTAAAGGTCCCGGCCTTCGGCGTGCGGCGGGTCACGGGCAGGGTCGAATGCCAGTTCTCGTCCTCATAGCCGACTCGCAGATAATCGTAGGAAATCAGTTCGATATGCGGCTTGAAGAACGGGCGGCCCTCCGCGTCCGTCTGTATCTTGCCCACGAGACGTCCCGAGCTGGTCTGGCTGTCGGGCGAGGTGGGCTCGGATGTGCGCTGCGGCAGGAAGCGGGCGCGGGTGGAAGGACGGCCAAGCGCCATCTCGAGGATTTTTTCCGCATCCTTGCGGGCCTGCGGATCGTCCGGGTTGTCGCGCAGCATCTTGTAGGCCGTGACGACGTGATAGACGTAATGCGGCCCCTTCTTGCGGCCCTCAATCTTCCAGCAGCTCAGGTGCGGGATGTCCGTGATGGTTTTGGCGAGCACGTCCAGCGAGAGATCGAGGCAGGAGAAGAACCGCCCGGAATGGTTGCGCTGCTTGTACACGCGGCGGCAGGGCTGCACGCAGCGCCCGCGCAGGCCGCTCTTGCCGCCCATATAGCTCGACCAGTAGCAGCGGCCCGAGACGCACCAGCACAGCGCGCCGTGGATGAACATTTCCAGATCCAGCCCTTCGGGACAGGCGGCGGAAATCTGCTTTACCTCGTCGATGGACAGTTCGCGGGGCAGGATGACACGGTCCGCGCCAAGTTCCTTCGCGGCCAGCAGCGACGCGGGATGCGTCAGATTGGCGAGCGTGGAAAGGAACAGGCCGCCCTCGTATCCGGCCTGACGGGCAAGGGCCAGCACGCCGGGATCCTGAATGATCAGGCCGTGCGGCTTCACGTCGCGGGCAAGGCGGGCGATGAGGCGTCCTGCGGCGGGCACGTCGTCAGGCTTCACCAGCGTATTGAAGGCGACGTAGATGCGCCTGCCGTTCTCGTTGGCAAGCTCTACCATGCGGGAAAGCTCGGCGGAACCGAAGTTGTCCGCCTGCATACGGGCGGAGAAATGTTTGAGGCCGAGGTATACGGCGTCGGCTCCGGCGGCCATCGCCGCGAGAAACGATTGCGTATCGCCCGCCGGGGCGAGGATCTCAGGCTTGCGAGTCATGGATATATCCTAACAGTGGAGGGGAGATGAAAAGTTGGGGAACGAGGGGAAAGCCTCTTCGAGAAAGGCGGCGTCATATCGGCATATTCAGGTGTTGAAGGCTCCGACGGGCATCCTCTGGATGCCGTCCGCGCCCTTCTCCCTCTGAGGCCCGTGACTTGAAAGCGGAAAAAGTGGATCCCCCAAAAGACGGTATGCGCCGGACAAAAAGTAAAGGGACAGTCCGCCGCGTCTCCTCCCCACCAGTTGAAAACCTTGGGGGATGAGGGAGGGGGTTCGGGTGAGGGAGAAGGCCCCGCTTGCCCCTTCGGGGATTCTTCGGAAAGGGCCTTCTTCCTCATCCGTAGAGCTTATTCAAACACGCTGGCGTTGGTGATGAGCACGGCGGAAACCGGCACATCGGAATGGATGCCGCGGGTGGTGGTCTTTTCCTTTTCGATCTTGTCGACGGCTTCCATGCCTTCGATGACCTTGCCGAACACGCAGTAGCCGTAGCCGTTCACGTCAGGCGAGGAGAAGTTCAGGAACCCGTTGTCCACGGTGTTGATGAAGAACTGGGCCGTGGCGCTGTGGGGATCGCGGGTACGGGCCATGGCGATGGTGCCGCGCTCGTTGGCAAGGCCGTTGTCGGCTTCGTTCTTGATGGGGGCATGGGTCGCCTTTTCTTCCATCTTCATGTTCATGCCGCCGCCCTGGATCATGAATCCCTTGATCACGCGGTGGAAAATGGTGTTGGCGTAGAAGCCTTCATTCACATATTTGAGGAAATTCTCCACGGTGGCGGGAGCCTTGTCGGCATACAGTTCGATAAGGATATCGCCGGAGGTGGTTTCCAGAAGCACGGTAGGATTGGCCATGATACACTCCTTGAAAAATAATCGTAAGAGTATGCCCGAAAACCATGCCGGAAGCAAGTTGAACAGGCCCGTGACAGCCGCCCTGTTTCGGGCTATTCCTTGCAAGGAACGATTCCCAAGAAGCTGATTGTTTTCATCTCTGCCGGTTACACCGCGCCATCGGGCAAAAAACAGGCGTAGCCAACTGGATTTCCTTCGAACAGCCTCCCCTCAAGGTATTTCTTTGCGGGAGAGCCAGAGGAGCGCGCGTGCGGATGTCTCCCGCTAAAGAAGCTCTCCCGGTTCAACATACAACCCCCTTTGCCATGAACGATACACAACGCTTTACGCTTTTCCGAAAAGACCTGCTCCTCTGGTTCGCCGAGAACCGCCGCCCGCTGCCGTGGCGGGCCGACTACACGCCTTACCGGACGTGGATCGCCGAAGTCATGATGCAGCAGACGCAGATGGACCGGGGCGTCCAATACTTCCTGCGTTGGATGGAGCGGTTCCCCGACGTGGCCGCCGTCGCCGCCGCGCCCGAGGAAGACCTGCTCAAGGCATGGGAAGGGCTCGGCTACTACCGCCGCGCGCGCAACATCCAGGCCGCCGCCCGGGTGATCATGGAACGCCACGGCGGGAACTTCCCCACCAGCTACGCCGACATCCTCGCCCTGCCCGGCGTGGGCCCGTACACCGCCGGGGCCATCGCCAGCACAGCCTACAACGAGGAAGTCCCCTGCGTGGACGGCAATGTGGAGCGCGTCCTGTCCCGCGTTTTCGACATCGACACGCCCGTAAAGGAAGAGCCCGCCAAGAGCCGCATCCGCGAACTGGCGCAAGCCCTCATCCCGAAAGGCGAGGCCCGGAACTTCAATCAGGGGCTCATGGAGCTGGGCGCGCTCGTATGCCGCAAAAAGCCCGAGTGCGAACGCTGCCCGCTGGCCGGGCTGTGCGAAAGCCGCCACCTCGGCATCCAAAACGAACGCCCGGTTCCCGGCAAGAAAGCCGCCGTCACGCAGATCGAGGTAGTGTGCGGGGTGCTTCTGCATGAAGGGAAAGTCTTCATCCAGCGCCGCAACGAAAAGGACGTCTGGGGCGGGCTGTGGGAATTCCCCGGCGGTTGCGTGGAGCCCGGCGAAACGCCGGAACAGGCCGTCGTGCGCGAATGGATGGAGGAAGTCGGCTTCAAGGTCGCCATCGTGCGCCCGCTGGACGTCATCCGCCACAACTACACGACCTACCGGATCACCCTGCGCTGTTACCAGCTCAGGCTGGAGGGCGAGCCCAAAGGATGCCCCGTGCCCGAGGAGCTGGCCGAGGCCACAGCCTGCCAGTGGATCGCGCCGCAGGACATCGAGGCCTTCCCCCTGCCCGCGCCGCACCGCAAACTTGCCGACAACTGTAGTCTTTTTGACAACCCGGCCTCAGGCGAGTAGTTTCTGCCCACGCCGCGAGGCACGCGGACGTCAACCGTGGCGCGAGCCACGTAACATTTCTGGAGTCTCTCCCCATGCGCAAGACTGTTTACTGGATTGAAGGCGACGGCATCGGCCCGGACGTGTGGAAAAGCGCGCGCCCCGTCATTGATGAAGCCATCCGTCTGAGCTACGGCGACGAGCGCGGTTTCGACTGGAAGGAACTGCTCGCGGGCGAAAAGGCGCTCAAGGAAACCGGGACGCTCCTGCCCGACGAAACCCTCGCCGCCCTGCGCGGTGCCGAGCTCGCCATCAAGGGCCCCCTCGGCACGCCGGTGGGCACGGGTTTCCGCAGCCTCAACGTCACCCTGCGCCAGACCCTCGACCTCTACGCCTGCATCCGGCCCATCCGCTACTTTGAAGGCATCGAGTCCCCGGTCAAGCATCCCGAGCGCGTGGACATGATCGTCTTCCGCGAAAACACCGAAGACGTCTACGCGGGCATCGAATACAAGGCCGGGACGCCCGAAGCCGCCAAGCTCATCGCCTTCCTGCGCGACGAACTGGGAGCCAATGTGGACGCCTCCGCCGCCGTAGGCATCAAGCCCATGACCGAAAAAGGCTCCAAGCGCCTTGTCCGCGCCGCCATCCGCCACGCCCTCGCCCAGAACCTTCCGAGCGTGACCCTTGTGCACAAGGGCAACATCATGAAGTTCACCGAGGGCGCGTTCCGCCAGCACGGCTACGATGTGGCGAAGGAGGAATTCGCCGCCCAGACCGTGGTCGAAGCCGAAGCCGCTTCCGCGCCGGGCAAGCTGGTCATCAAGGACCGCATCGCCGACGCGATGTTCCAAGAGGCCCTCATCCGCCCCGAGCAGTACAGCGTGCTCGCCACGCCCAACCTGAACGGCGACTACATTTCGGACGCCCTCGCCGCGCAAGTCGGCGGCCTTGGCCTTGCCCCCGGCGTGAACATGTCGGAAAAGCTGGCCTTCTTCGAAGCGACCCACGGCACCGCGCCGAGCCTCGCCGGGAAGGACCGGGCCAACCCCGGCAGCCTCATCCTCAGCGGCGCGCTCATGCTGGAGCACATAGGCTGGAAGGAAGCCGCCACCCGCATCTACAAGGCCGTGAACACCGCCATCGCCCGCCGCGCCGTCACCGAAGACCTCGCCGCGCAGATGACCGACGCCCGCACGGTCGGCTGCACCGAGTTTGGAGAGATCATCACCAAGCTGCTGTAGCCCACGTGACAGAATGGCGACCGAGGGAAACGGCGCAGGCCGTTTTTCCATCAAAAGCCACATAAAAAAGGGGAGGAAAGGAACACGTTTCCTCCCTTTTCCGTCCGCTTGACAGGGCGGCGGGAACGGCATTACCGCAAAAGGGCTTTTAGGGGAAACTCTGCCCACCTTCAGCCCGCAAGAGACACGCCATGCAATGGGATTCCGCCGCCTATCTCCGCTTCAAGGCCGAAAGGACGCAGCCGTCCATCGATCTGGTCAAACGCATCGACCTTGAACAGCCGCGCAAGCTGCTCGATGTGGGATGCGGCCCCGGCAACAGCACGCAGGTTCTGGCGGACGCCTTCCCCAATGCCCTGCGCATCATCGGCATCGACAGTTCACCGGAGATGATCGAAGCCGCGAAGGACGATCACCCGGACATGGAGTTCCGGATCTGCGATGCCCTGAATTTGCCCTCACTTGGGGAGGCCGGGTTCGATGTGGTGTTTTCCAACGCCTGCATCCAGTGGGTCCCCGACCATCCCCGGCTCATCCGGGACATGCTCGCCCTGCTCCGCCCCAGCGGAATGCTCGCCGTGCAGGTTCCCATGAACTATCAGGAGCCCATCCACCGGATCATCGGGGAACTTGCCGCCTCGGACGAGTGGCGCGCCGAACTCGCCTCCGCGCGGATCTTCCATACGCTTTCCCAAGAGGCCTATTTCGACATCCTCGCCGCCGAAGCCGGACAGTTCCAGATGTGGCAGATCACCTATCTCCACCGTATGCCGTCCCACGAGGCCATCATGGATTGGTATAAAGGCACGGGACTGCGCCCCTACCTGAGCCTCCTTTCCGGCGAACGCGCCGCAGCCTTCGAACAGGCCGTGCTGGAGGAGGTCGCCGCACGCTATCCGAAGCAGGGCAACGGGGAAATCATCTTCCGCTTCCCCCGCTTCTTCTTCACCGCCACGCCCAAAGCCTGATGAGCCTCCCCCTCTTCCTTCCCCCTCAAAAACGGCTTTTCCCATACGCGACGAGGGGGCTTCCGGTGAAGCCCCCTCGTCCGATTCTCTCATCTACATAATCTGCTTCCATAATGCGGACAGCGGCATGACGAAAAACAGACCGGGCAACATACTGAGGATAGGGACCTGCACGAGCCCCATCTGGCGCAGCCCCGCGCCGAGCATGATGATGCCGCCGCAAGCGGAGAAATCCGCAAACATGGTCGGCGTGGTGTACGGCATGAGCATCGTGGCCCCGAACAGCAAGGCAAACTGAATGGCGCACTGCGGAACGGCCAGCACGCCCACCACGCTGCCGATGCTCGCCGAAATGAGCATGGCCGTGAACAGATCGAGCACGCCCTTGATGAGCAGGAGGGAACACTCGCCGGTCAGGCCTTCGCGCATGGAACCGATGATCCCGAGGCCGCTCACGCAAAAAAGGACCGTCGCCACGGCGAACTGATCGCGGAACACCGTCTCGGACAGCGTTTCGGACTTGCCGCCCTTGGCTTTGCCGTTCCGCTTGAACAGCCCCGCCACCTTGAAGGCCCCCTTCATCACCAGGGATTCGAAGCGGGTCAGCTCGCCGAGCGCCGTTCCGAACAGCAGGGAAAGCACGACAGGAGGCAGCGAGTCGCCCTTCGACAGCATGGTCACGCCGATGCCGAGCGTGATGCAGCTGAAGACATTCATGATCTTTTTCCTGAACTCCTGACTGAGCACAGGCCCGCAGAGCGCCCCGAGAATGGAGCCCGCGACAATACAAACGCTGTTCGCAACCGGTCCTATCATGTTCCCTCATTCCTTTGTTGAAACCTTGCCGCCCGAAGCGGAAATCCTGCCGAAGCCACATAAAAAAGCCGCTCCCGAGCCCCGGAAACGGGACTATGGGCACGGCGCGACGTGTATTCGGCACTGCAATCTCAAAGAAATAGCACAAGGAAAAAGGAATAACAATCTGGCCCGTTGCGGGCAGGAATGCAAAAATCCCGCAGCCGGGGCCGCGGGATTTATGTACCGGATGTCGTTTCCGGGACTACAGCCCCGGAAAAGAGGCTGCGCCCGTACACACTATTTCACGGCTTCTTTCAGCGCCTTGCCGGGAGTGAACTTCACGACGCGGGAAGCGGGGATGAGGCATTCCTCGCCGGTGCGGGGGTTGCGGCCCTTGCGTTCGCTGCGTTCGACGACCTTGAAGCTACCGAAGCCGGTGAAGGAAACCTGTTCGCCGTTGGCGATGGTTTCGGACAGCACACTGATGGCCGCGTCGAGGAACTGTTCGGTTGCGGCCTTGGTGCCGAGGCCAGCCTTGGCGTGGATTTTGTCAACAAGATCTGCTTTGGTCATAAAAGACTCCTTACCTGAATAGTGAGATGTGCCAGCGGTGGTCTTTACCCTTTGTTTTTGCGGTTGTCACCGGGATATTTTGCGCTATCCTCCCTTATTTGTATTGCAAAAAGCGTTTTTACCACCCCCCGAGTTAGAACGCCACCATTTTGTGGAACGATAACACTTCGAAATCAGACAATAAAATGATAACTTCAAGCATTATACATAAATGACACGACAAAAAGGAAAAAAATGGCCCGGATGCAAAAAAATCTTTGCCGGAATGCCCGAGCCGGAGGCAAAAGCCTCCTCGGGGAAGAATCCCTTGCCAAACGGCACTTCAGGGTATATATAGCTGAGTCCCGACTTTATAGGAGCCTGACCATGAAAGAAAAAATTCATCCCAAAGTGTACAAGGCCAAGATCACCTGCGCCTGCGGCAATCAGGTAGAACTCCTCTCCACTAAAGGAGAAACCGTCCATGTGGAAATTTGCTCCGCTTGCCATCCTTTCTTCACCGGCAAGCAGCGTTTCCTCGATACGGCTGGCCGCATTGACCGCTTCCGCAAGAAGTACGCCAATCTCAACAAGTAACGCGCCGGCCTCCTGCGCAGCCTTTACGCCTCCCGGGTGGCCCGCCCTCCGGGAGGCCTTCGAGTTCCATCCCTTTTTTTCGTCCTTCCCCGAAGTCCGCAAGTCAACCAGTCGGGAACCGCGCCGGGGACACACGTTCAGGGAGTGACATTCCGAGGTCTTTCCATGTCCACGCGCACCGGTCGTCCGGCCGCCACGTCCGTTTCTTCCGCCCGTTCCGGGAAACGATTCCCAATGAGCCTTGGGCACCTTTTGCCGTTCCTAGCCCCCGCGCCGCTCGTCGGCGGGCAGGCCGTGATGGAAGGCGTCATGATGCGCAACGGCGACGTCTACGCGCTGGCCGTCCGCACGGCCGACGGCAACATCAGCGTCGAAAACCGCCCGTGGTTCAGCCTCACCCGCAGCGAGCTGCTCAAAAAACCGTTCCTGCGCGGTTTCCCCACGCTGATAGAAACCCTCGTCAACGGCATCAAGGCACTGAACCTTTCCGCCGAGCGCAGCACGGAAGGGACCGGAGAGGAACTCAAGGACTGGCAGCTTGTCCTTACCCTCATCGTGTCGCTTCTGTTCGCCGTGGGCCTGTTCGTCGTCGTGCCTCACCTGCTCTCGATCATCATGAACTGGATCGGGCTCGGCGGCGACGTTGAAGGTTTTTCGTTCCACATCTGGGACGGGCTGTTTAAATTTCTGATTTTTATCGGCTACATCGTGGGCATCGCCTTCCTCCCGGACATCCGGCGGGTGTTCTGCTATCACGGCGCCGAACACAAGACGATCCATGCCTACGAATCCGGAGATACGGTGACGCCTGAGTCGGCCATCCGGTTCAGCCGCCTGCACCCGCGCTGCGGCACGACCTTCCTGCTGTTCGTCATGTCCATCGCCATCCTGCTGCATACGGTCCTCGTCCCGCTGCTGCTCCTTGTCTGGACGCCGGACAGCGCCGTGGCCAAGCATCTTTTTACTATCGTCTTCAAGCTGCTGCTTATGGTTCCCATCAGTGCCCTGTCCTATGAGCTTATCCGCTACGCCGCGCGTCTGGGCGACGGGTTCTGGGGGCGCATCCTCCGCGCGCCGGGCATGTTTTTACAGCTTCTGACCACAAGGGAACCGGAACTGGATCAGGTCGAAGTCGCGGTCGCGGCCCTCGCTTCCGCCGTCGGCCAGCACCCGCCGCGCCTTGAGACGCCCCCTACCTGCAACCGGAGTCATTGATGTTTGCCAAACTCGAAAGCCTCGAACGCAAATTCCTGGATCTCGAACAGGAACTCGCCGATCCCACCGTTTTCAACGATCAGGATCGATACCGCAAGCTGACCAAAGCCCACTCGGATCTCAAGCCCGTGGTGGACATTTTCCGCCAGTACCGCGAATTGAAGCAGAACCTCGCCGACAATCAGGAACTGCTCAACGACGCCGATCCCGATATCCGCGAAATGGCCCACGAAGAAATCAAGTCCATCGAGGAGAAGCTCCCCGAGCTTGAGCATGATCTCAAGGTGCTGCTCCTGCCCACCGACCCGCTGGATGAAAAGAACATCATTCTGGAAATCCGCGCCGGTACGGGCGGCGAAGAAGCGGCCCTCTTCGGCGGCGATCTTTTCCGCATGTACTGCCGCTACGCCGAAAAGATGGGCTGGAAAGTCGAAATCATGAGCCAAAGCGAGTCCGACAACGGCGGCTACAAGGAAGTCATCGCGCTCATTTCCGGCGACAAAGTCTACAGCCGCCTGAAATTCGAGTCCGGGACCCACCGCGTGCAGCGCGTGCCCGCCACCGAATCGCAGGGCCGCATCCACACTTCCGCCGCCACGGTCGCCATCATGCCCGAAGCCGAGGAAGTGGACCTTGACCTCAAGCCCGAAGATCTGCGTTTCGACGTGTACCGCTCCTCCGGCCCCGGCGGGCAGAGCGTGAACACGACCGACTCCGCCGTACGCGTGACCCACATCCCCACCGGCCTCGTGGTCTGCTGTCAGGACGAAAAGTCTCAGCACAAGAACAAGGCCAAGGGTCTCAAGATTCTTTGCTCCCGCCTCCTCCAGATGAAGCAGGACGAGCAGAACGCCGCCCTTGCCGACCAGCGCCGCGCGCAGGTGGGCACAGGCGACCGCTCCGAGCGCATCCGGACCTACAACTTCCCGCAGGGCCGCGTCACGGACCACCGCATCAACCTGACCCTGTACAGCCTCGGCAAGGTGCTGGAAGGCGAAATTCAGGAGCTTGTGGACGCACTCGTGACCCACGCCCAGACCGAAGCCCTCAAGGCGCAGGCGTCGAGCTGATCGGGGATCGGGTTGAATGAATATTGGGGGGAGGGGAGAGGGAACCTTTCTGGAGAAAGGTTCCC
>OGYH01003370.1_pt1 | contig 10821 bp, 5 predicted proteins | sample 1576511 | NCBI WGS metagenome assembly OGYH01 (sample SAMEA3541522, study PRJEB24748) | human gut metagenome | biome: human gut; feature: human-associated habitat; material: faeces | place: China | collected 2012 | reverse complement strand
CAGATCATACAGCAAAAAAACGACCACGATCAGGGCACAGGTGATCTCATATTCACTACCGATCCCCTGATAAACACCCCCAGGCACTGTCATTCCTGACTGGAAACCCCTGCTGATCTCCGAGAATCCTTCTAGGATCACGGAAAAACGCATCCACACAAGAATGGGCGTGACCGCCAGTGTGAGCAAAAGCAGCAGAAACTGCCTTTTTTTCATCAGATAGAGTATGCCTATCCAGATCCCGGCTGCCAGCAGCACACCATACAGCAGATCCGCATCATACACAACGTTTATGATTCCAAGAGCCGTCTTCATCCATCCGAAAACACCAAGGATCATATAGCAGACCGGAACGATCGCAAGAAATCCGGATGTTACCGTTCTCTTTTCTTTTTCGGAGATACTTGCCTGCAAAGAGAGGCCTGTATCTTTTTTTCTTTTTTTCATATCTTACACTTCCAATACAAAGCCTGAGAGGCTCTCTTTCAACTCCTCTTCTCCAAATGTTACGGTATCTTCTTCGTCTCTTTGCAGATTTCCTTCTTTGTCCAGAATCAGAACGGTGCTGTAAGTTCCTTCCGGATAGGAGGAAAAATAAGCTGCTTTCACATCATATTCCTGCTTATAAAAGGATGTTCGCATCAGAAGATCCAGCATTTCGTAGAGATCCTGTTCTTTTTTCACTGCATGACGCCGGATCTGTCCTTCTTTTTCATCGTACCACGCCACAAAATGCGGACATTCTGCCTCAAGCATGGAAAAACAAAGCGAAGCCGCCAGCTCAAAAAAGTGATCTGCTCTTTTTGCACCGCCTTCTTTCTGACTAAGCTCCAAAAGAAGCAATACCTTGCAGCCGCACGGCATACTGTATTCTTTTGTCATCAGCTCGCCGCTTCTTGCACTGCTTTTCCAGTGGATCTGCTGCATCCGGTCTCCCGGTCGGAATTCGCGGATCTGAAAAATCTCGGACGGATCGTCCCCGCTTCGCTCCTTCTCATATTCATCGCCTTCCACCGGAAAATTTCTGGTTTTCATGGAAACCTCCACCGGAAACGTGTGGATATCAGGCAATACATTAACATTTATCTGAGACCGTACTCTGACCTTTCTTGCAAAAAGATGCAGATAATCACTCACCTGCACTTTTTTGAGTGAAAAGACCATTTTACCGCAGTAATCTGCTTTTGCACTGATTTTTATCGTTTTTTCCGCTTTTGCCGCCACACTCTCATCCACGATCCTTTTTTCACTGCATCCGCCGCTGCGGTTCTCACATTCCAGAATGGTATATACAGCAGATACCGGCAGCACTCCGCTGTTTTTTATATGAAGCTCCATCTCAAACGTCTGTTTCTTTGCAGATACCGGCACTTTCATATCCAGCCATACACGGATATGCAGCTTAAGATACCAGGACATCAGAAACATAACTGCTGCCAGAAGCAGTTCAAATGCCAGCATCGCAAGCATCCAGGTGCTGTCGTACATGATCTCCAGATATACCGTGATAAGAACCAATATCATATACCATACTTTTCTTATCATACCATACCTCTGCTAATTCTTTTTCGGTGATGGTTTTGCCACGCCGGCGAAAATCTCTTCCAGAACTCCTTCTGCTGTCACATGGTTGGCTCTTGCCTTGGAGTTTAAACGGATTCGGTGATGGTTGACTGCCAGAAATACCTTCTCCACATCGTTTGGCACGACATAATTTCTTCCCGCCAGATAAGCAGCCGCCTTGATCATCCCCGCCAGGGCGATCGTTCCTCGTGGGCTTACACCAAGCTCCAGCATCGGATGCTGTCTGGTCTTTGCGATCAGCTCTGCAATATAATTGTAGATCACATCATGGATAAAGATTTTGTCGACTTCTTCCTGCATTGTCAGCAGATCGTTCATCTGGATCACCGGTGAAATGCGATCTACCGGACTGCCGCTTCTGTGGTCTTTTAAAATGGCAATTTCGTTTCGGATATCCGGGTAGCCCATGGAAATACAAATCATAAAGCGATCCAGCTGGGATTCCGGCAGCATCTGTGTTCCTGATGAGCCGATCGGGTTCTGTGTCGCCATGACGATGAACGGCTTCGGCACTTCTCTTGTGATGCCATCCACCGTCACATTTCCTTCTTCCATCACTTCTAGCAGTGCGGACTGTGTTTTCGGGGATGTACGGTTGATCTCGTCTGCCAGAAGCAGGTTGCACATGACTGCCCCCGGTTTGTACTGAAACTCTCCACTCTGCCTGTCGTACAGGGAGAATCCGACCACATCGGAAGGGGTAACATCCGGCGTAAACTGAATTCGGTGATAGTCCACGCCCATGACTTTTGCAAAGCTCAGTGCCAGCGTTGTCTTCCCGACTCCCGGAATATCTTCCAGAAGCACATGGCCTTTCGCCAGGATTGTCATCAGCACCTGTTCGATCACTTCTCTTTTTCCAATGATTACTTTTTCAATCTCGTTTATCATTGCTTCTGTTTTTCTCATATGTCCTCTCTTTCTCATAACTGTCCTGTTATATTTATACTGTTTACTTTCTGCAAAATCCGTTAAAATTTTCTTCCCAACCGTATTTTTGCACACCTGAATCCTGTTTTTGCTGTCATGGCATCCCATGCTTCTCCTGTGCCGGATCATTCTTTTTTGTTTCTTCTTTTTAACATCAGTACCACTGCCGCTGCGATCACTGCAATCACTACTGCGATGACCATGACCGGCATGGCACTGCCATTTTTCGAAAGCAGGGATGCTTTTTCCGGACGCAAGTTAAATAAATTTTTCATATTGTTTTTGTAACGGCAGAATGCGGTCAGTGCGTATGCCGCCTGGCCTCCTGCCAGGAAATCGGATTCATCCGGTATGGATGCCGGATTGGACGCATCATAAACATAAGCATGGACAAATCCGCCATCTTCCTGACGAAAGCTCATCAGATTATCAAGCACGGTATTTCCGTTTTTGATAAAACGACTGTCGCTCTGCGGATCGATGCCTAGACTGCAAAGAGCCGTCAGAACCTGTGCACAACTCTCAGAGCTTTCTGTGCCAGTATCCATGGAAGAACAGAATCCTCCGTCACTTTCCTGATGTTCGGAGAGCCAGGACAGTGCAAGATCTGCTGCCGCTTTCGCCTCGCTGTTTTCTTCGTAATATGGTGCCAGGGCAGTCAGTGCCATGGCAGTGATATCTACATCCATCTGCCCGGAACCCGCTGAGAGGGAAAATCCGCCGTCACTCTCCTGTGCTTTTAAAAGTTCTGCCAGGATCTCTTCCCGGCTCTGGTATGCATCTTCCGGCACTTCATAATCCCCGGAATCCAGTGCGATCAGTGCCCAGATCAGTGCATTTGTTCCCTGCGTATCGAGCGGTTCTGTCTTTCCGCGGTTGTACGTTCCGTCTGCGATCAGATTGATGGTCTTCTCTCCTGCCATGTCACTTACTGCCTGTGGATCACCGCCAAGAGCCGCGATCACCAGTGCCGCTCTCTGATATTCGGTCGCTTTTCCGAGTTTTTCTTTTTTTGTGCCATATTTTTTGGCGATCGCTGTTTCCATCGCTTTTCGATAGCTTTTATAGTCTTCCTTGTATCCGCTTCTCGCTGCTGCAAAGGCAAACCAGTCATTGAGCGAAGTATCCGCCCCTTCCAGAAAGGTCTTATCGATCAGCTCGTCAGCATTTGTGAGGCTCTTGGCCCACTCAAAAATACCCTGGATGGTTTCTTTTACTTCTTCTGTCGTGTATTCGTAATGTGTGACAGTTGCTGCACTTTTTGTTGTATTTTCTGCTATATTTGCTGTATTTTCTGTCGTAACGTCTGATTCAGAAGCTGTTTGCGTCTCACTGTTTTGGGATGCAGACTGTGCCCGTACTTCCTTGTTTGTGCCGGAAACCATCCCAACGCACAGGATCAGTGCCATGAGCAGGGCTGTCATTCTGTTTTTTCTTTTTTCTGCATTTTGTTTTTGATCATTTCCCTTTTTCATTACCATTCATACCCCCAGTTATCTGAACCGCCGGTCATGTCCTGCCCGATATCAGCTCCGTATGCCAGCGTGAAACGCAGCCGCAGTGTATCGCCGTTCTGGAAACAGTAATCGCTTAAGCCATAGTTCGGGTAAACGCCGTTTACCTGATACATCCAGCCGCTTCCTTTTGTAAAATCATAATCTCCGAGGCTGTTCGGTGTAAAATCATAGATTTCAAAGCCGTGTTCTTCCAGTTTGGTCCTTAAATCCTCCGGAATATTTCCGGTGACAAAATTGCTCTCGGAACTAATCCTTGCCAGATAAAAACCGGTCTCATAGTTTCCGGTATAATCAACAGAATAGCCATTATTCTGCAGCATGCGTACTACCGTCTCCGCCGCAGTCTCTCCCTCATAAATATCTACATCCTGTGACAGCAGAATACCGCTTCCCACGGTCGTTGCTTCCACGCTGATGTGAACCGTTCCGATCCGCTCCCCGCTCTCTGCCGCCGTACAGAAAATGCTGTAAGTCAGTTCCGTTGTGTTGTCTTCTGCATCGGTGACGGTGATCACCATGGTATTATAGCCTTGGGACAATTCCGTATGGTAACTGACATCGCCGCTGTTCTCCCAGATCAGACCGGTAATATTGTCTCCGCTGTCACCGAAACAGGAAATGCGGATGTTGTCTGCACCAAGCCCGTTTCCATGATAATCGGTTGCCTGTACCTGGAAACTTAAGCTCTTTCGCTGCGTCTCAAGACTGTTTCCGGAATCACCAAGCGTACAGGTAACTCTTGGTGCCTCCACATTGCCTTCGCCGTCTCCGTCTCCGCTGTTCTGTTTGACATAGGTTACGGTATAGGTAATCTCTTCACTGCTTCCGTTTTTTTCTGCATACAGCGTGATCTGGTTTTCGCCCTCTTCCAGCAGCACTTCATAGTTGTCACCATCTGTCGGTGAAAGCTGCGTTCCGTTCAGCCAGGCAGTCAGATCTTCGACTTTGTCACTGCCCATAAAAGCCTGTGCATAGAACCGGTATTTCTTTTTATATACTTCTTTGTCCTCCAGATCGGTGTCAAAGCGGATATTCTGGTTCTGCGGTCGTTCATAAGTTATGGTATAAACCTGCTGTTCGCTCTTTCCGTCTTTTTCTGCATCCAAAACGATCTGATTTTCGCCCTCCTGCAAAGGAACGTCTTTATAATCCCAGTTTTCATCGGCACTGATCGGTGTACCGTTTAGCGTTGCCGTCAGTGCAAACGTCTCTTTGCCAAGCTGTGCCCAGGCACGGAAGGAAATGTGATCGCTTTTTACCGTCTGATCGGACAGATTTGTCTGGATCAGCAGTTTTTCTTCGTCGTAATAGATGGTATATTCTTTGGAAACAGTAAATTTGGTACCGTCTTTCTGCTGATAAGTGACTGCCACCAGAATCTTATTTTCGCCGTGTGCCAGTTTCAGACTTCCCCGGTAAGTGGTCACTTTGCCGTCGTTTAAGGTGTTTTCTGTTTTCAGTACTTTCAGATCCGTCAGCTGTTCAATCTGATAACTGTAATCTGCTTTTGTGACCGTCCCGCCGTTTTCAATCGTTGTCCGGAAATACTGCCTGTCTTTTTTGCCGTTTTTGTCTTTGTTTTTATTTCCGGAGTGATTCTTATTCGGCTTTTTGTTGTTTTTATCGTCTCCATCCGTCTTTTCGCCGCCTGTTCCGTCTCCGTAATTGCCTCCGTTTGTTCCTGATGCAGTCCCGCTGCTATTGCCGGAATTGTTTCCGGAAGCATCTCTGTTTGCCTCTGTTGAACTGCCGTTTTCGTTTTTACTTCCGCTCCCTGTGCTTTCTGTGCCCTGGCTGTCAGCTCCGCTTTCTTTTGACGATTCGCTCTCCGTCTCCTTCATATCCTGATTTTCTGACTGCTGATTCTGCATCTGCTGCCGGCTGCTTCCATTCTCTTTTGTCTGCTCTGCCAGCACTTCTTTCGTGCCGGTCAGCATGACCATCGAGCTTTTCTCCATGCCATCGATTGGATTTTCCGGCACACTTTCTCTCTGCGTACGGATTCCCAGGATCATCACTCCCGAAAACAGCACAATAAGCAGCAGTGCCGCAATGGCACCTGCTGCTTCTGAATGTTTCCGCAACTTTTTCATCATTTTTTGAAAAAGCTCTTTCATATGCTCCTCCTGTTATTCTGAAACTGTAAAATATTCTGATCCATTTTTCACTGTAATTGTGATGTTCCGGATCAGTCACCGCTTATTTTACTTTTACAGAACGAATTTTGCTGTATTTTCCGCTGTATTTCTTTCCTCCGACGATCTTATAGGCCTGGATCTTAAAGTAATATTTTTTCCTGGATTTCAGTTTCTTCCAGGTCAGTTTTGTGGTGTTCGCCTTTTTGATCGTCTTCGCCCGCTTCCAGTTTTTCTTCTTTCCGATCGCGTAGGAAATCTCATATCCAGACACGCCTTTGATCTTCTTCCACTTCAGCACTGCTTTTTTGCTCCTGGATGCCTTCAGGGAAATAAAGGAAACTTTTGGTACGGAAACGGTGATATTCTGGTTTGGATCGGTTGGTTTCGGCTGTACCTGCTGCGTTTCTTTAACTGTCACTTTGATCTGTGCCAGGATCTGAGGCTGCTCCACGCAGTACGCTGTGATCAGGGTCTCTCCGGATGCAAGTGCACGGACCTGTCCGTCTGCATCCACAGATGCCACCTGTGGATTAGCACTGCGATAACGGATGCTGACCGCTACATTCAAATCTTCCGGGAGGAGCTGTACTTTTAACATATGACTCTCGCCCTTTTTCAGCGTCACGCTGTTTTCTGTAAATGTAAGTTTCTCCAGCGGAACTTCCACTTTTAAGGTACAGGTCGCTGTCAGCATTCCAACATGGGCGGACACCGCCGTTTCTCCGCCGCCGATGGCTGTCACTGTGCCGTTTTCCACGGTTGCCACGGAAGGATCTGCCACATTCCAGATGATGGTTTTGTCACTGATCGTATCTTCCGGATCGTAAGTCACATGAAGTGTCACCCGTTCTCCTTTTTTCATGTTGACTTCTGTTTTATCCAGCGTGATGTTTTTCAGAACAAGGGACTCCAGTCTCGCATATTCTGCCTCCGCATCGGTCAATATTTTTAAGATTTCTTCGCTGACATACTGTTTCTGATCTTCCAGAAGTGCATCGTACGCCGCCCTTGCTTTTGCGATAGCTTCACGACTGTTCAGGGTCACTTCTCCTATGGCATTTATTTTTTCAACAGCTGACTCTGCCTGGCCTCTGTTGTATTTGAGATCTGCCAGTTTATTTTCTGCCTGTGCAAGCAGCTCATAATTTCTGACCAGATTTTTCTGTGCGGTTGTCAGTGCAGTGTAATCTTTTCGCAGTGCCGTCAGCGTCTCTTCACTTTCAAAGGTGATCTCGCCAAGTGCTGCAATTCGCTCGCTGATGGCTTCTGCGATGGCGGTATCTTTTTTCAGCTTCTCCAGATCCATTTCCTGTGCAACGAGAGAATAATAATTGACAACCATCGCCTGCCGGATCTTTGTCATCGCATCAAAATCACTTCGGATCTTTTTCAGGGTCTCTTCATCCTCAAGTTTCACCTCACCGCTTGCCGCAGCAATCCGCTCTTCCATCTCTTTGACTGCCGTATAATCCTCATCCGTTGCCTCTGCCTGTGCAAGCTCCTGCAGTTCTTTTTCTTTTTCTTTGATCTGTTCGATCAGCTTTCCATCTACCTGTGCCCTTTCTTCATCGTTCAATTTCAGCCATGCGGCATGGGCATTCATAAGCAGTGAAAGACTGTCATCTGTAAGTGACACTTTTTCCGGGATCCGCTTAACGCAGCTTGAAAATGCATCGATCCTGTCTTTCTTCTCCAAAAGCTCTGTAATCTTCTTTTCTGCATTCTCCAGAAGTTTTCTCACACGCTCCGGAACAAGTGCCTGCTGGCTCTCTGTCAGTGCCTGGAATGCTTCTCTTGCCGCTGTGATCTCCTCTCTGGAATCTAAGGTCACATCTCCGATCGCTTCGATCTGACGGATCACGGCATCTGCCTTTTCTTTGTTCTCCTTCATCTGTGAGATCTTTTCTTCTGCTTTCGTCAGAATATCCAGATTTTCTACCATCGCTTTTTCTGTTTCTGTCAGTGCATCGTAGGCATTTCTTGCACGCACTACCGGCTGCTCATCTGCAAGCGTCAGTTCTTTATCCAGTGCTTTGATCATCGCACTGACCTGTTCTGCCTGATCCATGCTTGCAAGCAGTTCCTTCAGTTCTTTTTCCTTCTTCAGGAAAGTATGATAAGTACTTGCCGTGATCCGCTCCCGCTCGATATCCAGCATTGAATCATACAATTCTCTCGCCTTTTCAATGTCTTCTTTATCAGAAATGGCTGTCGCATGGCCGGACAGACGATTCACGATCGCATAAAACTGATTTGCTTTTTCAGTATTTACCGTCCATTTTGCATAAAAAGTCTTATCGCCATAACTGTGTGCCGGTATTTCGGTCACTTTGCTTCCGGTAAATTCCGCATTGGTGTACCATCCGTCAAATTTACATCCTGCTTTTGTGATCTCATCTGCGGTCGGCAGTGTGATCTGGTCTTTCGGACTGTAGGTGTCCGGAAGAATGATGTCATCGGAAAGAGTACCACCGTTTAATTCAAATTTCAGTGCATAACTTGGCTGTCCGTACTGTGCGTAAAGCGTGATATCCTGCTCCGGCATGGAAAGGAGCTCTCCCGGATAATAGCTGATCCCGCTTCCGTCCGGTTTGGTATTCCACTCCGTCAAAAATGCTTCCTGTTCATCGGTTACTTTTCCTTCGGATAAGAGTACTTCTGCATAAGGGGAAGCTTCTGTTGTGAAGGTCTCGCCCTCTTTCTGACCGTCATAGGTGATCGTATAAGTATCTGCCGTGGCATTCAGATAACTGCCGTCCAGCTGATCCTGCATATCAAAAAGGGAATTCTGTTTGTGTGCAAAACGGTCGTATGCGATCAGTCCGTAAAGTGCCTGGTCGGTTGCCATCGGATTGACCGTTGTGCCGGAACCGCCACCTCCGTCGTAGCCTGCCGTTACATGTTTAAATCCGCCGATCGACGCACTGCTTCCGCTTCCGGCTGCCCAGAAGGTCAGAAGTGCATCTACCATATTGTCGGTGTAAACGCCGTCCCGTGTCGCTCCTTCTTTGACAAAGCTGCATGTTTTTCCGATATGCGGCAACGTTACCTTATCTGATTTCGGATCGATCCCCATTTCCAGAAGCGGCATCATCGCCCATACGGTCGATTCGCTGTTGACCGTTCCCCAGCTCTCAAAACCGCCGTTCGGCTTCTGCATATTTGCCAGCACGAGAATACCGCGTTCTACCGCACTTGCAAACTCATCATAACTATAGGTTGCATCTGTTTGCTCATATTTTTCCTGACTCAGATAATATGGTGCAAATGCTGTCAGTGTCATGCCAGTGATATCGGCATCCGGTACATTTCCTGACAATGCCCAGCCGCCTTTGATTCCGTTTGCATCGGTGATCTCCAGATTCAGAATGTAATCCAGCATTTTTCCAAAGGTATTTGCTGTTTCCGGATGATCCGTCTGGTCAAATTCATAACCGCCGCTGTTCATGGAAATGATCTCCCAGATCGGACCGTTAATGCCCTGGCGATACGAAAAACTGAATGAATCAGATAATTTTTCAATAAAATCATAGCCTGCCACGCTTCGGATATCATATCCCATTGCAGTCAGCGGCAAGATCAGTCTTGACCACTCGGTAGACTTTGCCGCATGCAGATTTCCTTTCTTATTTTCTACATGTGCTTCCACACGTTTTAAATAGTCAGAAAAATAATTCTCCGGTATGCTGTTGATATAATCTGCCCCTGTATACATGCCGCGCAGCAGACCCCACACTGACCATTCTCCAAACGTACTTCCTACGGTCGGGTAGCTGTTTCCTGTTTTTTCTGACTGCTCCTGCTGGTTTTCCAGAATATATTTTGCCGCTGCATTGATATAAAAACGCACTCCCGGCTTTTCATTGTTCCAGAAACGCAGCTTCAGACTGTCTGAAAATTTATTCTGATCCCACGCTGCCGCATGGACAGCAGTAACAGGCATCTGGACAGATGACAGAGCTACAACTGCCGACAGAACTCCTGCAAGAATCCGTTTTCTATAACCACATTTTTTTGTTTTTCTGCTCATTTCTCCACACTCCTGTTCTTTCTGTAAGTGCATCTCTTTTTCTGAGATTGTAATCTTTGTAATGGTGATCCGGGGGCAGATTTCTGCCCCCCTGATCATCCCTCTTCCTTGCTGATAAGCATATATTTCATATTTTTATGCTCTCAGCATACGGAAATTTAATTGTTATTTTTTAATCTTTGCAGACTTGGTATTTGAGTACTGACCGTAGATCACTTTATTTTCTACTTTCTGGAATACACGTACTTTGTAGGTATATTTCTTACCTGCTTTTCCTTTCAGTTTGCAGCTTGCCTTGCTGCCCTTATTGAGCGTCTTCACAAGTTTCCACTTGCCTTTTCCAGTCTTGCAGTAGATTTCGTATCCACTTGCACCCTTAACCTTGTTCCATTTCAGAGTTACTTTTTTGCCTTTCACCTTTGCAGATTTCAAAGTTGTCTTCTCATTAAATCCATACTTGTCTTTCTCTGCTTTCAGTTTTTCTTCCTGCTCTTTCAGTTTTTCTTCCTGAGCTTTCTTTGCTTCTTCCTGCTGTCTCTTTGCTTCTTCCTGCTGAGCTTTCAGATCTTCTGCTGCTTTCTTTGCTGCTTTAAGTGCAGCCAGGTCTTTTTCTGCGATAACC
>OGYH01003369.1_pt1 | contig 10822 bp, 8 predicted proteins | sample 1576511 | NCBI WGS metagenome assembly OGYH01 (sample SAMEA3541522, study PRJEB24748) | human gut metagenome | biome: human gut; feature: human-associated habitat; material: faeces | place: China | collected 2012 | reverse complement strand
CTTTGTAGGGGCCGATGGCAGAGTTGAACTGCACACGGTAGCCGCGGTTGACCTGGACCTTGCCAGCGTCATCGACCCAGGGCACACGGAACATGATGATGCGCTCAGGCTCGACAAGGCGCTCGATCAGGCCGGCCTTCTCGTACTCGGGGTGGGCAGCCACAACGGGCTCCAGGCTCTCGAGGACTTCCTCAACAGCCTGCAGGAATTCTTTCTGTTCGGGGTTACGCTTTGCCAGGTCGTCATAGACGCGCTGGAGATACGGATTGGTAAATGCCATAGTGGTAACACTCCTTTATATAATTCTTTCACCGAGTTTATAGTAGCACCATGTGTATGATTTTGCAAGGTTTTTACAGGCATTTTTAAAAATATTGTTTGCAGCAGATGCCCGTGTGTTTACCACAGAACGACAGACTTTATTTTCTTAATCCCACATCTGCACAGGAGTATAATTTTCGCCGCCGTTCCAAAATTCCTGCGGGTCGATGAAGCCGTAATCGCAGCGGTCGTTATGCGTATTGCTATGGGGTTTATACCCTACCATCCAACGGCCGTCGTTGGTCTGGGCCATCAGGCTTACGCCCATGTACATGCCGTCCCGGTACTGGGTCTGGGTCATGGTGTGCATTTCGCCGGTATCCAGGTCAATTAAATAATTGATCTCGCCATTGCCGGTATAATCCTGGGCCCAGATCCAGCCGCGCTCCTCGCTGCCAAACATCGGCATAAAGCCATTGTCTGTGGAGGGCAGATACAGGTTCATGGGCAGCGTATCGATCAGCACCGTGTGCTGGTGGTCTTTGCTGTAGTAGCTCAGGCTGTAGCTGGTGCCGTACTCGCTGCGTTCCTGGGGGTTATCCTGCACATAGACGCGGTCGTTGTATATTTTTACATAGATCGTACTACCGTCAAGGCGTTCCGTCTCGCAGATCTTTTCCCGCTGCATGGTCGCGGGGTCCAGCCAGACAAGCTCGCTCCGAGCGTTCTGCAGGGCGGCATTATAGGCTTCGTAGTCGTTATAGTCCGGCAGCGGGGCATCTGTCAGCAGGCGCGAGGTCAAAAAGCGGTGTCCGTTCACGCCCCGCACCTGTTCACCCAGATTCAGTGGGAGGGTGCTCCATTCGCCGGTGGTCAGGTCCAGCCGGAGGATGCGGCTGTTGTTTGCGTCAGAATATTCTTTTGCGTACAGCGCATTCTCATCACAGTAAGCAAAGTAACCGCTGCCCAGCAGGGACGGGTCAAAGGTCAGCACCGTTTCGCGGGCGGTCAGATCGTCGTTCAGCTTTTCGATGCTGGAGGGGCGGCTGCTCAGCTCATAGTTATGGCGGCAGTAGTCGATGTAGGCTTCCTCATCGGCAAAATTTTTCACATTGCCCTGCTCGAAATCATCCCGGCACGCTTTTTCCACCTGCTCCCAGGGGGAAGTATCATCCAGCCCCGCGTAAGACAGGTAGATGCCGCTTGGCATCACCAGCACGTCGGTGCGTGCCCAATCCTCCAGCCAGGCGGGACAGGCGGCATTGTCATGGGTGCAGCCGGGCACATTGCACAGCACGGTTTGCTGGGCGGTGGCGTAGTCGGTCTTCAGCAGCAGGGCGTGCATGCTTTCCTGGTCATTTTCATCATCCAGCCGTGCAATCTCATAATAGGCGTCGCCTGTGTTCCAGCCCCAGTAGCCGCCGCAGGTGTTGGGGACCTCGCTCAGGTTGCCCACAGTAAATCCGACCGGCTGGGCAGCAGTTTCTTCGGTCTCCGTCGCAGTCATCTCGGCGGTCTCGGCGGCAGGCAGTGCATCCGCCGGGGCGGCGGCACAGCCGGTCAGGGCCAGGGCGGCCAGCAAAAAGCTCCACATTTTACGCATCGGGGTTTGCCTCCTTTTCCAAGTTCGTTGTGTTATCCTGCATGCGCAGCGGCAGGTTCGCCTCGGCGCACAGCGAAAGTTCAATGCTGACATACCAGCGGTCCGACGTAGCGCCGCTGTAGGTAAAGTAATCATTGACGGTGTAGGCGCCCGACGCAGCGGCCACCAGCGCCTGTCCGTTCAGGCTGTAGATGGCCCGGGGGTAGGTCAGGTCCTCCCGCCAGGTCCAATCCCCCAGGCTGGTCAGCCCGGCCTGGTCGGCAAAGGCGCGCAAGGCGGCTTCCTTGGGCAGAGACTCCGGGTCGTGGGCGGCGGCAGAATCCGCCGGGGTGGACAGCCAAAAAGAATACACCTGCCCGGTGCGGCTGTCCATTTTCAGGGCCATCAGGGTGGTGGGCACGCCGTTTTGCACAGCAAACCGCTTAAAGGTCACAAGGCCCAGGCTGTCGACGCTGTAATAGGGCACGGTCAGGCTGTATTGCCTCTCATCGTAGGTCGTCAGGGTGGTCTCCTCAGTGCTGTACCAATCGGCGGCATAGTCGGCCCACGCCTGAGAGATCGCCCCGGCATCGGCCAGGCTTTGCAGGGCGGTGTTCACGGTATCCACATAGTCCCAGCCGTTTGTCATGTCGGTCAGGTCGTTGGCCTGATTGTTGTAGTAGATCAGCGGCTTGCGCTCCTGCCCGGTATCGCCGGGCTGGAAGGTGTATTTGCTTTGGGTCAGCTGCCGGGCGCTGAGCTGCCGCAGCAGGTAGTAGTCGTCCGCCGTGGGGGTGGGTGCCGTGTAGGGGTCGGCCACGGCCTGGCTGTGCCCCAGGCTGGCGGCATCCACTACCGAGAGGAACACCGCCGGGGCGGCGGCGCAGACCAGCACCACCACCGCGCAGAGGGCCACCGCAAGGCGGGGTTTCTTCCACAGTTTCATGGCTGCACCTCCTTGGGCAGGGTAACGGTAACGGCGGTGCCCACGCCCACCTGGCTGCTGATTTGCAGCGTCCCGCCATGCACGGCGGCAATGCGCTGGCAAAGGGCCAGGCCCATGCCGCTGCCGCCCTGCTTGCGGGCGCGGGATTTATCCACCATGTAAAACGGCTCGGTCACGCGGGCCAGCTTATCCGCCGGGATGCCGCAGCCGTGGTCCTGCACGGTCAGCGCCACGGTGTCCCCGGCATCGGCCAGCAGCACCGTGACGGGCATTCCTGCCGGGCTGGCCTTGGCGGCATTTTGCACCAGGTTGCACAGCAGGTCCAGCAGCAAGTCCGCATCGCCGTGCACCACAGCCCCGGCCTGGGGCGTCAGCAGCGGCACCTGGGGGCAGGCCATCCGCAGCCGCGGCCACAGGTCGGTCAGGTCCACAGGGGCAAGCTCCAGCCGTTCATCGCTCAACGAAAGCAGCGACAGCAGCTTGTAGCTCAGCGCCTCCAGGCGGCGGCTCTCGTGGTAGATGGCCCCGGCGGCCTCGTGCTGCTCGGCGGGGTCGATCTGCAAGGTGCGCAGCATATCGGCGTAGCCGATGATCGAGGTCATCGGCGTCTTCAGCTCGTGGGCGAACGCGCCCATAAAGTCCTCCCGCCGCTGGACATCCACCTGCAGATCCGCGATCTTTTCCTGCACAGCATCGGCCATTTTGTCAAAGCTCTGGCTGACGTTTTCCAGCTCGTCGCCGGTATGCAGGGCGGTGCGGCGGTCGTAGTCGCCGCCTGCGATCTCCGCGCTGGCGGCCCGCAAAATTTGCAGCGGGCGGGTCATCTGGCGGGCCAGCAGTGCTGTGACCAGGGCAGCCGCCGCCAGCACCACAGCCTCCAGCCCCAAAAAGCGCCGCAACGCGGCGGTGCGGAATGTATACAGCGCGGTCAGGTCGTAGGCCGTCACAATGCGGTAGCCGCCCTGCAGCTCGCTGGCAAACAGGGCGTAGGTACCCCCGCCGGACCGCACCGTCGTCATGGTGCCGTCCGCCAGCGGGGCGTTTACCTCTACCGGGATGTTGCTGCTGACCAGCTCCTCCCCCTGCCACAGGGCGGCGGGTTGCTGGTGCAGGGCCAGCCGCGCGGCCGCCACGGCGCCGCCCATCTCCAGCCCGCGGCGCTGGCGGTCCAGCAGGTCGGTCTGCACGTCGGTGCAGATCTGGCTGTGCAGGGCGGCGTCAGCGGTCAGAACGGTACGGCGCTGCACGGCAAAATCGCTGTACAGCAGCCAGCACCCGCCCAGCCCAAAGGACGCACTAAGCACCAGCACCAGCAGGCAGATCATCTTGTGGGCAAATTTCATCGTGTACCTCCCGGCCCCGCAGTGGGGCGGTCGTCGGGCCTCATTCTTGCTTTAACCGGTAGCCGATCTGGTAAACGGTCTCGATCTTATCGCCCCAGTTCAGCTTTTTGCGCAATCTGGTAATATAGGTATCCACCGCGCGGGTGGTCTCGGCGTCGCCGCCCCAGGCGCGCTCCATCAGGGTATCGCGGTAAATAGCCGCCCCGCGGTTGCGCATGAGCTGCTCCAGCAGGGCAAACTCCCGCGGGGTCAGCTCCACGGGCTGGCCGCGCTGCAAAACCATGTGGGCGGCGCTGTCCAGCGTCACATCGAAGGCCTGCAGCTGGTGGCCGCCCTTGCCGGCGCGGCGCAGCACCATCTCCATGCGGGCCATCAGCTCGTCCATGGCAAAAGGTTTTACAATGTAATCATCCGCACCCAGCCGCAGGCCCAGCACGCGGTCCTTCACGGCGGCCTTGGCGGTCAAAAATATCACGGGCACACCCTGGGGGCGCAGGTAATCCAGCAGGGCGTAGCCGTCCAGGCCGGGCAGCATGATGTCCAGCAGAGCCAGGTCGTAGTCGTTTTTCTCGATCAGATCAGCGGCGGTCAGGCCGTCGGGCGCCAGGGTGCATACGTACCCGGCGCGGGTCAGGTTCATTTCCAGCAGGCGGGCGATGGGCCGCTCGTCCTCAGCGATCAGCACTTTTGTCATGTTTATCCCTTTTCCACCCCCAGTGTAGCGGGCAGTTGTGTACGACTTGTTACAATTCGGCTTTTTCCCTTTATTTTACCATGTTTTGTGTGCTATAATGAACAATATTCCAAAAAAAGGAGCGTTATTTCTATGTCCGTTCAGCAAAACGCGGGTGTGGTGCTGCCGGCGGCGTGTGCCGTGGCGGCCAGCTTTGACCCTGCCCTGGCGCGCAGCGTGGGCGCGGCGCAGGGGCAGGCGGAGGTCGACCCCAACATCAAGCGCAGCCCGCTGTGCGGCCGCAATTTTGCCATGTTCAGTGAGGACCCGCACCTGACCGCCGCGCTGGCGGCAGCGGTTGTGGGCGGCGCACAAAATGCCGTGGTGGGGCCGCTGCTGTGCTGCAGCCAAGTCACCGACGCCCCGGACCGCCGCGTAGATGAGCGCACACTGCAGGAGATCTACCTGCCGCCCGCCGCTGCGGCCCTGCAGGCCGGGCCGCAGGGGGTGCGGTACGGCAGCGGCACGCTGAACGGCGTACCCCTGGCCGAGGCCGCCGCCGCGCTTTTGCCGCAGCCCGCCGCAAAAACAAACGATACACCGTCCACCGCACCCACCCACGCGCTGGCGGTGCAGCTGGCCGCACAGTGCGGCGTGCTGGTGCAGAATTTGGGCGCACTGCCGCTCAGGGCCGGGCAGCGGGTGGCGTACATCGGCGCGTTTGCCGAGACCCCGCGCTATTATGGCGAGGGTCAGCCCACCCCTGCGGCCATCGGTGCGCTGGACGCCGCGCTGCTGAAAGGCCGCCGCGTAGGGTATGTGACGGGCTTTCCCGCCAACAGAGACGAGCGGGACGAGGGCGAATTCCTGCGGGCGGTATCGGCGGCGGAGCACGCCGATGTAGCCGTAGTGTTTGCAGGCCTGCCGGAAAGTTTCGTCAGCCCCGATGCCGACCGCCGCACCCTGCGCCTGCCGGACTGCCAGAACAACCTGATTGCCCGCATTGCGGCGGTGCAGAAAAACACCGTAGTGGTGCTGCATACCGGCACCCCCGTAGAGTGCCCGTGGGCGGGGGATGTTTCGGCGGTGCTATGTATGTATCTGGCGGGCGAGGGCGTGGGCGAAGCCACCGACGCCCTGCTGTGGGGGGACGCCAACCCCAGCGGCCGCCTGCCGGAAACCTGGCCCCTGCGGCTGGAGGACACGCCCTGCTACCTGGACTACCCCGGTGACGGCCGCACGGCCGACTACCGGGAGGGCATATACGTGGGCTACCGCTGGTACGACGCCCGCCGTATGCCGGTGCGCTGGCCCTTTGGCCACGGCATGAGCTACACCGGGTTTGTGTACCGCAATGCCCGGTTAAGCGCTAACACGCTGGCCGAGGGCGGCGAGGTAAAAGTATGTGTCACCGTGAAAAACAGCGGGGCCGTGCGCGGGGCCGAGACCGTGCAGCTGTATGTAAGCGATGAAACCGGCACCCCCATTGCGGGCGGCCGGGTGCCGCAGGTTTTGCGGGGTTTCAGCAAGGTATGGCTGGACCCCGGCGAGGAGCGGAACGTAGAATTTGTGCTGACGGCGCGGGATCTGGCCCACTACGACCCCACCCGCCGCGCCTGGCACACCGCCCCCGGCCGCTATCTCCTCCGCCTGGGCCATACCAGCCGGGATATTAGGGCAAGTTTGGGGCTGAATTTTGGATGATGCAAATGGCTCCCCTTGAGGGGAGCCTTTATAACGACAACACCCCCGCACGGTATGAATCCGTGCGGGGGTGTTTTTGTGTTGAATCGCATCGGGTTTGGTGGATGCTAGCGCGCCCACCCAGGAGCGGCAGCATTGGGTACCGCTACCCTATGGGGAAACCACACAATTTTAGGTAAACCAATATCCGTTACGCCCAAAGGGCGCGGGGGGTCAAAGGTTTATCTTAGTCCTTCTTGCGCAGAACGAGGCTGTAAACGCCGTAGCCCATCAGCAGGGCAACAACTGCCAGGCTGCCGCCGAGCAGCGGAGCAACATTAGAAGCACCGGTCTTGGGCAGAACCTTGGTGGTGTTAGCCGGGGCAGCGGCAGCCTTGACGACCTTCTGCTCAGCCTTGCTGGAGGCAGTGGTGGTCTTGTTGCTGGAAGAAGAAGCGCTGCTGGAGCTGGAGGAAGAAGAGCTGCCATTGTTAGACTTGACTTCTTCGAAAACAGCCTTGATCTCCAGGTTCTCGGGCCAGTTGTTGGCAACACCGAAAGTAGAAGCGTTAGCATCCCACTTCACAGTGCCGTCATCGCTAGCCCAACCAACAAACTTGTAGCCGACCTTAGCCTCAACCTTCGGAACCAGGAACTGCTGATCGGTGTTAGGATCAATGTTCTCATAGGTAACGAACTTAGCCTCGGCAGGATCGGTGATGGTGCCCTTCTTCGCATCAACAGTGAACTTGATGTTCAGAACCTTCTCAGTACCCTTAGCCTCAAAGACGGCCTTGATTTCGAGGTTAGCAGGCCAGTTGTTGGAAACACCGAAAGTCTTAGCATTAGCGTCCCACTTCACAGTGCCATCCTCGCTAGCCCAACCAACGAACTTGTAGCCGTCCTTAGCCTCAACGGTAGGAACCTCAAACTGCTGATCGGTGTTGGCATCGATGTTCTCGAAGGTGACGAACTTAGCACCAGCGGGAACAGTGATAACACCCTTGTCCTCGTCAACAGTGAACTTGATGTTCAGGGTCTTCTCGTCCTTGTTCTCGGGCTCGAAGACAGCCTCGATAACAGTGTTCTCGGGCCAGTTGTTGGAGATACCAAAGGTCTTGGCATCTGCCTGCCAAGAAATACCAGCTTCCTTGCTGAACCAGCCAACGAACTTGTAACCGCTCTTAGCCTCAACCTTCGGAACCAGGAACTGCTGGTCGGTGTTAGCATCCAGATTGTCGTAAGTTACTTCCTTAGCACCAGCAGGATCGGTGATGGTGCCCTTGTTGGCATCAACAGTGAACTTAACGTTGATAGTCTTGGTTGCTTCCTTCTCGAAAACAGCCTTGATCTCCAGGTTCTCAGGCCAGTTAGCAGAAACACCAAAGGTCTTGGTGTTGGCATCCCACTTCACGGTGCCATCTTCGCTAGCCCAGCCAACGAACTTGTAGCCGTTCTTGCCCTCAACGGTAGGAACGACGAACTGCTGGTCAGTGTCAGCCTCAATATCATTGAAGGTCACTTCTTTAGCGCCAGCAGGATTGGTGATGGTGCCCAGAGCAGCATCAACAGTGAACTTAATGTTCAGCTTCTTAGACTCTTTCTTCTCGAAGACAGCCTTGATTTCAACTTTGTCAGGCCAGTTGGAAGAAACACCAAAGGTCTTGGCATTGTCATCCCAGGCGACATCTGCATCATCGCTGGTCCAGCCAACAAACTTGTAGCCATCGACAGCCTCGACAGTAGGAATGTTGAACTGCTCCTGAGAATCCTCAGCAATGGTAAAATCAACCTTTTCTGCACCGGCAGGATCGGTGATGGTACCCAGATTCTTGTCGACAGTGAAGGTAACCTTCAGGTCACGCTTCGGAGCCTCAACCTTAGTGAAGGAGTAGAAGCCGTTGCCATCCTTGTCTACGCTACCCGCATTAGCTGCCAGGTCAGCCCAGTTAACAATATCGCGAGTATTAACATATACGGGCTCGCCGTTTTTCATGTTATCTTTCCAGCGATAGCCGTCACCCGCGTCAGGTGCCTCAATGTTACCATTCGTAGTAGTGGTATACAGAGGCGTGCCATCTGCAGCATTCCAATAGATGGTGACGGACTTAACGTCTTCTGCAAACGCTGCAAACGGGACGCACATGACGAGCATGAAAGCGGCAGTCAGCAGAGCCAGCAGACGAGTTTTGAAGTTCGTTTTCTGCATGTTAATTTCTCCTATTCTTTAAAATTTATCTAAAGCGTTTTGCAGGTGGATGCCCCAAGCGCACCCGCCTGCTTGCGCAGTAGATACGGACATATATCCAACACCCCCACTTGGGATGGAGGTGGTGAACCAAGGATAACGGGCGGCTTCGGGGCCACCCCTCACCGCCTGACGGCGGAGCTCCCCTCAAGGGGAGCCAAACAAACGGGCAGCTGCACCCAAGGCTCCCCTTGAGGGGAGCTCCCGCGAAGCGGGTGAGGGGTGGCTACCATGCCTGTACATAAACCTCATTATTCCTTGTATACAAGGAATAACAAAAGCCCTAGGGCTTTTCGGTTATTGCGAAAATCATTTACCCGCAGGCCAGCGGGCGGGCAGGAGCGGGTCGCTGTTGAGGTGCACCGTGTCGGCCTCGGTGGTCTCGCCGTCCCGCAGGGGGCGGGCCAGAATGACCAGCCGGGCATCGTCCATCTGGTAGGTGCAGGTGCTTAAGGTCAGCAGCCGCTCGGTGGGGTAGGCGTAATCGCCGGTGGTGTAAAACGCGCGCTTGGCCACTTCGTCCAAAAACGTCTGCTCGGTGGCATCGTCCAGGTCGATATACTCGTTGAAGTGGAAGACATCGCCGTCGCTCTCGCGGGAGGTGACAGCGTAGACCGCTACGATCTTGTAAATCTCGCTTTTGTACAGCGTGTCCAGCTGCAAGTAGGGGTGCGCAGTGTAGTAATCAGCGTCGCGGTACTTTTGCAGGTTAGAAAAGCGGTCGGTATTATTAACGCCCATGTTATGCCCGTAGATGATAAGGTGGCGGCCGTTTTTCATGTCGCACTCATAATCCGCAAAGGGCATGCCGCGCTTATCATCGGCGCGGTCCAGGTCGTGGTATAAGTAAAAGTAATTATCGGTGGTTTGCAAGATGGGCAGGTCAATGTCCACGCCGGGGATCTCGATCCAGCCTGCGAACTCGGGGTTGCGGGCAATGAGATCGGCGTATTTGGCCCGCTGGGCGGCTTCCTCGGCGGCCGGGTCAGGGGTCGCTTCGGGTTCGTCCGTGGTGGGTGCGGTGGTCTCCACGGGCTTGATGGCTTCCATCTCCTTTTTCTCTTTGTACGAGGGAAGCCAGAAGATCAGCCCGCCGACCAGCCCTGCAAAGGCCGCGCCGGAGATGACCGCCGCTAAAAGTGCTTTGGTGCGTTGTTTCATAAACTAAGGTCCACAAAGAAGTTGTTGCCGTCTTCGCCGCTTTCCAGGATTTCCTGGTAAGCGACCGTCAGGGTCGTGGTGTCCTGGGGCACAGCTACCAAAATAAGCCCATCAACGGAATCACCGGCTCTCAGTGCCGTCCCTTTCGGCAGCATATTGTCATCAACAGGAGTCAATCCAACGCCAAAATCGTTGTCGCCCTTGCCCCATTGGAGTTGAAAATCGTCTTTAAAAATCGTATATGGTTCATCGCTGGTATTGGTCACAGAGATGTGAAATTGTACCAGCTTGTCCCCCTCGGGGATGTCGATTCCGTTGTACGAATCGATCACTTCGGCCTGGCCACAGGTGAAATCAAACAGCGCGGTGTGCACAGTCTCGTCCGCTTTTGCATGGGTAGACTTTGCCCCGCCGCAGCCAGCCAACAACAGGGCCGCCGCCAAAATTAGTACACCAAGTAATGTTTTGTTAAATCTAAATGCTTTTTTACTCAAAACTTCCGTATCTCCACTAGTAAAATCTATCCCAGCGAACATTTTGCTACGATAGTTTCTATAATAGTACACCAAATTAAAAATTTTTTCAAGAGTTGCGCACATTTTGTTCGCCGTAAAAATGCACAATTATTCCGCCAACTTTGCGGCAATTTGTGAATGACTTGTGGTAATAGTAGAGCTTAGCGCATCGCACCACAATTTGTAGGGTTTAGTAAAATTTTAGTGGGATACACAAAAAGGCCCCCGGTCGAGGGCCGGGGGCGGGGATAAGGCTCCCCTTGAGGGGAGCCTTTTGCCTAAATTATTATTTTCTCTCCTTTCTCCCGTACTTATTATAATATAAACCCATTAGCCCACCGGCAGAGAGCACGGCCAGCGCGGCCAGCAGGGTCACCGGCATGGGGTAGGCGGTTTGGGGCAGGGCGGGC
>OGYH01003368.1_pt1 | contig 10831 bp, 9 predicted proteins | sample 1576511 | NCBI WGS metagenome assembly OGYH01 (sample SAMEA3541522, study PRJEB24748) | human gut metagenome | biome: human gut; feature: human-associated habitat; material: faeces | place: China | collected 2012 | reverse complement strand
AACGATATGGCACCGTGGGGACACATGTATGTCAATCCTGGTCTAACAGAGCCTTCTTTTTTGGGCCCATCGCAGAGGGATTCGAACCCGACAGGGTGCGGAGCTGAGGAAACGCGAAGCGTTTTCCGGCGCAGCACGCGAGGGCCGTAGGCCCGAAGCGGAAGCGGGCGGCGAAGCCGCACGCGGACATCCCTCATCACCCACCACTGATTTGATAGGCTCCCAGCAATGGGAGCCTTTCTTTTTTGGGCCCAGCGCATGGGATTCGAACCCGCCAGCACGTCTGTCACAAAGGCTGTGGTCAAAAAACGGCAAATATGAGTACTGCTACTTTGTTTGCAACATATAAAAAGATAGTTTTTGCTTAAGTTATGCAACATATGTCCATTATAGGGACTAACAATTGGATCAAAATCGTGCATTCATCGCCATTTCGACTTGCTATCTGGCCTTATTAGTCCAAAATTGCTGCTACCAAATCGGTAACATTACTCATATTTGATGTTTTTTGACCAGCAGGTCTCCCTGCCTTAGCAAATCTAAGGCAAAACGGGCTCCAGACCGTTGAATCGTGCCGCATATGGCACACCCGCAGTCCGGAACCCGGTCCAAATTGAGTTATTGCGCCGCGTTAGCCCAAGACACCCGACAGAATCTCGATCAGACCATCCACGTCGGCTTCCTCGCAGACGAGCGGCGGCAGGAAACGCAGCGTATGGGCACCCGTAGCGTTAATCACGGCACCGGCGGCCAACGCGCGGGCAACAATATCATGCGCATCGCCTGCTGCGTCATCCAAGTCGCAGCCGAGCATCAAGCCGCGACCGCGCACCTCGGTAACGTGCGGTAACTTGGCGAGCTTTGCCTCCATATAGGCGCCTACCTTGGCAGCATGGTCGGCATAATCGCCGCGCACGAGCGCGGAGAGCGTCGCGGCGCACGCCGCGATGGCCAAGCAGCTACCGCCAAAGGTCGAACCGTGATCGCCGGGCTTAAACACGTCGGCGATCTCTTTCTTTGCCACCACGGCGCCCATAGGAACGCCGTCGGCGATGCCCTTGGCAAGACTCATGATGTCGGGCTCCACGCCATAGGTCTGGTAAGCGAACGGTTTGCCGGAGCGGAACAGACCGCACTGGACCTCGTCGGCGATAAGCACGGCGCCCACGTCGTGTGCTAGGTCGCGCGCCGCCGCCATAAACTCCTCGGTCATGGGGTGCACGCCACTCTCACCCTGGATCGGCTCGAGCATCACGGCACAAATTTCGCTCCCCAGCTGCTCAAAGATTGCACACAGTTCATCGACATCGTTGGGCGTGCAGGCCACAAAGCCACCCGGCAGCGGGCGGAAACTATCCTGCAGCCAATCCTGCATGGTGGCGGCAATGGTCTCGAGCGTACGGCCGTGGAAGCCGCCGCGCATGCACACGATAGTGTTGCCGCCGTTACCGGCACGCTTGGCGTACAGGCGCGCAAGCTTCATCGAGCCCTCGTTGGCCTCGGCGCCGGAGTTGGCAAAGAAGGTCTCCCACACCTGCTCGTCCGCAGCCGGGGCACCAAGAGCAGCTGCTGTGGTCTCATCGCCGGCGGCAATGGCATCGGCAAGCACGCGCGCACCATCTACGTCGTCGTTAGCAAGCTTGGACAGCAGCGCCGCGACCTGGCCACGCTGCTCGATGTAGAAGTAGTTAGACACATGCAGAAGCTTTTTGGTCTGTGCCTCGAGCGCCGAGAGCACAGCCGAGTCGCCATGACCCAGGCTGCACACGCCGATGCCGGCAAGAAAGTCGAGGTACTCACGACCATCGTCACCGGTGAGCTTCATACCGTGACCTTCGACAAACTCGACCGGCGAGCGACCAAAGGTATGCATAACGTAATGGGATTCGAGCGATTGTTGAGTTGCAAGTGACATGGGATGCCTTTCGTTGGGCGCCGTACGGCGCAGGGCTATGGATGCAGGGACGCGACAACTGCGGGTCAGCTAGACCGTCTGAAGCTTCTCGACCTCGTCGAGGTTCTCGGTCAGACGCGCAGCAAACGTCGAAAGCGGATGCGGATGCGTATCGAACTCGTAAGCCGTCTCGGTGGAATGAATCACGGTGCCGACGCCGGCATCGGTCAGCAGCTCCAGCAGCAGCGAATGCGGCGTCGTACCGTTGATGATGTGGGCTCGGAACACGCCAGCGGTAAGCGCGTCGACAGCCGCACGAAGCTTGGGGATCATGCCCTTATCGACCTCGCCGCCGTAGAGCATCTCATTGACCTCGTCGAGCGTCAGGTTGGAGATAAGTGAATCCTTGTCGCTAAAGTCCTTGTACAGGCCGTCGACGTCGGTCAAGAAAATCGCCTTGTGCGCGTGGAGCGCTGCCGCAACGGCACCAGCGGCGGTATCGGCGTTGACGTTGAAGAAGCCACCGTCCTCCCCCGCCGCGACCGTGGCGATAACGGGAATGTACTCGCTGTCGAGCAAACGCTCGATATAGTCGGTGTTGACGTGCGTGACCTTGCCTACGCGGCCGAGCTCTGGGTCGAGTGGCTCGGCGATAAGGGTACCGGCGTCGCTGCCCGACACGCCCACGGCCAGGTTGCCATGGTGGTTGAGCGCCGCGACCAGCTCCTGGTTGACCTTACCGCCCAGCACCTCGCGCACGATATCCATGGTGGCAGGCGTGGTCACACGCTGGCCGTTCTTAAACTCGACGGGGATGTCATAGTGGCTGAGCGCCTCGTTGATGGCCTTGCCGCCACCGTGCACGATAACAGGGCGCATGCCGATGATCTTGAGCAGGACGATGTCGCTCATCACGTCACGACGCAGCTGCTCGTCGACCATGGCGGCGCCACCGTACTTGATAACGACCGTCTTACCGGTCAGATTCTTAATCCACGGCAGCGCCTCGAACAGCAGCTGCGCGGTAACTTCGTTGGATTCGCTCGAGCGACAATCGCGTGCGAACTTCATAGTCTGCCTCGTCTTTCGTGTAGCAATCGCGCCGCACCTCGTTGCCCGCGATTGCAGCGGGACGCGCGGCACATCGGGAGTCTAGGAACGGTAGTCGCCGTTGATGGAGATGTACTCATGCGTGAGGTCGCAGGTCCACACGGTCGTTGCCGCGTCGCCTGCGCCCAGGTCGGCCGAAATCACGATCTCGGGCGCCTCGAAACGTCGCAAGGCCTCGTCCTCGTCAAAGGGAACAGTCAGGCCATCGCGGCAAACGGGCATACCCATCATGTCGATTGAAACGTCTTCCTGGTCAAACCGCACGCCGCACTTGCCGAGCGCCATGGCAACGCGGCCCCAGTTGCAATCGTGGCCGGCGATGCAAGTCTTAACGAGCGGCGAGTTGGCAACGGCACGGGCGGCGATATCGGCCTCCTCGTCGTTCACGGCGCCGGTAACGTTGACCGTCACGAGCTTGGATGCGCCCTCGCCGTCGGCGGCGATGTTGCGCGCCAGGCTCTCGCACACCTCGTGCACGGCAAATGCCAACTCGTCAAAGGCATCGGAGCCCTCGTCGATAGGCTCGGCATCTGCGGCGGCGCCGGAGGCAAGCATGATGCAGGTGTCGTTGGTCGAGGTGTCGGAATCGACCGTTACCTTGTTAAAGGTCTGCTTGACGGTCGAGAGCAGCAGGGCATGAAGTGCCGCCGGCTCAACGGGGGCATCGGTAGTGATGACCGCGATCATGGTGGCCATGTTGGGCATGATCATGCCCGAGCCCTTGCACATTCCTCCTACCGTATAGACATTGTCCTCATGACCCGCAGCCTCACTGACGTAGGACACGGCGTACTCCTTAGAGTGCGTGTCGGTCGTCATGATGGCGCGAGCGGCATCGGCGCCACCGTGGGCGGAGAGCGCCTCGTAGGCAGCAGGAATGGCGGTCTCAAACGTGTCGATCGGCAGAATCTGGCCAATCACACCCGTTGAGGCAACTAGAATCTGCTGGGGCTCGCAGCCGATGACCTGCGATGCGATGCTGCACGTCTCGCGCGCGCATGCAAGGCCGGTCTCACCCGTGGCGGCGTTGGCATTGCCAGAGTTGACCGAAACGCCGGCGATGATGCCGTAGCCCTTGTCGGCACCGCCCAGGTTGGCACGGCTCACCTGCACGGGCGCCGCGCAAAAGCGATTGGTGGTAAACACGCCGGCACCGGGACAGGGTTTATCGGGCACGACGAGGGCGTAATCCAGGCGCTCGGGATTCTTGCGGAACCCAGCGTGGATGCCTGCGGCTTTAAAACCAGCCGCAGCCGTAACGCCACCCTCGACAGCGCGAATCTTGATATCAAACAGCTCGGTATTCATCGTCTTTATGACTCCTTATGTCAAACAAAAAACGGACATCGGTTGGTGCGCCATGCCAGTCGTGATCATGAAACCAGCTTAAGAGTGGCGCCCCACTCGATGCCCGACTACCAAATCGTTAACAATCGAATGTGCTACACCGGGCACGCCACTGTGGGCAAGCCTCGTCGCTCGTCAAAACCAAAGACGATATTGGCGCACTGGACCGCCTGGCCTGCTGCACCCTTGCACAGATTGTCGATGGCGCCCGTCGCCACCAGCATGCCGGCGCGCTTGTTGAGCGCGAGGCCGATCTGGGCGGTGTTGGTGCCGACGACCGAAGCCGTCTTGGGCTGCTGACCGGCATCGAGTACACGCACGAAGGTGCGACCGGCGTAGAACTGCTTGTAATGGTCGACAACGTCCTCAAGGGTCAAGGTATCGATAGCCTGTGGCGTAAGCGGCATCGTTACCGTAGAGAGTAGACCGCGCTTGAGCGGTGCCAGGTGCGGGGTAAAGACGACGCGATCGGTTAGGCCCAAGATCTGCTCAATTTCGGGCGTGTGACGGTGCTTGCCCACGCCATAGGCCTCCAGGTTTTCGTCCGCGCTGCAAAAATGCGTACGGGCGTTACAGGACTTACCGGCACCCGTCACACCGCTGATAGCGTCAACGATCACGGGGCCACTCTGGGCAACCCAGCCGGCGCGCACGGCGGGCGCGGCGGCAAGGCTCGTTGCGGTGGGATAGCAACCGGCGCAGGCGACCAGCACGGGCTTGCCGTCGGCATGGTCGGATGCGGCGGCCTCCAGGTCCTGGCAGAACAGCTCGGGCAGACCAAAGGCACGGGTCTTGAGCAGCTCGGGGCTCGTGTGCTCGGCGGCATACCATATCTCAAAGACGGACGGGTCGCTCAGGCGATAATCGGCCGAAAGGTCAAAGCAGGAGACACCCGCGGCGAGCAGCGCAGGCACCTGTGCCATGGCGGCAGTGTGCGGCACGGCAAGAAAGACCGCATCGCAGCTCTTGAGCTCGGGGGCGTCATGCGTGGTAAAAACCAGATCGCTTATGCCAGCAAAGCTCGGGTACACCGCGGACAGCGGCTGGCCAGCATCGGCGTTGGACGTAATGGCAACAAGCTCAAACTCGGGATGGCCGAGAATGAGGCGAATAAGCTCGGCTCCGGCGTATCCCGCCGCACCGACGATTCCAACCTTCAAAGACATTTCAGACTCCTTGTCTGCGATGTAGGCACCGATGCGCATTCCGCAGTCGTCGTTATGAGGTAGGTTGAAACTTTAGCACCAGAGAATACATATTTACGTAAATAGTTTGCGTCTTCATGCATTGAAACACGCCCGACATATTTGCTTGAAGGAATTGACAAATTGGAGCGGGCCCCGTATTGACCGGCACTCCTTACGGCGCCGGGCAATACGGGGCCCGCCCATGCGGATACTAAGTTGTTAAGATGAGCTAGCCTGACTACAGCTCGACCGGCACCCATTCATCGTGGTTGCAGATATACGCCTCGGGATCCTCGACGCTAAAGAAGACGAGCGTGGGGTCGTTAGGCCCCTCATAGTGCTCGCTCAAGCGCTCAAGATGTTTCCATCCTGCCTCGCGCATATCGGGAGCGGCCTGGTCATCCAGACCCGCACGCCCGCGCAAGATCAACCAACCATGGCCCGGCCACCAACTCGTGGCCTCAAAACGCTGATTTTGCAGCAGCTCTTGCCACACATCTTTAGTACGCGCCGTTACAAACCACAGCTTGCCGTCCTGAATCTGTGCAAACGAGAACGGACGCACATGCGGCTGCCCGTCCACACTCGTCGCCAGATACCACGCCGGCACCGACGTTAGATACTCCAACACCGTATTCAATCCGTCCACGGTTCCTCCTGCCACTAGCTAATTTGAGATGGGTAGTTAATTTGGGACGGGGCTATTTTAGCTATCCCTTAACTGCCAATGAATTAGTTGGCCAGGATAATTGTCAACTGGCATATGGGGGTAGCTAAAATAGCCCCGTCCCAAATTAACTACCCCGGAAGCCTGGTTTGTGTGAGCTAGAGCTCCAGGCGCTCCTCGCTGCCGTCGATATCGCAGAAGCGCGCGGCAATGTTGCGGACCGAAAAGAAAGCAAGGCGGCCGTCGTTGGCACTCTCGTGTTCCTCGCCGATGCCCACCATGTGCTTAAAACCCGCTTGACGCACCTTGTCGCTCGCAACTGCGTCGTCCTCAAGTGCGGCCTCGCCGGTCAATACGATCCAACATTCCCCCGGCTTCCAGCCCGAGAGCTCGAACTTGGGATTCGCACTCAGCTCCGCCCACACATCCTTGTCGCGCGACGTGCAAAACCACAGTTTGCCGTCATCGACCATGGCAAACGAAAACGGCCTCACGCGGGGCTGATGTCCGTCGGCCACATCGGTCGTGGCCAGATACCACGCCGGAATGCGCCTGAGATACAAACAGGCGCGCTCAAGCTGAGCCGTGCGGTCGTTGTCGGTCATAGGGACCCCTTTCTTGCGCTCAAATCGCGCCTAAACAAGTTGAAGATTGATGACGATGACGCAGATGAGCAGCAACGCCGTCACCACCGCCGCCAACGCATCGCCGCGGCCAAATGCAAGCGCATGCAGACGTGTGCGGCCCTGCTCGCCATGATAGCAACGGGCATCCATGGCGGCAGACAACGTCTCGGCATGACGGAACACGCCGGTGAACAGCGGAATCGCCATACTGCCGAGCATGCGCACACCGCCGAGCGGACCGCCCGTCACGCGCGCGCCGCGGCTGGCCTGCGCATCGGCCGTCTGTTTCATTTCGGTGGCAAATTGCGGCATAAACCGCAGCGCGATGCCCATAATCATGCCGAGCTCGTGCGCAGGAAGTCCCACACGCGCAAACGGCGCGAGCAGGCGCTCGAAGCCCGCGGTGAGGTCGAGCGTCGGTGTGGTGAGCGTAATGGCGCTCATACCGGCCATCATCAAGGTCAGGCGGCACGTCATAAAGACGGCGGAATGCAGCGAACCCTCGCTTATCTGCAGAAAGCCGAGCTGCCACAGGATGCGCCCGCTCTGATCGGTAAACAAGTTGAGCACCGCGACCACCGCGACGATCGCCAGCAGCGGCGCCATCGACGACAGAGCGCGACGAGCCGGCACCCGAGACACGGCATAGATCAGCACAACGAAAATTGCGACCGGGGCCAGTCCGCGGAAGCCACTGACCGTGAGCGTCGTGATCAGAAACACAAAGCCCAAGAGCAACTTGGTTCGCGGGTCCAGGCGGTGGATTGCACTATCGCCGGGATAGTAGCTGCCAAACGAAAACGCCTCCATCAGCAACCCTCCTCTCGCGTGACCGTTTCGGATTTGGCCTTGTCCGAGACGTTAGAAGAACCGTCCGAGCGACCGATCAGCAAATCTGCCAACTCGTCGGCCAACGACTCAACCGTATAGAGCCCGCCGCGACGCAGCGGCACGCCCGCTTCCGCGAGCGCCAACGCCATGCGCTGAGCAGCAGGTACGCCCAAGCCGATCGACTTGAGCTCATCGGCATGCGCAAACACCTGCTCGGGGGTTCCCTCGGCAAACACCGCGCCTTCGTTCATTACGACGATACGGTCGCAGCAATTGGCCAGGTCATCCATGCTGTGCGAAACCATGACAACGGTCAGGCCATCACGGTGAAGTCGATCGATAAGCTCAAGGAAATCCCTGCGCGCAGCCGGATCGAGCCCCGCCATGGGTTCATCGAGCACCAGGACCTCGGGTTCCATGGCAAGCACGCCGGCAAACACCACGCGGCGCTGCTGGCCGCCCGAAAGCTCAAAGGGGCTCTTGTCGCCGACCGTGGAAAGGTCGAGGCCCACGCGCGAGAGCGATGACTCGACACGACGGTCGACTTCATCTTGCGGCAAGCCAAGGTTGTGCGGACCAAACGCCACGTCCTGCGCCACGGTTTCGGCAAACAGCTGACGCTCGGGATATTGAAACACCACGCCGACCTTTGCCTTAACCGCGGCGGCGTCTTTCTTGTTTGACAGATCGAGCCCCAGCGCGCGAACGGATCCCTCCTGGGGGCGAATCAAACCGTTGAGATGCTGGACCAGCGTCGACTTACCCGAACCGGTATGACCCGCAAGGCCCAGGAACTCGCCGCGGCGCACCGTCAGCGATACATCGCGCAGCGCCCACGGGCTGCTGGGGTCGTTTCCCCAAAGGGCTTGTTTGTTCGATTTGTCCGCGACAGCCGAACGCTTGCGCCAGCGACGACGCTCGCGGGCGCTCAGCGAATAGCTATACGAAACATGGGATAGTTCGATGACGGGCTCTGGTACGTCATCTTCGTTGCTTGCCGAAACCGTACCGCCAACGATTTCCGATTGGGGTGCGGAAGACTGTCCCACGGTGCCTGCCCCACTTCGCTCGGCATAAGTCTGCGCAATCTCGGCGACCATATCCACCTCGCGCACCTGCGCATGAACGGGCACGCCCTTCGCACGAAGCTCCATGCCCAAGCAGCACGACGCTGGCATATCCAGATTGAGCTGCGCAAGTTCGTCCGCCCGCGTCAAGATTTCCTCGGGCGTACCGAGCATGGCAACGCGCCCCGCCCGAAATACCGCGACACGATCGGCCTCGGAGGCCTCTTCCATAAAGTGCGTAATCATCACGATGGTCATGCCGCGATCGTGCAACGCGTGGCAAGCCTTCATGAGGCCCTTGTGTCCACGCGGATCGAGCATCGAAGAAGCCTCGTCCAATATGAGCACGCGCGGTTCCATGGCGAGCACGCCGGCAAGCGCCACGCGCTGCTTTTGGCCACCCGAAAGTGCATGGGTCTCGTGGCGCTCAAAGCCCACCAGGCCCACGGCCTTCAGCGCCTCGCGCACGCGCTGTGCGATCTGGGCGGATTCCACCCCTAAGTTCTCGGGACCAAAGGCAACATCGTCCTCGACAAGCGTCGCCACGAGCTGGTCGTCGGGATTCTGAAACACCATGCCCGCGGTCGAGCGAATGTCGTAGACCAGCTCGGGATCGGACGCGTCCATGCCGTTGACGCACACCGTTCCCGCATCGGGCTGCAGTAGCGCGTTCAAATGCTTGGCAAACGTCGACTTGCCCGATCCGTTTCCGCCGAGGATGCAGAAAAACTCGCCGTCCTCTATGTTCAGATCGACGCCGTCAAGCGCCGGCACGGCACCGTCATAGCTAAAGGAAACGCCCCGACACTCAATCATGCGCGGCCTTTGACCTGGTCCTTTTTAGGCGTGATGAGATTGGAGACCGCCTTGTACACTGCAAGCGTGAGCACCGAGTTAAGCACGGTCTTGATGAGGTTGAACGGTAGCACGGCGGGAATCATGAGCGGGGCGATCACATCGACCGAACCATACCAGAACCATACGCCAATGGTAAGGTTTGCAGCCATAGACAGCGCCGTAGCGGCAATGACGCCAAGCACCAGGCCAATCACGGCACCCTTATAGGTATGCATCTTCTGGTAGACGATAGCCGCGGGGAGAATATAGCCCAGCGTAGCAACCAAGTTCATAAGCGCACCGACCCAATCGCCCGTGGTAAGCGCATGGATAACGATCGCCATGGCGGCAACAGCTGTGCCGGCACCAGGGCCATACGCAAACCCACACACCATCGCCGGCACCAGCGACGGGTCATACGTCAAAAACGGCGCCGAAGGAAGGATGGGTAGCTGCACATACATAAACAATGCGCTCAAGGCACACATCAGCGCCATGGTAACGAGCTGTTTGGTGCTCCACCTATTCGTGTTCTCAAAATGGATATGCTGCGACTGTTCAGACATAAGATCACCTGCCTCTTTCATCCGGACTCTAACCGTTGGTACTGGGATCTCACCAGTTCAGCCGGCATGCGAACCAACGCACACACGGGTCGCGGACTCATCGGCTCGGTCGCAGGCATCTCGCCTGCGCCACGGCGCCCCTTTGACACCGCCCGATTTACCGCCAGTGGGGAATTTCACCCCGCCCTGAAACAGCAATTGCAAGTGTAGCACGAGCGAGTATTCGCGCAAGTATGCCAAGGGTAATTTGTGGCGGGGGGAACGCAGCAGAAATACGTCCAGAACAGAGTGGCGCGTCGACCATATATCCCACCCATCCCAAAGTGTCGCGCTTTCCGCGGCAAAGCCGCGGGTGTAAAGTTCACGTTCGGTTCCAACAATATCACGCCGGAGGTAGGAACGCTCGATTATTGCATCCGTATGAAAAAGGAATGCGGTTTGACGGCGCAAGATATGTATAAACCACACATTAATATATAAGATTAGTTTTAAGGTCTGAACAAACATTAGATTTAAGGTAGAGGTATTAGTGCTTTAGGCAAAGATTGTTAGGTTTCGAGGTAAGATACATATGGAGTTACAGTTATAATATAATAGGTCGATTACTATAGGACAAAACATCTTATTTACTATATATAAAGATAATCATATATAGTTACATTCCACAAACCACGACGTGAATTATACAAACCATGCTGT
>OGYH01003364.1_pt1 | contig 10837 bp, 9 predicted proteins | sample 1576511 | NCBI WGS metagenome assembly OGYH01 (sample SAMEA3541522, study PRJEB24748) | human gut metagenome | biome: human gut; feature: human-associated habitat; material: faeces | place: China | collected 2012 | reverse complement strand
AGGCCGCCCCTATTAGGGGCGGTGGCATTGCGAAGCAATGACGGTGGGGTTTAACATCGTCAGCACTACTTTCAGACAAGAAAAGACCGTTGCATTTTCGTGCAGCGGCCTTTTCTCGTTTACTTACTATTTTTATTCTTTTCATTCAATTCATTCCGTTTCGTATTAGTCAGAGAATAAAATAGAATGAACCGAATAATTTGAATAAATTTTTTAACTTAACGATACCTGTGCAGATGGCACATCTGCCCCGGCATTATCAAGCCGATACATCTTGAAGCAATGCTTCTGGCTTGTACTTCCGTGTTTGGAAACGGTATGTCGAACCGCATCCCTCTCCCACAGCATCGGCTCAAGCTCGGTGATGCGCTTGGCCAATGCCTGCGAGGTGGGTGCAAGCTCGGTATGGGCGTACCGCTGGCCCATTTCCATCAGGTTCTTGGAGTAGCCGCTCCACGTTCCATCCCCCTGCTGCAGGAGCACCCGCAGGGTCCTGACGATGGGCTCTGCCTCATACTCGGCCACCCGGCGCTGCGCGGCCAGCTGGGCCGCCGTGCCCTGCATGACCCAGCGGCAGCGGGCCTTATCGAAGCGGATGACCCGTTCGCACTGCTCGATGTCGCGGCCGGTGAGCAGAAAGCCTGCTTCGTCGTCCATCCGGCTCTGCTTGTCCAGCACGATGGTGAAATCCGCCGCGCCCAGGATGCCGGTGGAGCCGTTGATGTTGTCGAAGCTGTCCTCGGGGTTCTTGCTCTTGCGGGTGTGGTGCACCAGCAGCACGCAGATGCCCCGGCTGTCGGCAAAGGCCTTCAGCCTGCCCATGTAGTCGTAGTCGGCATCGTAGGCATTTTCAAAGGGCTTTGCCTTGGGCTTGATCTTGGATAAGGTATCGATGCAGACCAGATGGATGTCCGGGTTGGCATCCAGATACTCTCCCAGCATTTCCAGCAGGCCCTCGCCCAGCCGCTGGGCCTGAAACATAACGTGCATGTTGGCGGGGGCGGGCCTGCCCTCCAGCAGGCGGCGCAGGCGGGTCTGCATCCGGCTCTTGCCGTCCTCCAGGGCGAGGTAGAGGGTGCCGTGCTGTCGGGTGGGGAACCCCAGGAACGGCTCCCCCTGTGCCACGGCAAGGCAGAGATCCAGCACCATCCAGCTCTTGCCCAGCTTGGGCTTTGCCACCAGCACCCCCATGCCCATGGGCAGCAGGCCCTCCACCACATGGCGGATGGGCGGCAGCTCCATCTCCGACAGCTCCCGCGCCGACCACGCCTGCACCCCGGCAGGCTTTGCGGTCTCCGGCTCCGGGGCGGCCTGCTGCGGGGCAGCCTCCGGGTCGGTCAGGCTGTTGATGTAATCGGCGTAGTCCTCGCCGATGCGGGCCGCGAACGCCTCCTTTCCGATCTGCTCGTACTCGTCGGCCACGCGGTCCTGCCAGCGCCGGAGCTTGAGCTCCAGCCCGTTCCAGAGCCGCAGTTCCCTGGCCCGCTCCTGCACCAGATGATACCGCTGGTTCTGGTCCGCAGGCAGGCCACGGAAGGTAAACCAGAAGGTCAGCCGGGAAAAGAGCTTTTCCTCGGTGTCGGCCTTGTCCAGCCACCGCAGGAAGTCGTTCTCGTCCGCCGGGCTGAACTGCTTTGCCTCCCGCCAGTTCCCCACTGCTTCCTTCATTTCGTTCATGGAAACACCTCTTTCTTTTGTATTACACAGCGTTGTTTTGTTACCCAAAGTGTAACATCTTTTGGTTGTACCGTCAACGAGTATGTTCCGGCGATTTTTCGCGCGAAAAATGCGAAAAAAGAGGGAGAAAATTTGCCTTTTTCCTTCCTGCATGATAAAATAGAAGCAGAAAGGGGCGATACCGCTCTTCCAGCCGCTGCCAGGCGGCCCCAAGCTCTTGATGCTGGCTGATGAAGGCGCGCAGGAGATCTTCAGCACCTATTTATCCTGAGAACAGGAGGGGTTATTATGGCAAATCACGAAATCGAACTGCAGGTTGCACCCATGTCGGATGAAACGATGGATTATCTTGATACCCTGTTTTCCGTCTGCAAGCGTTTCAACACCGATTATTATCATGCAACACAAAAAGAGCGTGATTTTATTGATGCTGTTGCCAGCCATGAGTACCAGCTGAAAAAGGCTCGCGAAAAGGGCCAGCAGCGTGCAAGCGTTCCGCCCTTCCTCGGCATCGTGCGAAGCGAGCGGAGCGATCACATGCCCGCCTGATGATTTGAAAACCTCTGCAAAGGGTTTCCGCCGATGCAGAGGTTTTTTCATGCCCGCTTCTGAAAGTCCCCCTTATCGTACCCCGTATCTGGTATACTCCTCTTGTCGAACAAAACAGGAGCGGCCCGGAGGCGGGCCGCAGGAACAGGAGGGAACACCATGAGTGAGTACGAGATCCGATCTGTAGGCGGCCATGTGGAGGTTTATACCCGGGGCGGGGTGTTCCTCTTCTCGGCGGACACGGTGCGGGAGGCCATGGAGGAGCTGGACGAGGCCGCATGACATATTCCCGGCAGTTCCGGGAAACGTGTCAGGAGCGCGCAGGGAAAGTTCAAATGTAAAATACCTGTAAAATATATGAAAAGAACAGTTGACAAAAGGACAAAACGGCGCGGAAATGCAGTAAAAATGCAAAAAACATGTAAAATAACGCTTGTTGTCCGGGGGAGTTCAATGCTATAATAAAAAGGACGGCGTTCAGGGCAGGAAGCCCCGGGCGGCCGTCCTTGGTTTGTTTTAAGAGCAAAAGGAAGTTTTTAGGAGTATCGAGATGGATATCACACACATCACCTCATTGTTGGGCGGTATTGCGCTGTTCCTCTATGGTATGTCGATCATGGGTGCCGGCCTGGAAAAGCTGGCGGGCGGCAAGATGCAGGGCGTGCTGCAGAAGCTGACCTCCTCCACCATCAAGGGTGTCATTTTCGGCACCCTCATCACCGGCGTGATCCAGTCCTCCGCAGGCACAGTCGTCATCTGTGTCGGCCTTGTCAACTCTGGCATTATGACCCTGACGCAGTCGGTGGGTGTCATCATGGGTGCAAACATTGGTACCACGGTCACCGGCCAGCTCATCCGCATGGCGGATATCTCGGGTGACAGCCTTCTGCTGACCCTCATCCAGCCCAAGACGTTTGCGCCGGTGGTGGCATTTGTCGGCTGCATTTTTTATGTGTTCCTGCGCAACGCCAAAAAGAAGAACATCGGCCAGATCATGCTGGGCTTCGGCATCCTGTTCACCGGCATGAGCCTGATGGACACCGGCGTGTCCCCCCTGCGGGAAAGCGCCGCGTTCCAGAACCTGTTCGTCACCATGACCAACCCCATCCTGGGCGTGCTGGTGGGCCTGGTGGTCACGGTGCTCATCCAGTCCTCTTCGGCATCGGTGGGCATCCTGCAGGCGCTGTCCAGTACGGGCCTGGTCACCTTCAGTTCGGCCATCCCCATCATCCTGGGTGCCCACATCGGCACGGCCTTCACCCCGCTGCTCACCATCGGCGGTTCCTCCAAGGACGGCAAGCGCGCCGCCCTCATCCACCTGTACTTCAACGTGATCGGCAGCATCGTACTGCTGGCCCTGATCTATGCGGTGCAGTTCACCTTCGGCATCCCCATGTGGCATGACGTGATGAACAAGAGCTCCATCGCAAACATCCACACCCTGTCCAGCGTGTGTGCCATGCTGCTGTTCCTGCCGTGCAGCGGGGTGCTGTCCAAGCTGGCCATGCTCACGGTGCCGGACAACGCTGAGGAAGCGCAGGAACTGAGCATGCCGGTGCTGGACGAGCGTCTGTTCAAGAGCCCGGCCGTGGCCCTGCAGCAAGCCAAGAACGCGGTGGTCAAAATGTCCCGCCGTGCCGCCCGCAACGTCAATCTGGCTGCGCCGCTGCTGCTGAAGATGGACGAGGACACCGTGAGCGCCATCAAGGTGCGGGAGAACCTCATCGACCGCATGGAGGTGGCCATCTCCAATTACCTTATTAAGATGACCGATCAGGAGCTGGGCGATGACGAGAGCCATGCCGTGACCGAGCTGCTGAACTTTGTCACCGAGTTCGAGCGCATCGGCGACTATGCCGTGAACATCATGGAAAAGGCCGAGGAGCTGAACGAGAAGGAGGCCTCCTTCTCCGAGAGCGCCCAGAAGGAACTCATCCTGCTGGAAAAGGCCGTGGAGCGCATCCTGACCGTGACCGGCGAGGCCTTTGAGGGCGACGACACCCAGAAGGCCATGCAGGTGGAGCCGCTGGAAGAGGTGATCGACGTGATGGTGGAGCGCCTGCGCGACCAGCACATCCGCCGCCTGAAGGACGGCGTGTGCTCCATCGACACCGGCGTGGTGTTCCTGGACGTGCTGAACAACGTGGAGCGCATCTCCGACCACTGCTCCAATGTGGCCGTGCGTATGATCGGCATGGAGGGCGGCGAGGATTACGACTCCCACACCCTCAAGAGCATCATGCACCACAACCCCACCAAGGACTACATGCTGGAGTACGAGCAGTGCCGCAAGGAGTACCTTGTGCCGCTGGAGCAGATGGAAGCCTGACCCCCAAAAAAACAACAGCCCCGGACCATTCGGTCCGGGGCTGTTTTGCGCAGATGGATGCCGGAAATGAGGTGCGGGCTCAGTGCGGCACGGCTACCCACTTGTGCGGGCCATGCCAGCCCTTGCCGTCCTCCGGTGCCTTGAGGCAGACGCCGGGGTTGGGCGGGCCGGAGCGCAGGCTCTTGTTCTGCTGATTGCCGCAGAACTTGCACTTGTAGCGGATGCTGACCGGTTCAGACATTTGGATGCACTCCTTCCCTCCGGAAGCCCGGAACTAAGAATCTTTGCTTTGATACTCTGATTATATAATTCTAATGCATCAATGTCAATAAAAATTGGAAGAAACTGAGAAAAATCACCCGCCCAGGTCCTCCAGCAGGGCCTGCAGCTCCGGCAGGCTGTGCACCCGGATGCCGCGCCGGATGCGCAGCACGTCGTTTTCGGGCAGAAGGTTCACATAGATGCCGGTGAGCTGCTGCAGGGCACCGGGGGTGCCGTCGGCATTGCAGGCATACACGGCCACCCGGCCGCCGGTGTCGCACAGGTAGTAGCCCGCCGCCGTGGGAGCTGCCGCCTGCACCAGGGAACTGACGCTGCCGGAAATGGGCGGAGTTTCGTCCGCCGGGGCCTCCGGCAGAGGGAGGCGGGGCAGCGCCATCCAGAACAGACTGAACGCGATGGTGAACACACAGAGCCCGTAGAACAGGCACAGACCGAATTTGCGCATGGGCAGGGAACACCCCTTTCGTGGTTTTACCGGAAGTATGGCCCGGAAGTGCGCCGGAAAATCATTTTTTGCGGTGGAATGCTGTACTTTGCCGGGCCGGATGTGGTATACTGACCATGATTGAATGGGACACCGGCCCCGCGGCAGAAGATTGGTCCTTGCCCGCGTCCGGCCGGCGTGCTATAATATGGTATCGTATGCTGGGTGACCAGCGGTTTTTTAAAATGAAGATCACAGCGCCGCGTGCGCTGCAGTTTACCAGTATGGGTCAGGAGGCGATCCCTATCTCCAGCAATGAGATGAGAAAGATCCACCGGGGCGGCGAAGGCAGTTCTTCGCAGTCTGCGGCGGGACGTAAGGTAAATGTGAGCCAGAGCCGCCGGGAGCAGCCGGTCAGGGAACCCGGGAAGCCCGGAAAGGCTCCGAAGGAACCGAAGGAAAAGGCAAAGCACCCGATCCTGCGGTTCATCGGCCGCACCATTGCCACCCTGCTGTGCCTGGGCATCATGGCCGGCAGCCTGCTGGCCGTGGGTATGGTGTTCTATGTGGTGCAGGCCACGGCCAACGACGGCGACCTGCTGGACCTGGACAACATCCAGCTGAGCCAGTCCAGCGTGGTCATGGCCAACGATCCGGACACCGGTGCACAGGTGGAGTATGCCACCCTGCGCTCCTCCAACAGCCACCGCGTGTGGGCCGACCTGGAGCAGATCCCCACCAACCTGCAGTATGCATTCATCTGCACCGAGGACAAGGATTTCTACAACGAGCCGGGCGTCAACTTCAAACGCACCATTGGTGCCATGGTCAATGAGTATCTGCTGCCCATCTACAGCTCCAAGCAGGGTGCTTCCACGCTGGAGCAGCAGCTCATCAAGAACCTGACCGATGACAACAGCGCCAGCGGCATCAATGGTGCACTGCGCAAGGTGCGCGAGATCTACCGCGCCCTCTGCCTGAGCCGCAGCTACTCCAAGGAGACCATTCTGGAAGCCTATCTGAATACCATCAGCTTTACCGGCACTATTCAGGGTGTGCAGACGGCGGCCAACGAGTACTTCAACAAGGACGTCAGCCAGCTGAGCCTGTGGGAGTGCGCCACCATTGCCTCTATTACCAAAAACCCCACCAATTATAACCCCTATACGAACCCCGAAAATCTGATCCACCGCCGCAACTTCATTATGTACAATATGTGGCAGCAGGGTGTGATCAGCGAGGAGGACTACCGCAACGGCGCTGCACAGCCCCTTGTGCTGGCCGAAGAAGACAGCGGAAAAAAGCCCAGCACCGTCACCTCCTACTTCACCGATGCACTGTTCAATGAGGTCGTGCAGGACATCATGACCAAGGAGGGCATCAGCGAGTCCGAGGCGCAGAAGCTGCTCTACACCGGCGGCTTTACGATCGAAGCAACAGTCAACACCAAGCTGCAGTCCCAGATGGAAAACCTGATGCTGAACACCGACGATGCTTACTTCCCGGCGGGTTGGCATGAGGAAGAGGTTACCTCCATTTCGGACGATGATGTGCAGGTAATGAATGAGGACGGTACCCCCAAGACCCGCACAGGCGAGGACGGCACCGTCTACTATTACCGCAACGTGCGCACGCAGGCTGCCATGGTCACGCTGGACTATGATGGCAATGTGCTGGCTATTGTGGGCGGCTTGGGCGAAAAGACCAAGAGTCTTTCCCTGAACCGTGCTTACAACGTGGAGCGGCAGACAGGCTCTACCATCAAGCCCATCGGCGCCTATGCACTGGGCATCGAGTACGGTCTGGTCAACTGGTCCACCATGCTCAACAACTCCCCCCTGTACCAGAAGCAGGATATGATCATCCGGGACGAGGACTACTGCCGCAAGAACGGCCTGATGGGCCTCTCCGACAAGCAGCTCCGCGCTTACCCCAACGCATGGCGCAGCTGGCCGCGCAACTACGGCGGCAACTACGGCGACGGCAGCGATCTCCCGCTGTGGAACGGCCTTGCCCGCTCGCTGAATACCATCGCAGTCCGCGTGGGCGACCTTGTGGGCGCAAGCAATATCTTCAACTTCGTCTATAACACCTTGCAGCTGAACACGCTGGACCCCACCAACGACGTGGGTCTGGCGCAGATGGTCATGGGCAGCCAGACCAAGGGCGTTACTCCCATGGCACTGGCCGCAGCCTTCCAGATCTTCTATGATGGCGAGTACACCACCCCGCACCTGTACACCCGTGTGCTGGACCGGGACGGCAACATCTATCTGGAAAACAACGCCACCAGCTATCAGGCACTGACCCCCGATACCGCTTACGTCATGAACCGCCTGCTGAAGAATGTTCTGTTCTCCAGTGTGGGTACTGCCAGCGGCCGCTATCCCAACTCCAACGGCATGGAAGCTTTTGGTAAGACCGGTACTGCCAGCGACGAAAAGGATCTGTGGTTCGTGGGCGGCACGCCCTACTATGTCACCGCTGTGTGGTGGGGCTACGATGCACCTTACGATATGACCAAGACTCTGTCCAAGCAGCAGGCCAAGACCCGTACCTGTGTGACCGCGTGGAAGGCACTGATGGAGCAGGCACAGGCAGACCTGCCCTATAAGGCATTCCCCACCTCCGCAGGCGTGGTGGAGCGCCGCTACTGCACCCAGAGCGGCCTTCTGGCCGGTGCAGGCTGCCCGAGCACTGCCGTGGGCTACTACCGTGCCGATGACCTGCCCGATACCTGCACCTATTCCCACGCTGCACCGCAGGCTGCTGCCCCTACCGAGAACACAGACAATGCTGTGCCCACCCAACCGGTCATCCCCACCGATACCGGTGCGTTGGACACGGAATAAGGGCAAAAATCGTACTTTTTCGCCCCTTTGCTGAAAAATCCGGCAAGGACAGGGCGCACTTTACAAAACAAAACTGGACAAAGTGACAAAATAGCATCCGGGCTCTTGCATTGCAGGGGTTCGGATGCTATTATATTTTCTGCAAGAACACTTGTGTTTGAGAGGTGAACAAGTTGGAACGCCGTTTTTATCTGGTGGATGCGCAGGTGCTGCCGGAGGTCTTTCTCAAGGTGGTACGCGCCAAGGAGCTGCTGGCCAGCGGGGAAGCCCGCAGCATTTCGGCTGCGACCCGTGCCGTAGAGCTTTCGCGCAGCGCGTTTTATAAATATAAGGATTGTATCTTTGATTCCGAGAACGGCCGTGAGGTCATTACGGTCATGGCCACCCTGCGGGACGAGACCGGCGCGCTGCAAAGCCTTCTGGCAGGCATCAGCGCCGCAGGTGCCAGCATCGTGACCATCAACCAGTCCACCCCGGAAAACGGGGCTGCGCTGGTAGCGGTCACCATCCGCACCGACACCATGCAGATGTCCCCCGAGGAGCTGACCGAAAAGCTTTCGCGCCAGCGCATGGTGGTGAGCGTGCGCTGTGGGTATAACCTGTAACAAAACAGGAAACGAGGGAAAGAGAGTATGGCTAAAATTGCAATTCTGGGCTTTGGCACGGTGGGCAGCGGCGTATACGAGGTGCTGTGCCACAATGCTGCAAGCGTCTCCCGCCGGGCCGGCGAACCGGTGGAGGTAAAGTACATTCTGGACCCGAAGGATTTTACCGGCAACCCGGTGGAGCCTTTGGTGGTCAAGAATATCGACGTGATCCTGCAGGACCCGGAGATCCGGGTGGTGGTGGAGACCATCGGCGGCACCCGCTTTGCCTACCCCTACGTCAAGGCGTGTCTGGAGAGCGGCCGCAGCGTGTGCACCTCCAACAAGGAGATGGTGGCAACCTACGGCGCAGAGCTGTTGGCACTGGCCAAGGAGCACGACTGTGCCTTCCTGTTCGAGGCCTCTGTGGGCGGCGGTACGCCCATCATCACCCCCATGCACCAGTGCCTGGCGGCTAACGTCATCACCGAGGTGGAGGGCATCGTGAACGGTACCACCAACTTCATGCTCACCAAGATGGTACGGGAGGGCCTTGGCTTTGAGGATGCGCTGCACATTGCGCAGGAGCTGGGCTACGCCGAGACCAAAGACCCCAGCGATGACGTGGACGGCCGCGATGCCTGCCGCAAGATCGCCATTCTGTCCTCCATGGTGTGCGGCCACCAGATCTACCCCCAGAACATCCCCACCCGGGGCATCCGCGCCATTACCGCCGCCGATGTTGCCAGCGCCGAAAAGCTGGGCTGCGTCATCAAGCTGATCGCATGGATGAAGCTTGGCAAGGACGGCAGCGTGGCTGCCGGTGTAGAGCCGTGTCTGGTACCCAAGGCAAACCAGCTGGCCAGCGTGGACGATGTGTTCAACGCGGTGCTGGTCAAGGGCGATATGCTGGGCGATGTGGTGTTCTACGGCAAGGGTGCAGGCAAGCTACCCACCGCCAGCGCTGTGGTGGCAGACGTGGTAGATGCCCTGAAAAACGGCGCACAGGTGCACGACAGCCTGTTCTGGCAGCCTGCGGACCCGGTGGACGGCATGCTCACCGACCCGGCTCCCGCTGCATATTATGTGCGTGTGGCGGGCATTGCACCCGCTGTGGTGGAAGCCATTTACGGCTACGGCAAGGTGGTGGATGAGCGGTACGAGGGCTGCGCCTACTTTGTGAAGCGCGCCGACGAGCGTGCGCTGGCCGAGGCCGCGCGCAAGGTGGAGGCCGTGGGCGGCAGCGTGAAGCTGGTGCTCAAGCGCCTGCCCGAGGAAGTGTAACGGAAAGGAACTGCGGCAATGAAGATCAAGGTTTCGGTCCCTGCCACCAGCGCCAACGTGGGCTCCGGCTTCGATGCGCTGGGTCTGGCAGTTACCCTGTACAACACGGTCACCTTTGAGGACAGCGAGGTGCTGGAGATCTCGACATCGGACGGCACCCGCATCCCCCGGGGCGAGTCGAATCTCGTGTACCGCTCCGCCAAGGGGCTGTTCGAAAAAGTTGGCAAGCAGATCCCGCCCCTCAAGATCACCCAGACGAACCCCATCCCCATGGCGAGGGGTCTGGGCTCATCTTCGGCCTGCATCATCGCGGGTCTGCTGGGCGCAAACCGGATGCTGGGCGATGTGCTCAACACGCAGGAGCTGCTCACGCTGGCAACTGCCATCGAGGGACACCCTGATAACGTGGCGCCGGCCCTGCTGGGCGGCCTGACCAGCAGCGTGTTTGAGGACGGCAAGGTGTATTCGGTCAAGCGGAATGTGGACGAAAGTCTCTGCTTTGCCGCCATCGTGCCGGACTACAAGCTGCTGACCGAGGCGGCCCGCGCTGCCCTGCCCAAGGAGGTATCCCATAAGGATGCGGTGTATAACCTGTCCCGTGCGGCGCTGGTGCCCGCAGCCTTTTGCGAGGGGCGGCACGACCTGTTGGCCATTGCCACCGAGGATAAGCTGCACCAGCAGTACCGGATGCCCCTGATGCCCGGCTCCCGCGAGGTATTCGATATGGCGCGGCTTTGCGGCGCAAAGGCCGTGTATGTCTCTGGCGCAGGCAGCACGGTCATGGCAGTGGCAGAAAAGGCCGAGGCCGAAAAGTTCTATTCCAAGCTGGAAAAGGGTCTGGAGCTGCTGGAAGGTC
>OGYH01003361.1_pt1 | contig 10841 bp, 8 predicted proteins | sample 1576511 | NCBI WGS metagenome assembly OGYH01 (sample SAMEA3541522, study PRJEB24748) | human gut metagenome | biome: human gut; feature: human-associated habitat; material: faeces | place: China | collected 2012 | reverse complement strand
CGACCGTATTTGGGGCTTATAGCAATCATCAGTATTCCGCTTTGTTTTTTTATTTTAGAAGCTAAGAATCCGAAGTTTATGGCAGTAGAACTTATTATGATATTCTTTCTAAGTGGCGTAATCATGGTTTCGTTTATGAAGATAATGTGGGCGAGCATGAATATTTATAACGCTAACTTTGCCATTGACCACTTAGAAGAATTGTACAAAAAGATGCAGGAAGACAAGCTCTCATACGGAGATAGGACTAATTTTGACAACTATGATATCGAATTTGAAAATGTAAGCTTTTCATACGGCGAGAATAAAGTTCTGGAAGATTTATCATTTTCACTTAAGGAAAAGAGAACCTATGCCCTGGTGGGACACTCAGGTTCAGGAAAGTCTACGATAGCAAAGCTTTTATCAGGGTTTTACAAGGTGGATAAGGGAGCTATTAAGATAGGCGGACACAGACTTGAAGAATACTCGAAAGAAGCTATTATACGAAGCATTTCATTCGTATTTCAAGACAGTAAGCTGTTTAAGAAGTCAATATATGACAATGTTGCACTTGCTGATGAAAAAGCCGGAAGAGAAGAGGTATTAAAGGCTCTAAGCCTTGCTGGCTGTGATGAAATTATCGCTAAGTTTAAGGATGGCGAGAATACAATTATCGGCTCAAAGGGGGTATATCTTTCAGGGGGTGAAAAACAAAGGATAGCTATAGCCAGAGCAATACTTAAAAATTCGCCTATTGTCATAATGGATGAAGCCAGTGCCGCTATAGATGCGGATAATGAGTACGAATTACAAAAAGCCTTCAAGAACCTGATGAAGGATAAGACAGTAATAATGATAGCCCACAGGTTGACAAGCATCAGGAATGTAGATGAAATCATCGTTTTGGAGAATGGCAGGATTGTGGAAAGAGGAGATAATGATTCGTTACTATCTGCACAGGGACTATACTGTAGGCTTTTAAACTTATATGAAACTGCAAATGATTGGAGGGTGTCAAATGAAAAACTATTATAAGAAAAGATATGCCTTATCTGAACAGGGGGCTGCCAATCTTTCAAAGTCGACTTTATACTGCTTTTTGACATATTGTATAAATATCGCTCCAATGTTTATTTTAATGGCATTGTTTAATCAACTTGTCATCGGAAAGGCATATAGTACCATTCAATACATTGTTATGGGAGTGCTTACCTTAGTGCTTATGTATATCCTGCTCTCGAAAGAATATGTAAGTCTTTATAATGCGACATACAAGGAGTCCGCTAACTTAAGAAAGGGTATAGCAGAGAACCTTGCTGACCTGCCATTAGCTTATTTTTCAAAGCACGATTTGTCAGACCTTTCACAAACAATAATGTCTGATGTGGAGAGGATAGAGCATGCTATGAGCCACTCCATCCCTAAGGTAGTAGGTATGTGGATTTTCTTTCCGCTTATGGGGCTAATGATGCTTATTGGGAACTGGAAAATGGGACTTGCAGCCATTATACCTACTCTTCTTTGTTTCTTGATTACACCTTTATGCGCGCAGCCGTTCACATCAACGGACTCAGCAGCCGCAGCACGCTGTCCAGTGCTGTGCCCGGCAGATTGGTGCGGCAGTCGGAGCGCATGATCTCCCGGCACTGCGGCAGGGTGCGTTCCACATCCTTCCGCAGGGCGGCGATCTGACTGTTATGGAAGAGCAGTGTTCCGCATTCAAAGTGGAGGAACAGGCTCCGATAATCCATATTGATGCTGCCCACCACGGCGACGCGGTCATCGCTGACATAGCACTTGGCGTGGAGGAAACCGGGCGTGAATTCATAAATGCGCACACCCGCCCTGAGCAGGGGCAGATAGTAGGAACGGCTGAGCCGGAACACCAGCTTCTTATCCGGGATCCCGGGCAGGATGAGCCGCACGTCCACCCCGCGCTTGGCCGCATTTTTCAGAGCATCCAGCATCTCCTCGCCCACGGCCAGGTAGGGCGTATAGATATAAACATATCTCTGGGCCTGAGAGAGGATGTCCAGATAGACCGTCTCGGCCAGCGGTTCCTCGTCCAGCGGGCTGTCCGCGTAGGGCTGCACCACGCCATCCTGCACTGCGGGCAGGCGGGTGGGCGCAAAGGCGGTGTAATCGGTCTCCTGCGGGCGGAAGGCATTCCATACATTGAGGAACATCACGGTAAAGTTCCAGACAGCGGCACCCTCCAGCCGGATGGCCGCATCCTTCCAGTAGCCAAAGCGCTGCTCGGCATTGATATACTCATCCGCCAGATTCACGCCGCCGGTGTAGGCCACATTGCCGTCAACCACCACGATCTTGCGGTGGTCGCGGTGGTTCATCACCAGCGAGACCAGCGGCACCACCGGGTTGAAAGGGATGCAGCGGATGTGCGCCTTCTCCATGCGGATGACAAAATCACTGGGCAGGCCCAGCAGGCTGCCAAAATCATCGTAGATCAGCCGCACATCCACGCCCTGGGCGGCCTTGCGGCGGAGGATCTGCTCTACACCGTCCCACATTTTGCCGGAACGGAGAATAAAAAATTCCAGAAAGATAAATTTTTCCGCCTTGTCCAGATCCGCCAGCAGCTGGGGATACATCTCCTCCCCACAGGAAAAATAGTGGGCAGCGGTATCCCTCCAGGCCGGATACGGCCCGAACTTTGCCACGTAGCGGCTCAGGTTCCGGCTGGAGATATCCAGCGCATCGGTCTGGCCCTCGGGCTGGGCAAGCTCGGTCTGATGGGCCTGTTCCACCTTCTGCATCCGCTCCCGCAGATACTTGGCGGGGGCCTTGTTGCCAAAAGCCAGATAAAGCGCACCGCCCAGCAGGGGCAGAAGACCGATCAGAACGATCCAGCCGATCTTATAAGCACTGTTTTCATCCTTGCGCACCAGATACAGCACGATCATGATGCTCAGCGCCTTCAGGGCACCGTTCAGCCAGACCCGCCCCGCCGTGAACGACCAGAACGCCCAGAGCAGCCAGAGCACCTGTAGAGCCACCAGCACCACTGTGATCGTGACACGGTTGAAGATGCGGTTGAAAAACTTGACGATGGGCAATCTGAACATGCGGTATCCCTCCCCTGCCGCCAACGGCGATTTTGATGCTGTTAGTATAGCGCAGAGCGGAAGATTTTGCAAACAAAAAAGCGCCCACAACGGCTTTCCCCGCTATGAGCGCCTATTCAATCGTGGGCAGAATTTTTCCGAGGGCCGTTCGCTTATGCTTCCGCGTCCTCATAACCAACCAGCAGGCCGCCCAGCTCTGCATAATAGCTGCACAGACCGCCGCATTCGCTGATGTCCACCTTTGCTCCATCAAACACAGCCTGTACCATGTGCTTCAGGCGCTCGGCGGCAGCGGGATTGCCGCAGTGAGAGATATGGAGCCTGCCGTTGGTGTAGCCGTGCTCCTTGAGTTCCAGCACGATGCGCTCCAGCGCACCATGCTCGCCACGGGTCTTGCAGAGAACATCCAGCTCCCCGGCCTCACTTGCCTGTCCGATGACCCGGATGCCCAGCATCCGCGCCACAGCAGCAACGGCAGGCTTCACGCGGCCATTGCGGGCCAGATTGGCCAGCGATTCCAGCGAGAAGAGCAGGTGGGTGTGCTTGTGGTAACGGAGCATCTCTTCACAGATCTCGTCAAACTCCTTGCCCTCAGCCAGCAGATCCCGCAGATGCTCGGCCAGCAGGCGCTGCTCCGGGCCGGTGGAAAGGCTGTCCAGCACGAACACCCGCTTGCCGGGGTTCTCCTGCTGGTATTCCTCGGCGGCCAGCTGGGCGGCATTGTAGCTGCCGGACAGAGTGCCCGTGATGGTGATGGCATACACCTCGTCGGCTCCCTCGTAGGCGGCCAGCCAGTCGCTGACGTTGGGGCAGGAGGTCGAGGTCTTGCCCTTATAGGTACGCAGGGTCTGGGCCATGCCCACGGCATCCATCGTGCCGTTGTCCAGATATTCGGCATCGTCGGTGATGATCTTCAGGGGAACGCATTCAAAATCCACGCCCTGCAAGGTGTACAGGCTGGCGGAGGAATCCGCAACAATCTTGGTGTTCATAAGCATTTATCTCCATTCCGGCGGCAGCGGATGCCGCAGTTTTTCCTGTTGTCTGAATCACTATATCAGCTTTTCAAAAACCTGTCAACTGTTTTATTGAATTATTTCAAAAGTTTTCAATTTCCTGTTGACCGCATTTCCAAAACATGGTATACTGTCCGCATGAAATTAGAATCAAACCGCCGCGTTGCGGCCTGCGCCGCAGGGTTTGCCCTGCCCCGGTATGCAGAACTCCCCACCGTAGGGCTTTATCTGGATCAGAGTGTACAGTTTGTCAACGGGTGTTTCCGCACATTTCAGGGGGTGGAGCTCACCGCTTCCATGGTGAGCAACTACGTTAAGAAAGGGATCATCAGCCACCCCATCAAAAAGAAGTATACCCGGGATCAACTGGCCTGTCTGATCTACATCGTAGTTTCTAAAAATGTCCTGTCCATGGAAAACATCGACAGTCTGTTCAAGATGCAGCGGGCGCATTATACCTCCGCGCAGGCGTATGATACCTTTTGCGATGAGCTGGAGAATTACCTGCCCTATGTGTTCGGCCTGACCAAAAGCTTCTCCGAGCTGGAGCCGGATGTTGATGATGCACGCAAGCTCCTGCGCAGCACCATCATCTCAGCTGTGAACAAGATCTATCTGGACTGCGTTTTCACCGACCTGCGGCAGGAGCAGGCCCTCTGGCCCGATATCCTGCCGGATCTGGCATAACAACAAAAAAGGCCCTCTCTGTCACGCTTTGCGAAGCATTGATGGAGAGGGCCATTTTTTCTTAAAATGTAAGTGCAGGGCTGATCTCATTGCGGCGCTGGGCCTGCACGATGCAGTCCTTTTCCGGCACGACACCTGCCGCGCCCAGGGTGTTGAACATGGTCTGCAAGGCAAGTGCCGGGGTGTTATTCTCCTGCGAGAGATGGCAGAGGGCAAACTTCTTGCATCCCTCCTGGATCAGCTCCAGCAGCTTTGCCGAACACTCATCGTTGGAAAGGTGGCCCCGGTTGGACTCGATGCGGGAGCGCAGGTAGTAGGGATACCGCCCGCTGCGGAGCATGTGGAGGTCGTAGTTGCTTTCCAGCGCCACCAGGTCACAGCCGCTCAGGGCCTGATGCACCGGCGGGGTCAGGACTCCCAGGTCGGTGGCAATGGTCATGGTCTTGTTGTCCGGGGTGTGGATGCGGTAGCCCACGCAGGGCACGTCGTGGCTGGTGGGGAACATCGTCACGCCGAAATCTCCCACATCCTCTTCCCCGCCGGACAGGGTGCGCAGCGCACAGCTGGCGGGCACGATGCCGTTTGCATCCAGAAAATCCAGCGTATCATCTGCACCGTATACCGGCAGCGGATTCTTTTTGAGGAAGGTGGCCAGCCCCTTGACATGGTCAGAGTGCTCGTGGGTGACCAGAATGCCCGCACAATCGCTGATGTTCAGGCCCAGCTCCTTGAGCGCCGCCGAGGTGGTGCGCACGCCCTTTCCCATATCGATGATGATGTACTTTTCCCCCGTGCGCACCACGCTGCAGTTGCCGGAGGAACCAGAGTATAACGAGATGAATTCAGACATTTCAAACCTCAAGAAACGAACCTCTCCGTCATGGCTTCACAAAAGCTCCCTGTCAGGGAAACTTCTGCGAAGCAGACTGAGAGGTTCTGAATGATTACATTGCCGATTCCAGTGCAGCGGGCATCCGCTCCACCTTGCTGATCTCAGCGCCCAGGCCGCGCAGCTTTTCCACGATGTTCTCGTAGCCGCGCTCAATGTGGCCGATCTCCTCGATCTCGCTGGTGCCGTCTGCCATCAGGGCAGCAACGACCATGGCCGCACCGGCACGCAGGTCAGAAGCACGCAGGGGGGCAGGGTTCAGCTTGTCCACACCCTCAAACACGGCCACCTGACCGTCCACCTGCACCACTGCGCCCATCTTGCGCAGCTCGTCCACATAGCGGAAGCGGTTGTCCCACACGCTCTCGGTGATGGTGGAGGTGCCCTTTGCCACGCTGAGCAGCACTCCCATCAGGGGCTGCATATCGGTGGGGAAGCCCGGGTGGGGCATGGTGTTGATCTTCAGCGGCAGGATATCGCCCTTGCGGGAGACGCGAACGGAATCATCGAATTCCTCCACATCCACACCGGCACGGCGGAGCTTTGCCGTGATGGGTTCCAGATGCTTGGGGGTGACATTTTTGATCAGAACGTCGCCGCCGGTGGCAGCAGCGGCAACCATGTAGCTGCCCGCCTCGATCTGGTCAGGGATGATGCTGTAGGTGCAGCCGTGCATCTTTTCCACGCCACGCACCTTGATCACATCGGTGCCGGCACCGCGCACATCCGCGCCGCACATATTCAGGAAGTTTGCCAGATCAACGACATGGGGCTCCTTGGCGCAGTTTTCCAGAATGGTCTGGCCCTGTGCCATCACAGCGGAGAGCATACCGTTCATGGTAGCGCCCACACTGACCTTATCAAAGAAGATATGGGCACCGTTCAGTTCCTTGGCGCGGACGGTGATCATACCGTAGTCCACGCTGTCCTCTGCACCCAGCGCGCTGAACACCTTGAGGTGCTGGTCGATGGGGCGGGGGCCCAGATTGCAGCCGCCGGGCATGGCCACCTGTGCCTTGCCAAAGCGGGAGAGCAGTGCACCCAGGAAGTAGTAGCTGGCACGCATCTGGCGGGACAGATCGTCCGGGACGTTGGTGCAGTTCAGATGGGTGGTGTCGATCTCGTAGGTATTGCGGTTCAGCATCTTGATGCCGGCACCCAGGGTGCTCAGGATCTTCAGGCTGACTGCCACATCACTGATGTCCGGCAGGTTTTCGATCACACAGACATCTGCCGCCAGAATGGTGGCAGGCAGAATGCCCACAGCCGCATTTTTTGCACCGGAAATGGTGACTTCGCCATGCAGGGGCTTGCCGCCCGTAATAACAAACTTTTCCAATTTTATAATCTCCTTGTCGCAGGCCCGCCAGCGGCAGGGCCACTCAGGGTTCTTACTTGATCTCTCCGCGCACCGCTGGGTACACACCCTCACGATACAACTATCTTATTATACACAACTTCGGGCAAAAAGCAAAGCCCCCTTTTCCCCTGCCGGATTATTTTCTGTTTTGCCCAGAATCTGCGGAAATATTCGATATTTTTGTTTCTTATTTCAAAAATTTTACAATCAGCGCCCCTTACCAGACGCAATCCTCGCTGCAGGTCTCCTTGATCCAGCCCAGCTGATAGGCCTTGACCAGCTGTTTCAGGTCATGCACCCGCTCCCGAAGGATCTCGCCCTCGTCCGTCTCTTCCACCAGAATGCGGTGGTTCTCCGTTTCCAGAATGTTCTTCTGCGACACGATGTCGATGTTTTCGTTCACGGCCTTTTCGGCACTGACAAAGGGCTGATGGGTCCGCAGGGACATGGTGCGGCTGGAGTACACCAACGTATACCCTGCAATGCCGGTCTTTTCATGGTAGGCGCGGCAGAACCCGCCGTCAATAACGACCAGACGGCCCCCGCCCTTGATGGGGCTCTCGCCGCTCTTCTCCCGCACCGGCACATGGCCGTTGACGATGTGGCTGGTGCCGGGCAGGCCGAATTCCGCCAGGATGCGGCGGCAGGCAGCCTCTTCATTGTACCATGTATAATAGGGGTCCTTGACTTCCTCGTGGGTGGCGGGGTCGGCAATATACAGCCGCTCAAAGGTGGTCATGGCGCTGCGGCCGAACAACGGCGACAGCTTGCCGCACCACAGATACCACAAAAAGTCCTGACCGTTCCGCCGGGCAGCGCTTCCCTCGGGAGCAAAGTAGCCGCAGCGTGCCCGCTCGTCACAGTAGTCCATCAAGCCGCGACCCGAGTAGTTGTGTCCCTCGAACCGCTCCACGGCAAAGCTGCCGTTTTTGGTCATGGGCACCACGCCGTGGTAGAGCAGGTTGCCGTTCTCGATGTGGTAAACGCTGCCCTTGGCATACAAAAATTCCACATGCTGCTGCAAGCGCTCGCTCTGCCGGAAGGATTCCACCAGCTTGCGGAGCACCAGCCGCTCATCATCATTCAGAGCGGCGGGGTCTGCCGGGTCCACGGTGGGGAAGCTGGTGTCCTGCAGGGGGTATGCCTGCCCGTTCAGGGTCACTGTTCCCTTTTTCCAATCGATGTGCCGCAGGAAATCCCGACCCTGCATCTTGAAATCCGGGTTGCGGTCGATGACCTTGCACTCCATCTTGAGCATCAGAATGGTCACGGCCTTGTGCATCACGGCACAGCGGTGGAGCATGCCCTCGGTGTAAGGGCCGCGCGCCGCGTCGGTGTGGGGCATCCAGAGGGTCAGGTCGTCATTTCCGTAGAACTGCTCGGCCATCCGCTGCAGGTGCCGCAGGTTGATGCCGTAGCAGTCCTCAAGCATGGCATGGTTGTGGTAGGCCAGTGTCGTTTTGAGCACAGTGCAGACGCAGATGGGGCTTCCGGCGGCGGCACCCATCCAGACCACGTCATGGTTGCCCCACTGGATATCCACATGGTGATGGCGCATGAGCTGGTCCAGAATGATATCAGGCCGGGGGCCGCGGTCAAACAGGTCCCCCACGATGTGCAGCTTGTCCACAGCCAGCCGCTTGATGAGCTCACACAGCCGGACGATGAACCGGTCGGCGCGGCCATTTTCGATGATGCTTCCCACGATCTGCCCGTAATAAAGGTCCTTGTCGTGGTCCTCAAAGTGGGCATGGAGCAGCTCATCCAGAATATACCCGCAGCTGGACGGCAGGCAGGAGCGCACATGCTGCCGGGTATGCTTGGAGGACACCAACCGGCAGATATCAATGAGCTGAAGCAGGGTCTCCGTGTACCAGTGGTCAAGCGCTTCCTCATCCGCGCACCCAGCTTTGAGCTGGGGCAGCTTCTCGTTGGGGTAATAGATGAGCGTTGCCAGCTCGGCACGGGTCTGTTCCGGCACACTGTCCCCCAGCACGATATCCACCTTTTCCCGGATGACACCCGAAGCCGAGTTCAGGATGTGGACAAAAGCCTCGTTTTCACCGTGCAGGTCGCTCATAAAATGTTCGGTGCCTTTGGGCAGCTTGAGCAGGGCCTGGGTGCTGATGATCTCACTGGCAGCGGCTGCCTGCGAGGGGTAATCCCGTGCCAGCAGGGAGAGATATTTCAAATGATCCCGGATCTCCTCGTTTTCGGTGCGCATGACATCCTCCGTCCGATATGTAGTATTTTTGCATGATATATAATATTCTATCATAGTATACCACATTCCATGTCATAAATGGTATAATAAACAAGAGTAATTCTGTCAAATCTTTTGCAAAGGACTTGGATATTATGCCCAAAACCATTTCTGTTGCCGTGCCGGAAGCCTGCACTCTCTGCCCCCGGCAGTGCAAAGCCGACCGGGCCGCCGGGCAGACGGGCTTCTGCGGGGCGGGCCGCACCCTGAAAGCGGCCCGCGCGGCCCTGCACTTCTGGGAGGAGCCCTGCATCAGCGGCACCCGGGGCAGCGGCACGGTGTTTTTCTCCGGCTGCACCCTCAAGTGCTGCTTCTGCCAGAACTACCCCATCAGCGCCGAGGGGCTGGGCAGGGAGATCACCGTAGAGCGCCTGGCCGAGATCTTTCTGGACCTGCAGGCGCAGGGAGCCCACAACATCAACCTTGTCACGCCCGGGCAGTGGCGGCCCTGGATCATCGCCGCCCTCGACCTGGCCCGGGCGCAGGGGCTGCATCTGCCCATCGTCTGCAACACCGGCGGCTACGAGACCGTGGAGAGCGTGCACGCCTGGCGCAGCTTCATCGACATCTGGCTGGCCGACCTGAAATATGTTTCTCCTGCCCTTTCGGCAGAGCTTTCCGCCGCGCCGGACTATTTTGCACAGGCCAGGCCCGCCATTGAAGCCATGATGGCTCAGGCCGGGCACCCTGTTTTTGACAGCGAGGGCATCCTGCAGCGGGGCGTGATCCTGCGCCACCTTGCCCTGCCCGGCCATGTGGACGACAGCTTTGCCGTGCTCGATCAGATGGCGGCTTGGAACAAGGCCGACCCCGGGTGCTTCCTGCCCAGCGTGATGAGCCAGTACACCCCCTTCTATCAGGCGGCAGACCACGGCATCGGGCGGCGCATCACCACCTACGAATACCGTCGGGTGGTCAACTACGCCATGGATCTGGGCCTCAGTTCTGGCTATATGCAGCAGAAGAGCAGTGCAAAGGAAGAGTATACGCCCAGCTTTGACCTGACGGGAGTGTGAACCCCACCGTCATCCCTGCGGGGTTCTTTCGTCAAAACAACCAAAATTTCTTTTTCTTTTTCTCTCGGCCGAAACAGCATTTGCTTGCTATCCGGTGCGCAGTGCGGTATAATGGATACAACAATGTGTTCTCACATGAAATGGATCCCAGAAACGACTTTTTAGGAGGAGCGTTATGGAACACTACAATCCCATCCTCGGCAGCGAGCCCAACGGCCAGAAATTTATCACCTGCGGCGAGATCATGCTCCGTCTGACCCCGCCGAACTACGAAAAGATCCGTATGGCATCCAGCTTTGAAGCCAGCTACGGCGGCAGCGAGGCCAACATTGCACTGGCCCTGGCCAACCTGGGTGTGGACAGCACCTTCTTCAGCGTAGTGCCCAACAACAGCCTGGGCAAGAGCGCGGTGCGCTGGCTGCGCTCCAACGATGTGCATTGCACCCCCATGATCCTGACCGAGCCCAACGAGACCCCCTCCAACCGGCTGGGTACTTATTATCTGGAGACCGGCTACGGCATCCGCGCTTCCAAGGTCATCT
>OGYH01003356.1_pt1 | contig 10871 bp, 10 predicted proteins | sample 1576511 | NCBI WGS metagenome assembly OGYH01 (sample SAMEA3541522, study PRJEB24748) | human gut metagenome | biome: human gut; feature: human-associated habitat; material: faeces | place: China | collected 2012 | reverse complement strand
GTAGATCATCATGCCCAGCAGAACGAAAAACGCGACATAGAGTGTCAGCAGAGAGAATTGCAGTTCGTGGAGGCTGGTGCTCTGGGCCGAGGGGTCGAGCACATAGGTCAGCCCCAGCAGGGGCAGCAGCATCCCCAGCGCCCGCAGGCGGGCCGACAGGGTGCCGGCCCGCTCCCGGGGCCGGGTGACCACCACGCGCTTCCCCTTGAGGGGGAGGTGGTCGAACCAGTCGAACTGGTCGGCCAGGGCGCACACGCCCCCCACCACAATGACGGCGGGGCTCTGGACAGCGGCCGCTTCCGCCGCCCGGGGCAGCTCCGCCAGGGACGCGCTCACCCGCCGCTGGGCGGGGGTGGTGCCCCGCTCCACCACGGCGGCGGGGGTGTCCGGGGCCATCCCCGCGTCCAGCAGCCCGGCGCAGATGGTGGGCAGGGCGGACACGCCCATGAGGAAGACCAGGGTGCCCCCGGTACGCACCAGGGCCTCGAAGTCGATGGCCAGCTCCTTCCCCGCCCGCTGGTGGCCGGTGACGATGTGCAGGGAGGAGCAGCAGTCCCGGTGGGTCACCGGGATGCCGCCGTAGGCCGGGGCCGCGATGGCGGAGGTGATGCCGGGCACCTCCTCGAAGGGGATGCGGTGCTCCGCCAGCAGCTCCAGCTCCTCGCCTCCCCGGCCGAACAGGAAGGGGTCGCCCCCCTTGAGGCGCACCACGTTGTGGCCCTGCTGAGCCTGCTCCAGCAGGATCTGGTTGATCTGCTCCTGGGGCACGGGGTGGCGGGACGCCTCCTTGCCCACGTTGATCTTCACCGCCCCCTCGGGCATGAGGGCCAGGATGGCGGGGCTGACCAGCCGGTCGTACACCACCACATCGGCCCTCTCCAGGGCCTCCAGCCCCTTGCGGGTCAGCAGGCCGGGGTCGCCGGGACCCGCCCCCACCAGTGTCACTTTTCCAGGCATACGCAGCCCTCCTTGATCTGACGGGCCAGGGCTTTCCCCAGATCCTCCCCCTGGGCGCGGGGGCCGCTGAGCCGCCCCCGCCGCACTTCGCCCGCGTCGGTTACATACAGTCCGTCTATGGTCACGGTATCGCCCTCCAGCCGGGCGTGGGCCGCAATGGGGGCGGAGCAGCCCCCGTCCAGGGCGCGGACAAAGGCACGCTCGGCCCGGGCGCAGTCGGTTCCGTCGGCGTCCAGTACGCCGTCCAGGCAGGACAGCTCCTCCCCCGCCCGGGTCTGGAGGGCCAAAATGCCCTGACCCGCCGCGGGGAGCAGCTCCTCCACCGTGAAGTACCGGGTGATGCGCTCCTCCAGCCCCAGCCGCTTGAGGCCGGCGGCGGCCAGCACCAAGGCGGAGAACTGCCCCTCGTCCAGCTTGCGCAGGCGGGTGAGCACGTTGCCCCGCACCGGGGCCACCGCCACGCCGGGAAACAGCGCCCGCATCTGCACCGCCCGCCGGGCGGAGGCGCAGCCGATGGGCCTGGAGGGGTCCAGCTCCTCCGCCCCCTGGGGCAGCACCAGCACGTCCCGGGGGTCCTCCCGGCGGGAGAAGCCCGCCAGGGGGATGCGGGGGTCCTCCTCCATGGGGAGATCCTTGCAGCTGTGGACGGTCAGATCCACCCGGCCATCCAGCAGGGCGGCGTCCAGCTCCTTGACAAAGAGGCCCTTGCCTCCCACCTTGTCCAGAGTGCGGTCCAGTATCTTGTCGCCGGTGGTCTTCATGGTCACCAGCTCCAGCCCCACCTCCGGGTGGGCGGCGCGGATGGCGTCCATCACCAGCTCAGACTGCACCACCGCCAGCCGGCTCTCCCGGCTGCCGACACGTATGGTCTTCATTCCAATCCCTCCAATGCGCTGCGGATGGCCCGGGCCGCCCGGGCGGTGCGGGCGTGGTCGTCGCCCCGGCCGATGACCCCGGCCACCAGATTCTCGCCGGTACAGACGGCGGGGAAAAAGAAGGTGCACTCCTCCGGGCAGTCGGCCACGCTGACCGGAATCCCCAGCGCGCGGGCCTCCTCCCCCACCGCCCGGTTGACGGCGCGGTCGTCAGTGGCGGCCACTGCCAGGGCCGCCCCGGCCAGATCGCCGGGGGCATAGGGCCGCCCCTCCCACTGTATGCCCTGGGGCGGGGTCTTACAGCGGGGGGCGATCACCGTCACCTCCGCGCCGAAGCGGGAGAGCACCTCCGCCCGGCGGCAGGCGACGGCCCCGCCGCCCACGACCACCGCCTTCTCCCCCGCCAGATTGACGAACAGCGGGAAGCGGAGGGGCCGCTGCTCGGGCAGGGGCCACCTGGGTTTGGCGGCGGTATGTACCTCGATCTTGCGGGCGCAGCGCTCCAGCTCCTCCGGCGTCAGGTTCTCCTTGAGCGCGCCGGAGAGGAGGTCCACCGCCCGCCCCACGGCCAGCTCCACCAGGCCCCTGGCCTCCGGGCCGTCCAGATCGGTGGACAGTACCCGGGCGGCCACCGCCTGCTTCACCCGCTCCAGGCCGGGCAGGCAGGAGCGGTAGTTCTCCCACTGGGCCATCTGCTCCAGGTGCCGCTCCACGATCTCCGCGGCGGCGGCGGGCACCTCCCGCCGTGTGTCCACCCCTAGGGAGTCCACGTTGTAGAGGGTCACGCCGGGCAGCTCCCCCACGGCGGGCTCGATGTCCCGGGGGATAGCCAGGTCGGCCAGCAGGCGGGGGTGGTCCTCCACCGCCGCCAGCTCCCGGGCGGAGATAGTGTAGTGGGGGCTGGTGGTGGCGGAGAGGAGCAGGTCCACCCCCTTCATGGCGGCGTAGCGCTCCTCATAGGGGGCCACGGCGCACCCGGCGGGCACCACGGTCTCCCCGTGGCGGTAGGTGCGCAGGGTGACGGTGACGGCGCACCCCAGCCGGTGGAGCAGAGCGGCGGACAGGCGGCCCATCTCCCCGTTGCCGATGACCAGGGCCCGCTTGCCCTCCAGGCCCCCTGCGTCCCGCGCCAGCCGCTCCACCGCGCTCTGGGCCGCGGAGCGGGGCACTCCGGTGAGGGGCACCTTGGTCTTGATCTCCTTGCCTGCGGCGGCGGCGTTGCGGAACAGGATCTCCAGCACCCCGTCCGCCGTGCCGGCCTCCCGGGCGGCGGCCGCCGCCCCCTTCACCTGGGTGAGGATCTGATCCTCCCCCCAGATCTGGGAGCGCAGGCCGCCGGCCACCTCCATCAGGTGCCGGGTAGCCTCCTCCCCCGTGCGGGTGACGAAGGCCCCGGCGAAGGGGGCGTAGGGCAGCCCCGCCGCCGCGCACAGCAGCGCCCCCGGCTCCGGCTCCGCCCCGGAGGCGCAGGAGAGGTAGAGCTCCGTGCGGTTGCAGGTGGACAGGAGCACGCAGCCCTCCACCCCCTCCGCCGCCCGGAGCAGCCGGTCCAGCTCCACCACCCGGCTCCGGGTGAAGGAGAGGGCTTCCCGCAGACCGATGGGGGCCTTCCGCCAGTCCAGGCCGGTCATACGGATGTTCAAGCCTCTTCCCCCTTCTTCACCAGCACCACGGAGAAGTAGCCGCTGCCATCGGTCAGCTCGGCGAAGCGGGGGTAGACCGCCTCCCCCTCCATGCCGCAGTTGGCCACCATGGACGCCCGCTCCAGCAGGCCCTTCTCCGCCAGCTTCTCCTTCAGCGCGCCGATCTCCCGGCCCGCCTTCATGAACACCAGGTTGGCGTCCACGTCCAGGCAGTCGTCCACGTCCTTGTGGGAGGCGGGGACAATGAGCAGCCGCTCCGACTTCTCGCACAGGGCGGCACCCAGCCGGGCCGCCACCGCGCAGAAGGAGGGCACGCCGGGGATGATCTCCGCTTCATACCCCCGGGCCGTCACCTTGCGGTGGAGGTAGAGGTAGGTGGAGTAGACGGTGGGATCGCCCAAAGTGAGGAAGGCCACGTCCTTCCCCCCGTCCAGCAGGGCGCACACCCGGTCGGCGTTGGCCTCATAGGCCGCGTCCAGGGCGGCCTCGTCCCGCACCATGGGGGCGTCGCAGAGGAGAATCTCCTTCCCCTCAGCCAGCTCGCCGGCGATGGTCAGCGCGGTCTTCTCTCCGCTGCCCTTGTCGGGCACCGCCAGCACCGCCGCCTGGGCGATGATCCGCTGGGCCTTGCGGGTGATCAGTTCCGGATCGCCGGGGCCCACCCCGACGCCGTACAGAATGCCTCGTTTCACAATAACTCCTCCTGTTTCAACAATCGCAGCAGCTCCCGCCGGGCCGCCCCAATGGTGCCCACCGGGGCCACGTCCAGGCCGTCCCGGTCGCGGAGAATCGCCATCAGGTGGGCGATGCGGGGCAGGCGCAGGTGGTTGGCCCGCAGCAGCTCCGCCTGGGCAAACAGCTCCTCCGGCGTCCCCTGGGCCAGCACGCTTCCCCCGCCCAGCAGATAGGCGTAGTCGCAGCACAGGGGCACCACGTCCATGTCGTGGGTGGCCATGAGAATGGTCATGCCCAGGCCGTCCCGCAGGCTGGCCAGCAGCTCCAGCAGAGCGCTCACCCCCTGGGGGTCCAGCCCGGCGGTGGGCTCGTCCAGAATCAGCACCTCCGGCTCCATGACCAGCACGCCGGCGATGGCCACCCGCTTCTTCTGCCCGAAGGAGAGGGCGTGGGTGGGCTTGTCCCGCAGGTGGGACACTCCGGTGCGCTCCATGGCCGCCTCCACCCGGCGGCGCACCTCCGCCTCGGGCAGGCCCAGGTTGACCGCGCCGAAGGAGATGTCCCGGTACACGTCGGCGGAGAAGAGCTGGTCGTCCGGATCCTGGAACACGATGCCTACCCGGCGGCGCAGCTCGGTCAGGCCCTTCCGGTCCCGCTTCACCAGCGCGCCGTCCAGCAGGATCTCCCCGGCGGACGGCTGGAGCACGCCGTTGAGGTTCAGAAACAGGGTGGACTTGCCCGCCCCGTTGGCCCCCAGGATGCCCGTAATCTTTCCCCGTTCGGCCCGGAGGTTGATGCCCTTCAGCGCCGCCGTGCCGTCCTCATAGGTATAGCGCAGCTCTCTGGCCTCAATCGCGGCCTCCATCATCCCATCACGCTCCTCTCGAGATACCATGCCGCCAGCTGAACCGCCGCCACCGCCGCTGTCAGCGGGTAGAGCCACGCCCCCCGCGCATAGCCGCCGGACAGGGTGACCAGGCTTCCGCTGTAGCCGCGGGACTCCAGGGCGGTATACACCCGGTCCGCCTTCCGCCACGCCCGGAGAAACACAATGGAGGCCAGGGTGCCCAGGGAGGACAGGGAGCGGCGCAGCCCCTGATAGCCCAGCCGGGACTCCTGAGCCAGGCGGATGCGGGAGGCGGTCTCGGTCAGGACAAAGATAAAGCGGTAGATCAGCTCCATCAGCTCCACCAGCAGGTGGGGCACGTGCATCCGCTCCAGCGCCATGGTCACATCGGTCACCGGGGTATTCAGTGCCAGGAAGTACATGGCCCCCACCGCCCCCAGCGCCTTGCAGAACAGCCGCCCGGCCCGGAGCAGCGCCGCCCCGTCAAAGCCCCACAGCCGCTCCCCCACCGGCACGGCCAGCAGCACCGGCGCGCCCTGGGGGTAGCTGTTGATCAGGATCGTCACGCATCCGATGGCCAGGAAGGCCATCGGGATGCACAGAAAGCGCAGGAAGACGCGGGGGCTGAGTCCGCCCAGGGCGGTAACCAGCCCCCACATCCCCAGCAGGGTGACCAGGCCGACCGTTACGCTGTCGCAGAGCAGGCAGAGCACCAGCGCCGAGCCGGTCAGAAGCAGCTTCGGCATGGGGGAGATCCGCCGCAGCCGCGATTGATAGGCGTAGCGGTCGGTTCCCATCAGCCCTGCTCCCTCTTCTCCGGCTTTTTGGTGATGCGGCCCAGGACGAAGCCCACCACGCCCGCGCCGATGGCGGCCTGGAGGGCGAAGAGGAGGGACTCCACCTCGCCGCTGGCCGGCTCCAGAACCGGCTCAAACCAGGGCTCATAGTCGGGCTGAAGCTCCAGGATCGCTTCCTCCGCCTGGCCGTCCGCGCCGCCGAACTCGGCGTCGGGCAGCAGCCACAGCGGCAGCGCCGCCAGCAGCACCACCAGCACGATCAGGATCAGGTTTTTCTGCCATACCTTCATTCCGGTTCCCTCCTTACAGCACGCACAGGGCGTGGAGCTCTTCCCGGCTGTACTTCTCCAGCACGTTGAACACCACCACGGTCAGCAGGCCCTCGGCGATGGCCAGGGGGATCTGCGTGACGGCGAAGATCATCAGGAATTTCCCAATGCCGCCGTGAACCACGCCCAACTGCACCGAGGTCACCACATAGGTGAACAGGTCGCCCAGCGCGGCCGCGGCGAAGACCGCCACCGCCGCCGGGGCGTTTGCCTTGCGCAGCAGCTTGTAGACCGCCCAGGACACGATGGGGCCGGCGATGGCCATGGAAAAGGTGTTGGCCCCCAGGGTGGTCAGGCCGCCGTGGGCCAGCAGCAGGGCCTGGAACAGCAGGACGATCAGTCCCAGCACCGCCATGGTCATGGGCCCGAACAGGATGGCGCCCAGCCCCACGCCGGTGGGGTGGGAGCAGGAACCTTCAAAGGAGGGGATTTTCAGCGCGGAGAGCACGAAGGCGAACGCTCCGCACATGGCCAGCAGGATTTTGGCCTTGGGGGCCTGGGCGACCTTCTTCTGGATGGAGAGGAAGCCCGCCACCACAAAGGGGACGCATACCACGCCCCAGCCGGCGGCCCAGCCCACCGGCAGGTAGCCCTCGGCAATGTGCATGGCCGAGGCGCTCATGGTGAGCACGCCCAGCAGGCCGACGAGCACCGCTGCCGTGCGCAGAAGCCGTGTGTTTCGTTGATTCATCATGTGTTTCATCCTTTCCTATCGCTCGTAGGTGGCTGTGAATTCGGAGCCGGTACGGTTTTCCGGCTTGAGCGTCTCCGCCGCTGCGCGCCTTCCCGGGTCGCCCCAGTGGCCCGTGCGCACCGGCTGTTCTCTTACGGCAGCGGGACTGCGCGGGATTTGCACCCGTCTTCCCGTTTCCGGCCCCCGGATCTATATCAACAGGCTTCCGCCTGGAGCTGCTCCGCCTGCCGGGCGTGCTCCACAAACAGCGCCCGCACCGCCGGGTGCTCCCCCAGGCCGGTGAGCACGCAGACCGTCTCGTAGCCCTCGGCCTCCAGACGCCGCCGCCAGGAGTCCTCCTCGTCCCCCGCCAGATCGTTCTTGGCGTGATCCCCCGCCACGGTCATCAGGGGACGCAGCTCCACCCTCCGCACCTGGGGCCGCTCCTTCAGCCGGCGCAGGGCCTCCCCAAAGCCGGGGTAGCCCTCCACCGTGCCAATCACCACGTCCTTCCGGCCCAGATCGTGGAAGGTGTACTCCATCAGGGCATAGGCCGAATTGGCCTGGTGCTCCGAGCCGTGGCCCATGTAGAGCACGGCGGTGTCCGCCCGCTGGGCCGGCAGCGCCTCCATCAGGGCGCGGCCCAGGGCCGCGTAGTCCTCCGCCGCCGTCAGCAGGGGGCGGCCGAAGGCCATGCGGGCAAAGCGGGCGCGGTACGGCTCCGCCTGGGCCAGCAGCTTGTGGTACTCCTCCCCGTTCATCACGTGGGTGGGCTGCACCACCACGTCGGTACAGCCCTCGGCCAGCAGGCGCTCCAGCGCCTGGGGCACGTTGTCGATGTGGGTGCCCTCCCCCGCCAGCTTGCGGAGGATCATGCCGCTGGTAAAGGCCCGGCGCACCGTCCGCTCCGGGAAGGCCGCGGCCAGCTCGGCCTCAATGGCCGCGATGTTTTTCTCCAGGGTGTCCCGGTGGCTGGTGCCGAAGGACACCGCCAGAACCGCTCTCTCTGTCATCGTGCGTCCCTCCCGTTATTCCCGCGCGTTGTTGCTGGCCTGATAGAGCATGGCGTTGCAGATGGCGGCGGCCACGTTGCTGCCGCCCTTCCGCCCCCGGGCCACGATGTGGGGCACGTCCAGGGTGAGCAGCAGCTCCTTGCTCTCCACCACGTTGACGAAGCCCACCGGCACGCCGATGACCAGGGCGGGCTTCAGCTCCCCCGCGTCGATCAGCTCGCAGGCCCGCACCAGGGCGGTGGGGGCGTTGCCGATGGCCAGCACCAACGGCCCCTCCAGCCGGGCGGCCCGCTCCATGGACACGGTGGCCCGGGTCTCCCCCCGCGCCTTGGCCTCGGCGGCCACGTCCGGGTCGGACATGAAGCACACCGCCCGGCCGCCGAATTTCTCCAGCACCCGCTTGTTCACCCCGGAGAAGGCCATCTGGGTGTCAGTCACGATGGTGCAGCCCTGCCGTATGGCCGCGATGCCCGCCTCCACCGCCCCGGCGGAAAAGACCAGATTGTCGGCGTACTCAAAGTCCGCGGTGGTGTGGATCACCCGCTTGACCACGGGCAGCTGCTCCGCCGGGAACACCCGCTCCCCCAGCTCCTGGCCGATGAGCTCCATGCTCCGGGCCTCAATGTCCGCGGGGGCCACCCGCTGCAATTCGATGTGTTTCATGTCTCTATTCCTCCCCGTTGAGAATCCGGTAAATGCGTTTCATATCCAGGCTGGCCCGCAGGCCGGCCGCCAGCTTGTCGTACTGCTGCTGGGCGTACGCCTGCCAGTCCACGCTGGCCGCGCCCGGCTCCAGCCCCTTGGCCTCCAGCAGGGCGTTCACCAGGGCGGCGGCCGCCTCCGCCTTGTCGAAGATGCCGTGGACGTAGCAGCCCCACACGTTGCCCGCGCTGAGGCCGTCGGAGCGCCGCTCCCCGGTCTGGGTGGTGAACTCCGCCAGGGGGGCCGCCCCGCTCTCGGTGCGGCCCATGTGGATCTCGTAGCCCTCGAAGGCCACGCCGGCCAGGGAGCGGAAGAGCCCCTCCGGGGCGCGAAAGGCCCCCGTCACCCGGGTGCGGGTCTTCTCCCCCTGGAACACCGTGTCGGCGGGGAGCAGGCCCAGGCCCCGGAGGGAGCCGCCCCCCTCCACCCCGTCGGGGTCGGAGACGGTGTTCCCCAGCATCTGATAGCCGCCGCAGATGCCGATCACCGCTCCGCCGGCCGAGGCGTGCTTGAGCACGGCGGCCTCCATGCCGCTCTCCCGCAGCCAGCGCAGATCGTCCATGGTGTTCTTGGTGCCGGGGAGAACCACCAGATCGGGGTGCCCCAGCTCCCGGGGATTGCGGACGTAGCGGAGGGTGACCTCCTCCATCCGCTCCAGGGGGTTGAAGTCGGTGAAGTTGGACAGGCGGGGCAGGCGCACCACCGCAATGTCCACCAGGCCCACCCTTCCCCCGCCGCTCAGGCGGTGGGAGAGGGAGTCCTCGTCGTCCACATCCACGTCCAGCATGGGGACAACTCCCAGCACCGGCTTGCCGGAAAGCCGCTCCAGCTCCCCCAGGCCGGGGCGGAGGATATCCACATCCCCCCGGAATTTGTTGATAATCAGGCCCTTGATCCTCGCCTGCTCGTCCGGCTCCAGCAGCTTCACCGTGCCGTAGAGGGAGGCGAACACGCCCCCCCGGTCGATGTCGCCGCACAGGAGCACCGGGGCGTTGGCCCGGCGGGCCATGCCCATGTTCACAATGTCGTCCTGCCGCAGGTTGATCTCCGCCGGGCTGCCCGCCCCCTCGATGACGATGATGTCGTACTCCGCCGCCAGGGACTCGTAGGCCGCCATCACCTCGGGGATGAGGCTCTTGCGGTAGCGGAAGTACTCTCCCGCCGGCATGGTGCCCCGGGGCACGCCGTTGACGATCACCTGAGAGCCCACATGGCTGGTGGGCTTGAGCAGGATGGGGTTCATCCGCACGTCGGGGGCCACCCCCGCCGCCTCGGCCTGCACCACCTGGGCCCGGCCCATCTCGAAGCCGTCGGGGGTGATGGCGGAGTTGAGGGCCATGTTCTGGGATTTGAAGGGGGCCGCCTTATAGCCGTCCTGGGCAAAGATGCGGCACAGCCCCGCCGCCAGCAGGGACTTGCCCGCGTTGGAGGCGGTTCCCTGGATCATAATCGCGTTGGCCATCACAGCACTTCCTTTAAGGCGGCCAGCAGCCGCCGGTTTTGTTCCGCCTGTCCCACGCACACCCGGTACCAGTCGTTCCCCAGGCCGTGGTAGTTGGCGCAGGAGCGGATGAGCACGCCCCGCGTGAGCGTCCGGTCCTTCAAATCGGCCGCGCCCGCCGCCCGGAACAGCAGGTAGTTGGCCTGGCCGGGCACCACCTCCAGCCCCAGGGCGGCCAGGCCGTCTGACAGGGCGGGGCGCTCCGACGCCAGCAGGGCCCGGGCCTTCTCCGGCCAGTCGGGGCACTGCTCCAGGGCGGCCAGCCCCGCCGCCTGGGCGGGGGTGGAGACGCTCCAGGGCGGGCCGGCGGCGGCCATCCGCTCCAGAAGTCCGCCGTTGGCGGAGAGGGCGTAGCCCAGCCGCAGGCCCGCCATGGCGTAGCTCTTGGTGAAGGCCCGCAGGAGCAGCAGGTTGGGGTGCTCCGCCAGACAGGGGGCCAGCCCCGGCCCCGCCCCGTCGGAGAGGGGCAAAAAGCACTCGTCCACCGCCAGCACCGCCCCCACGGCCCGGCATTGCTCCGCCGCCGCCCGCAGCAGCGCCCCGTCCACCAGCCGCCCGGTGGGGTTGTTGGGGGTGCAGAGGAAGACCAGCTCCACCCCCGGCGCGATGACGTCCAGCAGCCCGCCGTCCACGTCAAAGCGGTTCTCCCGGCGCAGGGGGTGGCGCGTCACGGCGCACCCAGCCGCCGTCAGCGCCTCCTCGTACTCGGAGAAGGCCGGGGCGGTGACCAGCGCCCGCCGGGGCCGCAGGGCGTAGGCCAGCCGGAAGATCAGCTCCGCCGCCCCGCCGCCGCAGAGCACCTGCTCCGGCGCCACCCCGTCGTGGGCGGCGATGGCCGCCCGGAGGGCGCGGCACAGGG
>OGYH01003355.1_pt1 | contig 10872 bp, 12 predicted proteins | sample 1576511 | NCBI WGS metagenome assembly OGYH01 (sample SAMEA3541522, study PRJEB24748) | human gut metagenome | biome: human gut; feature: human-associated habitat; material: faeces | place: China | collected 2012 | reverse complement strand
ATCTCATTATAGGTCGCATCGCTACCTCTAGAGCGTCTGGCGACCATAGCCTTAGGCGTATGCCTGCATCGCATCGACAAAACCCATACTTCTCCCTTAGTGGATTTATGCAGGAAGTATCACCGAAGTAATGTGGCAAATCTTACGCATAGTCTATACATGATAGACTATGCGTCTCATAGGCTCGCTGCAAGTAAAGGGTATCCATGCATCTCTCCAAGTCGAAATACGCACAAGGCATCCAGTGCCCCAAGATGCTCTGGATGCATAAGAACATGCCTGAGCAATTCGATCGCTCGGTTATGAACGAAGAGATCTTGTAAACGGGAAACGAGGTCGGCGATCTCGCTATGGGATATTACGGGCCCTACGTCGAGATTGAGTTCAACCTGGCCGACCCCGATCGTTACGCCAAAGCCGAAAGACAAACTCGCCAGCTAATCGAGGACGGCACGAAGATCATATGCGAGGCCACATTCTCTACGTCCGGACACTATTGCATGGTCGACATCTTGCGCGTTCGCGACGATGGCAGTTTCGACATCACCGAAGTGAAATCTTCCACTGAAATGAAGGAAATCTACTTGCATGACATGGCTTACCAGTGCTGGGTTGTGGAGCAGTGCGGCTACACCGTGGCCAGCGTTTCGCTCATGCAAATCAACAACACTTACATACGTCAAGGTGCCTTGGATCTTAACAGCCTCTTTGAAGTCGAAGATCATACCGCCAAGGTTAGAGAGGCAATGCGCCATGTGCCCGCTCTCGCGGAAAGGATGGCTCATGTGGCAGATGCCGACATCGAGCCTGATATCGATTTGGCGTTCACTGCTGGACTCCCTACGAGTGCGGGTTTCGCCAATGGTGTTTGAAAGATCTGACGGCGAACAACGTATTCGACATCGCCAGAATACGCACGAGCAAAGCCCTCAACCTCGTAGCAAGCGGGCTGGCCAGTTTCGATGATCTCGCGTGTGATTCCAATGCTTTTGATTCCCTTAGCGAAAAGCAGCAACTTCAGGTTCTCGTTGAAGTGAACAGCCTTGGACCTCAGGTTGACAAGGCAGAGATATCAGAGTTTCTTGATAGTCTCTGGTACCCTCTGTATTTCCTGGATTTCGAAACCTTTCAAGAAGCGATTCCGTCATTCGACAACCAGAAACCTTACGAGCAGATGGCATCGCAATTCTCCCTGCATTGGATCGAAGCTCCAAACGGACACCTCAAACACACTGAGTTCCTTGGCGAAACGGATGCCGACCCGCGTCGTCAGATCGCTGAGCGTTTATGCCAGGATATCCCCGTCGGCGCCTGTGTATTGGCGTGGAATATGGGGTTCGAAAAGGGACGAATACGAGCTATGGCCGAACTTTTCCCTGATTTGGCCTCACGTCTCATGTCTATTCACGGCAACGTGCGAGACCTCATGACACCCTTCCAAAGGCAGCACTTCTACATGAGGGAAATGGAGGGCAGCTGCTCCATCAAGAAGGTACTTCCTGCTTTATTCCCCAATGATCCCGATCTCGACTACTCCGCATTACCTGACATTCACAACGGCGGCGAGGCTGCGGCAGCATTCCGGCATCTAGGTGAACTTCCCACCTCCGAGCAGGAAATCGTGCGGAAACGGCTGCTTCGCTATTGCGAGCTCGACACACTCGCCATGGTAAAGATCTGGGGGAAAGCTCAACGAGGTGTGCGGCTAGCGTCGCGACAACTGCTGCGGCTACATTCTTCCTAGCTGCCGGTCTGCTCGCCACACTCATCTGCAGGTCGCAACATCATGTCTTCGGGAAACAGGACACCAATCTTGTCGACGGCGGACCAGTCGGTTTCGAACCAGGATGGCCAGGAGACAACCGCCGGTTTCCCAAGCATTGCTGGCTTCCTATTTCTCGAATGTTCTCTGTAAAGCATTCAGCGACTCCCGCAAGACGCTGGAACATCTCTTGTTTTTCGATAAATGCATCCAATGCTTCGGAATCGCCGCCACGATTTCTGTCTTCTTTGGATCGTCACCCGTTTCGGCAAGAGCAGGATCATACATGGCACTCATCTCACATCTCCTTGACTGTACTTGATTGAAATCTGGCCCAACGATGCGACTACATTCCCAGGTCCTCACGGACATCGGCGATGTCCGCTGCAGTGAGGACCGTCTTCTCCGCTAGTCTTTCGGCCATTGCCTGCAGGAATCTACGATTCCTGCAGAGCAGCTCCTTCGTCTCCTGGTAGTAGAGCTCAGCAATACTCGAAACCGCCACTTGGCGTCGTTCCTTGAGCGAATCTGACGTTCCATGATACCCACAAGAAGCCATGCCTAGCCCAGCGAATCCACCTAAATCGCTCACAACGTCATCAATAACGCAGAGCGCTTTCTCTATATCTTCTTCGGCGCCAGATTCGACACGGCCGAAAATGATATCCATAGCAGCAGCGGATGACAGACTGATCATAACCAGCGACTTACGCATTTCGAGGGCGGTCATTTGGCTGCTTTCCAAATTTGTAATAGTGAAGCCATGCTGCGACTGCTCATTTGTGAGCCCGATGACCATGTTAACGCTACAGGGCGCGAGAAGCTCCGCGACCACAGCGTGGGCAGCTTCATGCCAGATGACGTCTGCACTACCATCGATAGAACTTAGATCAATCGCCTTTTGCGACAGCACATCCGATTTTGGGATATGATGCTCAATCTGAAGATAGCCGTTCACCATGTCATCCATTGTTATGCTTTCGGCCCGCTTGTACCCCGCAATGATGGCCGCCTGATTGATGACAGTTTCAAGGGTTGAACAGGAGACGCCCGCAAACAAGGCTGCCAGAGACTTCAGATCAACCGTCGCATCCAAATTCTTTCCTTTGAGGTAGTGCTCAATAATCTTCCGGGAGTCCTCCTTACAGGGAGATCGAACTTCTATTCGATGATCGAAACGCCCCGTTCGAATGAGCGAGTCGGGAAGCTTGCTTATATTGTTCGCCGTAGCTAGCACAAACACTTCCTCGTCCTTCACCATATCGATACACGACTGAATTGCCACATAGGCCTCGGAGTCCTTATGTTTTTCATCGTCATTGGCAAACTTGTCCATATCGTCCAGCAGGATAATAGACGGTGCGAGGCCAACCGCCTCGAGGAACGCCTCGCCAATGCCGTCAATGAAACTCTGCTCGGAGGCGTTTTTCCGGCACACCACCGAGGGACGCCCACTCAGCTCTATGAAGCTGTCCGCGATAAGCGTCTTGCCGAGTCCGGGTTCACCGTAAAGTAGAAGACCGCGGGGGCAGGACACGTTAAGAGGCTCGTACACTTCTTTGTGCTGCATGATGTCAAGAATCTCCATAAGCTCCTGCTTGAGAGATTCATAGCCAATCACACTCTCGAAAACTGCCATTAGTTTCTCCTTTTCTTACTGACCTCATGAGATATTACGAAAGAGAATGGGGCATATTCTCCCCATATAACCGTGATATACCACTATGAATCAGAGTTCTGAAAATATCAGGCATGCAGCTGCAGGTAAATTCATTGCATAGCTATGCGTCAAATTCTGTACATTGCGCTTGATATTGTATAGCCGGATCGAAACAAAGAGGTTATAACGGCAACACAGGAGGGTGATCGAAATCATGGATATTCTTCGCTTTGTCAATTCTACTGCGGTTCGCGAGCATCTTCGCAACATCGGCCATGAGTTCACGGCCGCACAAGCTGCTTACCTGATCGATAACTGCAGAAGCATAACAATCGAGGGTAAGATTGACGCATGGCGCGAAATTGTCGAAACCATGTCTGACTGCGACTTTTTAACCATAGTCAACCGCCACCTCCAAAATGGGGGAAGTATGCACGAGGCCATAAAAAAGCATATCGAAAAGACGCAAAGCGATTTGCGAGCCTTCATGGATCCGGAAGATGACGGCAAGAAGCATCTGTACTTCCCCGCCTGGAGCCAATGGAAGAGCGTTTTGAACAAGAATGATGAAGGAAAGCACAGCTGGTTGTATGAACCTAACAAACTTAGAAGCACATTTGGCCCAATGAATAATTGTGTCCTTCCAATCCCATGCTCAACATTCGAAAGTTGCATTGAGTATCTCAAAGAGGATTATTCCTATTTTGGAAACACTTACGACAGGCACAAGATCATTAAAATGCAGATAGACGACAGATGGCATAGCGCCCACGAGTTCGTCAACGATATAGAACCAGTCAACTTCTCCCTTGAATGGGTAATCGTAGATGAGAGCTATAGTCCTATGTGCATAAATATGGACTGGCATTACATGGGGTTTGACTACATGTTCCCCGATATTCCGATCCCCTTCAAAAGCGGCGATATCGTCTACGAGAATCGTTTCGTACCTGCCAGAAATCCAAGCGCCTTTCAAAAACCTTTCGTCTACGATCGTTGCGTAAACTGGTCTGAAAAGGAATGCGTTAGCCGTAACGGAAAAAGACGTTTCACCTACTTAGACGATAAAGACTGTGTTAAAGCCATTGCGGAGCTAAACACAGACCGTATAGTCCATGTCGACTGGGATATCCCCCGGGCTGCATACGGGTATGAGGTAGATTCGCACCCAGAGGATCAGAATCAAAACGGAAAGGCCACATTAAGGTATGCCGGCAGCCCTGTTTGCGGCAACTACCTTGATTTGGAATACTACAGCAATTCGCTTAACGACGAATTAAAAGTGTTAGAAGAGGTTTCTGACATGCTGCGCAAATATGGCAAGGTTAAGCATTCCGAAAACTTCTTTTATCCTAAGATCGAGCAGTAGCGCGCATTTTGGAAAATGCTGATATATGGGCATCCACACACATACCCCTCTCGTGTCATAGGCACCCTTCACGCTGTTGGTGACAGCTTTGACTATAGCCATAGGGCGTCGGCATGAGAACGCAATATACAGATACTACTGACTCCTATGGCGTGTAGCATGGGAGTCTCTCTGCGCTTAACCATTTTCTTTTCTTGCTTTTCAATGCTGGAACTTGACCGACGAAGTCCACTGTGAAGTTGCATTCTGCCCGATCATCGCTCCATCCTCGCTCGGATTCGCTGTCGAGATACATGAGTCGCTCGAGAACTTACTTCGCATCCACTCCACCGTCGTCGTCCGGTTTTCAGTCTTATCGCTTAATACATCATGGTCGTTGCCGATGGTTCAGAAAGCATCTACCGCGACATACACAGGCCGTAAATGCACCACATGCGCCCCACTAGGGATGCACCATCTTGTACTTCTCGATTCATGAACCAGCTACTACAGAATTCTTTAAAGAGAACCGACGTGTCTTCAAGTCTCCTACACAATGGGGACGGAAGATGCTGCCACACTGCATGACGTGTGCAATGGAAGGCAATGCGGTGGCAGCATCCTTCGTCCCCATCGTTCGACCTAGGCACAGAAGCCAATCCGCCTCTGCGCATCGCGTTTCTGCTCGGGAATCTCAATATCTGCGGCCAGAATAGTGTTGAAATCAGACTTCTTTAGCAAGTTTAAATTCCCTGCAGCCAATCGGGATGCCTGCGCCATCATCGCTTTTTCAATTACCGATCGCGCATAGCGTCCATTGCCGAAATCGCTTTCAGCACGGACCCCGTCGAACAAATCAGCGAGCTTCTCCTGGGCATCCTCCGCAAAGCATAGCCCCTTCTTACTCGCTATCAGCGAAGCGATCTTGCAGAGCTCCTCCGTTGAATAATCGGGAAAGTTAACGTGGAAGGAGATTCGAGAGCTAAGTCCCGGATTCTTTTGAAGGAATTGCTGCATCTTATCAGGGTAACCCGCGAGAATTACCACGACACTGTCCCGCCGATTCTCCATTTCCTGCACGATGGTATTAATGGCCTCGTCTCCAAAACATCCGTCGCGATCCTCTACTAGAGAATATGCCTCGTCTATGAACAGAACGCCGCCTTCGGCACGCTTGAAGCATTTCTGTACGAGCGGAGCCGTATGCCCCACGTACCTCCCTACCAAGTCAGCACGACCAACTTCTACAACATGGCCCGAAGGGAGTAGATCGTTCTCCCTCATGATGCGTCCGAACAAACGTGCCACAGTTGTTTTAGCGCTTCCCGGGTTACCCGTGAACAGCATATGGTATGACGGCCGCTCTCGCGTTACATCTCTCGAGAGCAGATACTTCTGGATTCGATGAAAATCGATTGCTCCATTGATAACCCGCTTCGCGCCATCCAATCCGACAAGGGACATGAGCTCTTCGTGGGCGCTTCCACGCGACTCTTTCTTAACCTCTTCCTCGCCGACGGTTCGGACAGATGCGTACTGAGGATACACGTCCGTCTTGAGCTTGAAGCCGCGCCACTCCTCGAATATCACACGCAGTTCGGAGGCGAGATACGAATCGCCCTTCTCAAGCTTGCCGAAAAGAGCATCGTCGACATCAAGGTTGCATTCTTTGGCCAGGCAGCTGAGATAGCGCTTTGCCCTCGGTGTATTCGCTGCTTGCTCGTTGACCTCTACGAAGCTCATGGCGCCCATATGCTCGAAGAGAAACGTCCTGAGGCGCTGGCTGCACATAGGCATTCGCCACACTGCAAGAACTTTGTTCCGATAGAATTGCACACAATGACAAATACGCTCGATCGCCTCCAATGCTTCACTGGCTCGATCGTCTTCCAGATCAATCTCCTTATCTACATCAATCAGAATTACGCCGCCCGCACTCATGTCAAAGAGATCATCCAGACTGCTGCGGCTTGGGCGGGGATTCTGCGACAAAGGAATTGAGCAAACTCGACGGGTCTTAAGTCGACCGGCTTTTAATAGACTCGTGAGAAGAAGCGCGCTGGACTGGTTGCGCGTTTCCGTATCGCTTGTTCTTACTAAATAGTGAACGGGATGCCCCTCTATCCCCTTTACGCTCTTGGTCATACGGATACGGGACAACTCTTGCTTCAGGTCACCTGAAGTTAGAAGTGCGCGACACTTTTGATCTATGACTTTGTTGCTGAGCAAATCCAAGATGGATTCCTCGAAATTGACGCTGCTGCAAGAATGAACCAAATCGTGAAGATCGAATTGACTTAAAACAATATCATCGTCATCGATTATGTCGTACCGATCTGCCGCACGTAATCGTCTACGGAATTGCTTGAAGGTCAACTCATTAATCTTTAGCGAATCGGCCACAATACCGGCCACAGAGAAATAACTGTTTCCGATTTCCTCGGGGTTCATCTCCCCCCGCATTAGCAAGCAAGCCGCCACTTCACTCTCAGACAAAGAACATACTGCTATGAAGAAATCCGCCGATTCGACATTGAAGTTTTCCGTCCGTTCTTTCAGTTGAGAGCGCAGGTTGTGGCAAGCTCCATAGTTGCTAAGCATGATCTTCTCGCCATGCTCTACCAGTCCTTCTTCAAACCCTTTTATCCTCCCAGTGATCTCATAGAAACGCATTGCCAACCTCCTTTTCGAATTCCATTGCGATTCTAACTTTACAAAGAGAGATGGGGTATTATTTACGCATATGCAGAAACTCGGGTAACTAAATATTTGCCCGCGCGAAAAGCCTAGGTACCCCACATTGGCTCCTGCTGCTTTTTCGATCGAAGTCAGGAACTTCGTTGTTATACTCATCGTAGCTGTTTTGAGAATCTCGAAACCGTTTAATCGCAACATCTGCTGACTACAAACGAAGAGTCATGATCATCTTAATTGTAGGAATGTGCTTGTAACCATGAGCCTCTGCCCACTCTTTCTCGGCAGTCTCAACTTCGGATTCGTTGCGGTCGGTTGGCTTGGCGACATCAAGGGGGGCATCTATTGTCTTTCTATCTGACTTTGCAGACACAACGTCCACAGGCTTGCCATCTTTGCTAACTACGATAGACAAGAATTCTGGAAAATCATATCTTTCAAGTACGTTCTCGCAAACGTCAAGCTCGGCACTCAGACCGGCACGCAAAAGATCTATCGGAGTTTTGGGGAGAGTGAAATCAAATCCACTCACAGAACCCTCTAGCGCAAGCTCTTCCCTAGAATAATCATAAGGAGCCGTCAGGTCCACGGTGACATAGGTGTTCCAGACCTCCCCTCCGAGCGCCAACAATCGATCCACGCCTTGCTCAGCTGGCAAGGCTAGGAGTTCCCGCTTCTCCTCGCCTGTGAAGGCATAGTTAAGAATCGACCAATAATGATCGAACACCTCTTGCGCCGATGGGGCACCCTCTTCTTTATTGCGATACTCAAGCACTTGATCAAGAGTAAGATTACCCCATACGTTCCTCTCGGGATGCTCCATCTCGTACTTATCCACTCGTGAATCAGCCATATCAAAACTCCTCAAGACGAAAATGGAAATTACACGTTCTGTTTCTCGCGCAGGACGCCTCAGAACGACTTTCACTTTAACAAGGCCGATGCGACTATTATTCCCCATGCCTTAGTACATCATTCGCCATGCAAACAGACAAGGTGAAGGAAGCTCAGCGCGGAGAGGGGCCCGTGTGGCCGCTACCGGGCGAGATAGACGATGAAGCGATTGGAAAGGTGCTCTACCATCCGAAACCCATAAGCATGGACATATTGTCTATCTAGCAGTTGGAGACTGCGAGAACTTCCGAAAGGATTTCCTGCATGAGGGGAGATGCTCCTTTAGGCCATCCAAGTTCGCAAAAGAGAACGCGCCGATCGTTCCGTGATACTTCTTGTAATAGGTATCCCCGCTTAGACTCACGCGCCCTATTGCCCGCAATATCCGTCAGAGGATTGATTCTGCCAGATGTGCCAAAGCGCAGATTCTGTCCTCGAAGCCAATGTTGTCGCAATCCCAGATCAAATATGCGAGAACCGAAAGCTGCGAAGTGTTAAGTCGACGCCCCTCGGTTTCAAGCCCTCTCAGCATCTGCATAAGGGACTCCACAAACACGCTAGTTCTTTCCCTTCTTTTCTTGTTGGTCGCCTTGCTAGAGTTCGCCCGAATCCGAGCATTCATAGATTTTGCCTTCCTGCTCTGTCAACTCCTTGAACTCAGTTTTTCAAAACAGATGGGGCATTGTTTTCGCATCATCCTCGATAAAAGACGGCGGCATCCCTGTCATAGGAATGCCGTCATATTATTCAGGGGCGTCCTAGGAAGCGAAGAATTTTACAGTAAGCCTTCGGCGTGAACAACCTTCCATCAGCTGGCTTTGAAGTTGTAAATGGGCTTCATTACATCGAGGATGTCTACCGCTTCAGCGATGGGGCCGATGATGTCCTCTATGGGTTTGTAGGCGGCGGGGGCTTCGTCCAGCGTACTCTCCTTAACAGAAGTCGAGTAGATTCCCTCCATTGCCGTACGATAGTCATCCATGCTCAAAGTGGCCTTCGCGTTCGTGCGCGATAGCACACGACCTGCGCCATGAGGCGCTGAGCAATTCCACTCCTCACTCCCCTTTCCAACGGCGATAATGGACCCATCGCGCATGTTCAGAGGGATGAGCACCTTTTCGCCTTCATGGGCGGCAATGGCGCCTTTGCGCAAGATCATTTCGCCGGTATCAATATAGTTGTGAACCGTGTGGAAGACCGACGATGCGTCCAAGCCCGTGAGCGAAAGCAGCTCGATCAGGATACGCTCACGATTTCGCATAGCGAAATTCTGGCAGATTGCGACATCGTGCAGGTAGTCGTCAAGATACGTACCGTAAAGCCAGCACAAATCAGGAGGTGCATCTAACGGACGCGACTCGAATCCGTCGTCCAACTCCTTAAGCGCAGCTTGGATTTCCTTTCGACGGCCCTGGGCCTTATAAGAGTCAATGAGAGTCTGCCGCTTTTCAAAAAGATCTTCTTTGCCTTGATGCAGGTCGATGGCCAATTGCTGGTAGTGCGTGGCTACCTGCAGGCCCAAGTTGCGGGATCCAGTATGGATGACCAAGCGTTGCATGCCGTCAGATGCGCGATCGATCTCTATAAAATGGTTACCGCCTCCCAAGGAGCCCAGCGAACGCCCGATGCGCTTCGTGTCTTTGAGCGAGCGATAGCATCGGAGCTCTTCCAGACCGAATCGCTCTCTACGCCCCTCCCATACACGAGAACCAGAGGGAACCTGGTGGCACGCATCGTCGAATTCCGGAAGATTGATGCTTTTACGACCCAGATCTGCCGTGAGCATACCGCATCCGATATCGACACCGACCAAATTGGGAACCGCCTTGTCAGTGACCTTCATAGTCGTTCCGATAGTGCAGCCTTTTCCAAAATGAGCATCGGGCATAATCGCCGTGTTCGCACCTTCCGCGAAAGGCATATCGAGCATTACCCGAATCTGCTCGACAGCCTCATCTTCGATATTGGTAGCATAGCAGGCAGCTGTGCCATGCTTGCCTTCTATAGTGAACATTCGAACCTCCAATCAACTGAAACTATAGACAAATCGACAGTGTAGAGATACGGATGTGTCCAATTTGCCCCATTGCATCGTCGAAGTGGTTAATTCGCGGAACAAAGAGGAAGGCCTCACTCATGGTGAGACCTTCCTGATCGAGATTCGGCCAAAGAACTCTGCGCAGGATTGCGCGTTAGGCTCAAGAACTTTTGCGTAGTTCGAAGTTCGCCCTCCGCAGCATCTACAGCTCCTGCAACGTTCAGCTCGCCGGAGCGGGCGGCTTGCATGCCGGCTATGAGGGCCTGGGCGGCGGCGAGCGTGGTGGCGTAGGTGATGCCGTGGCGGACGGCGGCGCGGCGCAGCTCGTAGCCGTCGTCGCGGGTGGCCACGCCGAGCGGCGTGTTGATCATGAGCGAGATCTCGCCGGCGGCGATGGCGTCCACCACCGAGCTTGCCCCCTCGTGGATCTTGCCCGTCACCTCGCAGGGCACGCCCGATGCGCGCAGCACGGCCGC
>OGYH01003350.1_pt1 | contig 10898 bp, 9 predicted proteins | sample 1576511 | NCBI WGS metagenome assembly OGYH01 (sample SAMEA3541522, study PRJEB24748) | human gut metagenome | biome: human gut; feature: human-associated habitat; material: faeces | place: China | collected 2012 | reverse complement strand
CCTGCCATACCGTAAACTCCTGCATCACCGCTGCAGATCATGGAAACAGTCTTGCCTTTTTTTGCCTCTTCAAAGGCAAGGACACAGCGGTCCACTTCCTTTTTCATTGGTGTAGTCATAAATTCTTTTCCCGGAAAATATTCCTTCACCAGGTCTACATATACGGTATATCCGATGATCGCATCACTTTCATTCATGGCGCGGATCGCTTTTCCTGTCATCTGGTCATAAGCTCCCGGTCCGATTCCGATTACATATATTTTACTCAAAATGTATCCTCCATTCTCTGGCAGCCACTGCTGTGGTCACACCATTTTCTCCTGTTTTTCTCTGCAGCAGCCTGCCATTTCCACTGGCAAGGACTGCACTTCTCTCACAGACATTGTCCACACCTGTGATCTTTTTTACAAAAGGTGAGGGAGTAAATTCTCCAGGCACCTGTTTTAATTCTTCTTCTGTATAAGTCACAAAAGGAATCTGCCAGTCCTGTGACAATGACAGGATTCCCTTTTCTTCTTTCTTCAGATCAATGCTTGCGATCTGCTCAAATGCTTCTTTATGAAATCCGGATCTGTCCAGCACCTTCTGCGCTGCCTCTGCGATTCCACGGGCATCCTTGTCTTTCCTGCAGCCCATACCCAGAGTCAGACATTTCGGAACTACCTGTGTGGTAGAAATAAAAGGATTACAGGAAGTATGTACAGTAACCGCAACTCCGCAGTCTATATTCGTACAGTCTGTCCCTGTTCCATTAAAATCAGAGCTTTTCTGTGTTTCCTCTTCTGATCTGTCATCCGTACTGTTGACAGGATTCCCATATTCGTCACACCGGACCAGCCCCTCCGGCAGTTCGCCGTCCGTCGGAAACTCACTGTAAAATCCAACTTTCTTTCCTGCCAGAAGTGCAGCAGAGACTTCCTTTGCTGCTTTCATGTTAAAGATATTGCAATTGTTTTTCTTTGCAAAAACATCTACTGCAAAACGGTGATGCAGGTCTGTGGCTGTTGTGACCACTGGTATTGCTTCCAGAATTTCTGCTGTTTTCAGCGCCAGTTCATTGGCACCGCCCAGATGTCCGGACAGAAGGGAAATGACAAACTTTCCACATTCATCTACAACCAGCACCGCAGGGTCTGACTTCTTTGACGCTACATAAGGCGCAATGCTGCGGACGGCAATTCCGGTGGCACCGATAAAGATCAGTGCATCTGAATCAGAAAATTTCTCTCCTGCCCATGCAGAGGTACTGATCTGAATAGAATCCGGAAGATATTTACTTTTTTTATCCAGTTCTGCTGTCATACCGGCAGCTTCCAGACCCCGGCATAATCTCTCCCCGGTCTGCTGACCGGTAAGGCTGAAGCATATAAGTGCAACCTTCACTGTTATATTCCTTCTCTTTCTCCTGTTTACAGTAATCTCATAAACGATAGAAATTCCTTAAGATTACCAGATTCTATGAGTGATGTGTTTTTGATTTCACAGCCTCACGGAATTCTGTGGTAAACTCCGGATCATACAGCTTGGAACGGTCATAATGTGCTGCTGCAACTGTATCTCCGATGATCATCAGAGCTGTTTTTGTAATATTATTTTCTGCAGCCGTTTTTGCCAGTGTTCCCACTGTGCAGACGAAGGTCTTCTGTTCCGGCCAGGTTGCCTTATATACAATGGCTGCTGGTGTATCTGCTGTGTAGCCGCCTTCAATAAGACGTTTGCTCAGTTCTTCCAGCATTCCTGTACTTAAGAATACAACCATTGTTGCCTGATGAGCAGCAAATGACTGAATACTTTCCTTGGACGGAACCGGAGTTCTGCCTTCCATTCGTGTAATGATCACACTCTGGGAAATATCCGGCAGAGTATATTCCAGATTCAGGGCACTTGCAGCACCGCAGAATGCACTGACACCCGGACAGTAATCATAAGCGATATTTTTCTCATCCAGAATATCCATCTGTTCACGGATTGCACCGTAAATACATGGATCTCCGGTATGAAGGCGGACAGTTGTCTTTCCCTCTGCTTCCGCCTTCTCGATCACATGGATCACTTCCTCCAGTGTCATTTTTGCACTGTTGTAGATGGTGCAGATGTCCTTTGTGTATTCCAGAAGCTTTGGATTTACCAGTGATCCTGCATAGATCACCACATCTGCTTCCTCCAGATACTGTTTTCCTCTTACTGTGATAAGATCCGGTGCTCCCGGACCTGCTCCTACGAAATGTACCATAATTTATCATTCTCCTTTTATAAATTTATTTCAACTGTTCAATACTTTCACAGTTGTGAGTCAAAATCCATTAAAAATCGCCTTTGCGATAGGATCTTTACTGTGCCTCATCATTCTGTGCATTGATCAGCTTTATCAGCTTCTCTGCATCTGCAGTCTGCCCCAGATACCCATAAGTATTATTAAAGATCACTGCCCCCAAAAGGATCTGCTCATAAGATCTGTGATTTAAATAAAACTGGATCCTGTCCAGGATCTCTTTCATGGTCTTCTGAAGTATCTGATATTTTTCCAGAATGTCTATTGCTTCATCTGTAGTAGATGCATTCAGGATTTCCTTTGCACACTCCAACGATGCTCCTGCCCGGATCGCATTGGATGCCAGCACTTCCATCCTGGCATCTGCACTGTGGGAATGGGTATTCATGATCCCTGCTGCAACTTTTACAAACTTTCCGATATGAGCAATGAAAAGGATTCCCTTAACTCCCATATCAATTGCCATGTCAATGGTCTCACCTACATAATTGCTGCATTTGATATTTTTTTCATAAGGGAGATCCATATGCTCCCGCAGATAATCTGCCCCGTAATTTCCCGGCGTTACCAGAAGATATTCTTCTCCCTGGGAAAAATGCTGCTTCATCTCTACATTGATACTCTGTACAAGAGCAGCTTCGCTCATAGGTTCTACAATCCCGGAAGTTCCCAGAATGGAGATTCCTCCCACAATTCCCAGACGTGGATTAAAGGTTTTCTTTGCGATTTCCACACCTTCAGGAACGGAGATGATGATTTTCAGACCACCCTCATAATCATATTTCTCAGCAATTTCTGTGGCTTCACGCAAAATCATGGCCTTTGGCACAGGATTAATAGCTGCTTCCCCAATTTTCTGGGAAAGTCCGGCTTTTGTTACCCTTCCCACACCAACACCTCCGTCGAGGATGATTCCCGGTTCTTTTGTTTTCTGCACCGTGGCATAAACCAGTATTCCGTTTGTAGTATCCGGATCATCTCCTGCATCCTTCTGAATTGCACAGGTCACCTGATTTCCTTCAATCCGGATGTCTTTCAGTTCCAGTGTAAGCAGGATTCCCTTAGGAGTCATCAAGGTGACAGCCTTCTGCATGACACCACCCAGCAGGATCTCTGCAGCACCCTTACATGCAGCTGCTGCGCAGGAGCCTGTTGTATAGCCAAACCTCATTTTTTTATTGCCACGTATCACGTAGTAATCTTCCAGTCCGTTTTTCATGACGCCTCCTTTGCTGCATTGTTGTCACATTCTGTCTGCAGATTACTCTACAGCATTGCTATACATAAAAAGGAGGGATTTCTGTGTGCAACAAAATCCCTCCTGAAAGTTCTTTTCCCGAAATATCCTCTGGTTGCCGCAGATCATATTTCCTCTCTACAATGAAAAGCAGACAGTATCTGGCTGTTACAGTAACGGACTTGCGCAGGAATTTCACCTGACTTCCTGTAATGCTTTTCCAGAATTATTTCCGAGAATCATTATATAATTTTGAGCAGTAAAAGTCAACGCATTTCATGGCTATACCACCTTGTTATACTACCTTATGCTTCAGCCATTTCCTACTGTGGAAGCGAAGAGAAAATACGATTCCCCGCACTGTCCAGTCAGTAAACATTCCAATCCATACAGCCATTGGGCCGAAGCCTCTGAAACGGATCAGATATACACAAAGGCAAAAACGGAATGTCCACATAGTGATACAGGATGTGATCATGGAAAATTTTACATCTCCGGCTGCTCTAAGGCCATAAGCAGGGATAAATGCCAGGGTCCATACAATAGGTTTGACAACCGTTATCCAGGATATCATATGGAAACACATTCTTGCACTTTCCGGTTCCATACCACCCAGCTTTGTGACCGGAATGGTTAAGGCAAACACCAAAAGACAGCTTGCAACAACAATGATTTCTGCAAGAACACTTAATTTCTTAATATAGTAAACTGCCTCATCCTTTCTGCCCGCTCCCAGACACTGTCCTACTACTGTCATCAGACCGATTCCTACACCGATAGCTGCAATACCGTTAAGGTTCTCAAGAATATTTGTCATTGCCTGAGCTGCAATAGCTACCGTCCCCAGTGTAGATACGGAAGACTGTATTGCCAGCTTTCCAAGCTGAAACATGCTGTTCTCTATGCCGGACGGGATTCCCAGAGCCAGAACTCTTCTGATCATTTTTCCATCCGGACGGATCTGTCTGTAATTTCTGACTACAATAGGCTGTCTGTCCATACGAAGCTGCCAGAGTACCACTACAGCACAGAAGACTCTGGATGCAAGAGTTGCGATGGCAGCTCCTGCCACTCCCATATTGAATCCCCAGATCAGCGCCGCATTTCCGCCGATATTGATCACATTTGAAATAACCGATACTGTCATTGGCCCTCTGGTATTTCCCTGGGACCGGAATATGGATGCTCCCGCATCATAAAGTGCTATAAATGGGAAGGATAATGCCGTATAGAAGAAATACACCTGAGAGGCAGTCATAACATCTGATTCTACTTTTCCGAATATCAGTTTTAACAGCGGCACACGAAACAGCAGGCACAGAGCAGTCACTGCTACGGATATGGCAGTAATGATAAATAATACCTGTCTTGCTGATTTATTTGCCATTTCATGATTTTTCTGACCTATGTACTGTGAACAGAGGATTGCGCCGCCTGCTGCCAGCGCTGAGAACGCCTGGATCACCAATACATTGATGGAATCCACCAGAGATACCGCGGATATTGCAGCAGAGCCTACATTGCTGACCATCATGGTATCCACAGTTCCCATCAGGGAATTCAGTACCTGTTCAAAAATAACCGGTATCAACAGGGTTCGGAGCATTTTGTTTGTAAAAATATGTTGCTGTTCTTTCATTTTTTCCACCTGAATCTATTTTCTTTTTTTGATTATACGCTTAATTTTCTGTGATGCAATAGAATAAAATGTATTTTTTAAGCATTCTTATGAAATCTGATAATTGTTCTTGTTATGTTCTTCAAAATCTGATACAGTAAATCTGTTAAAAATAAGGCAGGGCATATCAGCCCGCAATTCTTAAATCTTATACAAATCAAGAAAGCAGACAGATCATATGCAAAGAATCCTTAACTATATTATCTCCGAAAATACAACTCCGGTCACGATTCTGGACTTTCTAAAAAAAGAGGGGTTTTCCCGCCACATATTAAGCTCAATGAAGAACACTCCCAACACCATCATTCTCAATGGTGAACGTGGTTTCGGACGATCAGTGCTTAAACCGCAGGATCATCTGGTCGTCACTGTTCCTGAAACCGAATCAGGAGAAAACATTATCCGTACAAAGATGGATTTGAATATCATTTATGAAGATGAGGATATCCTTGTGATAAACAAGCCTGCAGATATGCCTGTGCACCCTTCTGCGGGAAATTATGAAAATACTCTGGCAAATGGAATCGCCTGGTATTTTGCAGAAAAAGGAGAGGATTTTGTTTACCGCTGTATCAACCGGCTGGACCGGGATACCACCGGTGCTCTGATTCTTGCCAAAAATCCCCTCAGCGCAGCGATTCTGTCAGTTCAGATGAAAAAACGTCAGATTCTCAGGACTTATCTCGCACTTGTAGACGGGCTTCTTCCTGACTCCGGAACGATCAACGCTCCTATCGCACGAATGGAAGGCTCCGTGATCACCAGGGAAGTAAATTTCGAAACCGGGGAGTCTGCAATAACTCATTATGAACGGCTGGCGGCAGGAAAAGAATATTCTCTGGCCGAACTTCATCTGGAAACAGGACGCACACACCAGATCCGTGTGCATATGAAATATATCGGGCATCCTCTGCCCGGAGATTATTTATACAATCCTGATTACCGTCGGATAAACCGCCAGCCCCTCCATTCTTATCAGCTGGAGTTTACTCATCCGACAACCGGAAAGGTCATGCTTTTTACTGCTCCGCTTCCTATTGATTTTATTTCTGCCTTTTATAGCAATTCTCTAAAATAATGCATTTATAGCAATCCCATAAATTACTGCAAACAAAACAGTTCATCAGTTTTATGTCTGATGAACTGTTTTGATATGAATGCATATACATTCTTACTTATTTTTCTCATAAATGATCAGAAGACCTCTCAGAAGAAGTTCCTCATCCAGAATGATTTCTCTTTTACAATGGGGAACGATTTTCTTTGCCAGACCACCGGTTGCCACTACAGTTGCCTTCTCCCCCAGTTCCTCTTCGATCCTGTCAATAATTCCATCCAGAGCTGCTGCATTGCTGTAAAGAACCCCGCTCTTCATACATTCGATCGTGTTTTTCCCGATCACATGTCTTGGCGCATCAATACTGATTCCGCTGAGCTGGGAAGCCCTCGCAGTAAGTGCATCCAAGGAAACCCCTACGCCCGGAAGAATCATCCCGCCTACATACTGCTTCTTACTGTTGACAACAGACGCTGTGGTTGCAGTTCCCATATCAATAAGGATTAACGGCACCGGATAACCGGCAATTCCTGCCACTGCATCAGCAACCTGATCTGCGCCAAGCTGTCCCGGATTATCCATCATAATGTTCAGTCCTGTCTTTACACCAGGTCCGAGAACAATTGCATTTTTCTTAAGAATTTTCTCTGCGGCAAGTTTCACAATATTTGTGATCTGCGGCACTACAGAAGAAATAATACAGCCCTCAATCTCTGTTTTTTTTATATGATAGATATCAAGAACATTCTTTAAATCCACCGCATATTCCAGTTCCGTCTTTGTACGGTTAGTAGAAAGGCGTTCTATAAAATATGTTTTCCGGTCATCAATACATCCAACTACAATGTTGGTGTTTCCAACGTCAATTGCTAAAATCATAATTATTTATCTCCAATTTCTTAATCGTCCTGTTCCCTTAACAGACAGAATCCTGCATCAGCGAAAGGATTTTATCCAGGATCCTAAAAGCTGCGTCTTCTTTACTCATAAGCGGAAGAGAAATTTCCTCATCCTGTGTGATCAATGTCAGTACATTGGTATCTCCCTGAAATCCGGCGCCCTCCACTTTCACATTGTTGGCAGCCACCATATCCAGATTTTTCTTTGCCAGTTTGGCTCTGGAATTGTCGATCACATTCTGTGTCTCCATGGAAAATCCGCAGAGAAACTGTCCGGCCCGTTTGTGTTCTCCCAGAAACTTCAGGATATCATCTGTTCTTTCCAGTTCTATGGACATCTGTCCGTCACTTTTCTTAACTTTTTCTTCACTGATCCTGGAAGGGCGGTAATCTGCCACAGCAGCAGCTTTAACAATAATGTCCTGTTCGTTGCTGACAGAAGTTACAGCTTCATACATATCCCTTGCAGTCACAACAGGCACCAGATTTACAAACATGGGAGGTTCAATTGAAGTACGTCCGCTGACCAGCGTGACATCTGCACCGCGGAGCATGGCAGCTTTCGCAATAGCATAGCCCATTTTTCCTGAAGAATGATTGGTAAGATAACGAACAGGATCAACAGATTCCTGTGTAGGACCTGCAGTTACAAGGATTTTCTTTCCTTTCAGATCTTTCTCACAGGCAGCTTCGCGCTCAATATAGGCAAGTAATGTCTCAGGTTCCGGCATTTTTCCTGCTCCTGTGTCACCACATGCCAGATATCCGCACGCCGGAGCGATCACTTCATATCCGTAATGCTCCAGAATCTTTAAATTATCCTGTACTACAGGATTCTCAAACATATTGGTATTCATGGCCGGGGAAATGAATTTTTTACATTTGCATGCCATGATCGTGGTAGTAAGCATGTCATCTGCGATCCCATGTGCCAGTTTACCGATCACATTAGCACTTGCCGGTGCGATCATCACTACATCTGCTTTCTTTGCAATCGATACATGCTCTACCTGAAACTGAAAATTCCGGTCAAAGGTATCCACCAGACATTTATTTCCTGTGAGAGTTTCAAAAGTGATCGGATTGATAAAATTCGTGGCATTCTCTGTCATCAGCACATGAACATCTGCATGGCGTTTCTTCAGCGCGCTTGCCAGATATGCAATCTTATACGCCGCAATGCTGCCTGTCACTCCCAGTAATACTGTTTTTCCTTCCAGTGTCATTTTCCTTTACCTCTTTCTCCGAACCATATTATTCTGGCTGTTTCTACGTCTTTATACTTACATGTCAAAATCTATCATATTTCATCTTTGATAACAGGATTCTGACTTTTACAATTCTATTTATTATAGACTAATTATTATCAAAAATGCAATAAGTGATTTGTTTTATTTGCGAAACAATCTGGATGGAATTTTGGCTTGTATGTCTCGGGATTTTGGCATATTCATGCCAAAACACCTCGCGGGATAGAGGTATGTGAACAGTAACAGCAGGACAATAGGATATTGCAGGTGAACCGCAACAAGATTACACTTAACCGTTGTTTATAAAGATTTCCTGCATTATAATAATAATCAGTCAGATATCCATAATTTGCACTGGACTCTACCTGACTTAACTGACAGACCGGATTACTATAACATACTGATATCAACATATAAATCCGGTGTATGACTTTGTGGAGGAATATAGGAATATATGAAGAACTATCAGATCACACAATGGTGCGCAGCTTTTATCAGACAGCAGGTACAGGAAGGAGACTTCTGTATTGATGCTACAATGGGAAACGGAAATGATACGCTTCTGCTTTCGCAGCTATGCGGAGAATCAGGAAAGGTTCTTGCCTTTGATATTCAGGAGCAGGCACTGACTGCAACCCAAAAGAGACTGAACGCCGGACATGTTCCGGAAAATTACAGACTGCTTCTGGAATCTCACGCAAATATGGCAGAATATGCCACACCAGACAGTGTAAGCTGCATTGTATTTAATTTTGGTTATCTTCCCGGTGGAGATCATTCACTTGCAACCAGAGGTAAAACCAGCATTCAGGCATTGACCCAGGCTTTAACCCTTCTGAAAAAAGGCGGAATGATTTCTCTTTGCATCTACAGTGGCGGCGATTCCGGATTTGAAGAGCGGGATCAGATCCTTGACTGGCTGAAAAACCTTGATCCCCATCAATATCTGGTAATCAAAAGCGAATATTATAATCGCCCCAATAACCCACCGATACCAGTGCTGATAATTAAAAATTAACTGTATCTGTTCCAAAAAGCAGCAGAAAAGATTTTTCATATCTCTCCTGCTGCTTCTTGTTATGCCTTTTCTTCAATTTTTGTTTGTTCTCCGGGCACTTATACTTCGATTTCTGTTTTACTTAATCTGTAATGGTAATCTTCTCAATAACCGGCTGCTGATCTGACGGGATTGTTCCATTGTCGTCTGTCGGTTTTGCATCCTCGCAGATCTTATCAACAATATCCATGCCTTCTGTCACATGGCCAAATCCTGCATAATCTCCGTCCAGAAATGTACTGTCTGCCTGAACAATAAAGAACTGCGAGCTTGCGCTGTCCGGATCACTGGCTCTTGCCATGGAAATAGTCCCTCTTGTGTGGGAAATATCATTGTCTACTCCATTGTTGCTGAACTCACCCTTAATATTCTCTTCAGATCCACCTGTTCCGTCTCCGTTGGGATCACCACCCTGGATCATGAATCCATCCATGATACGGTGGAATGTCAGTCCGTCATAAAAACCTTCCTGTGCAAGTTTCACGAAATTTGTCACTGTGATCGGTGCTGTATCTGCATCCAGTTCCACATCAATCGTACCGTAATCCTTTACTTCAATCTCTGCGTGATGAATTCCTGTCAGTTCTTTGGAAGTATCCAAAAGCACACTGGTTGTACTGCTGTCTGAAGAATCTTTATTTTCAGAATCTGTATCAGCAGAATCACTCTTTTCATCAGAACCATCAGAAAATCCGGCTTTTTCTGCCTCTTCTTCACTTGCTACATTATCACTGTCAGAAGAAGCAGCTTTTGTCTCCGTCTCTTCCTGAGAAGAAGTCTCCTCTTTCGCTGTTTCCTCTGTTTTTGTACTCTCTTCTGTTTTATCACTGCTGCCACATCCTGCCAGTAAACCTGCTGACATAGCTGTAACACAAAGTGCTGCCAGTAATTTTCTTTTCATTTTCCTTTACCTCCGAAATCATTTACAACAATCTGATTATAACCTATCTCAGAAAAAAAACAACTCTTTTCACAAAATGTTCAGATTGTGAATGTTTCCTGTGTTTACTTCTTTCTGATTGCCTGTTAAAATGTATATGGCTGTTCAGTTCTGTACCTTCCCTTTTTGCAGTGAAACCGGAACAACAGACTGATGAACAGTCAGAATATATCTGCAAAAGAAAGCGAGGAATCCAAAATGGAAAAAATAACAAGTTTTACCATTGACCATATCAAATTACAGCCTGGAATTTATGTTTCACGTAAGGATCCGGTTGGCGGCAGTATGATCACTACCTTCGATATCCGTATGACTTCTCCTAACGAAGAACCTGTGATGAATACCGCTGAGCTTCACACGATCGAGCATCTGGCAGCAACATTCCTGAGAAATCATAAAGAGTTCGGCTCTAAAATGATCTACTGGGGACCGATGGGATGCCGTACAGGCAATTATCTTCTTTTAAATGGAGATTATGAGTCCAAGGATATCGTTCCGCTTATGATCG
>OGYH01003341.1_pt1 | contig 10935 bp, 7 predicted proteins | sample 1576511 | NCBI WGS metagenome assembly OGYH01 (sample SAMEA3541522, study PRJEB24748) | human gut metagenome | biome: human gut; feature: human-associated habitat; material: faeces | place: China | collected 2012 | reverse complement strand
AGGATCCACATCAGGTTGAGGTGGAAGAAGCCCTGGTATTTTTCGATTTCACGCCACGAACAGAGCACCGCCAGCACGCCGAGGAGACCGGTCAGCACCACCATCAGCAGCGACAGGCCGTCGATCGCCAGATGGATGCTAATGCCGAAGCGTGGGATCCACGGCAGCACGAACTCAGACTGCCACTGCGGAATACCCGCGGATTGCGTCAGAGAATAGCCGCCCTGCATCCAAAGCTGCAGGCCAAGCGCCAGCGTCAGTCCCATAGTAATCAGCGCGATCCAGCGCGGCACTTTCACGCCAAAGCGTTCGGTCTGCCAGCACAGGAAGCCGCCGATAAAGGGGATTAATATCAACCAAGGCAATAACATGGTGATTTTTATTCCTTATTTAAGTCCGGTTCAGGCTATCTTACTCGTCATAGCGAACTCCGGCTGTGCTCACAATCCTCACGTACTTTAATACGCTCCGGTTGCTCCGCGCAGGCGGCGTCCACGTTGACTTCGCCGATAATGCCTGTCCTTTACGACCTGATTTTCAACGAATTCTCACAGAAAATTCACTTCGGTTTGAGGCTTGTTTTGTCGGGTGGCGCTAACGCTTACCCGACCTACGGTCCCGTAGGCCCGGCAAGCAGCGCGCCGCCGGGCAACACAATGGTTCTCAAACTCAACGCAATACCATCAGCAGCGCCAGCACCACCACCGCGCCGATGCTCATTGAAGCCACATACCAGCGCAGATAGCCGTTCTCGCTCACCAGCAGGCCTTTACCTGCGAAGCGGGAGAGGATCGCCGGGATGTTCATCAATGCGTTCAGCGGATCGCTCTTCAGCAGCCAGGCAATGCCGAGGAATGGCTTAACGAAGACTTTGTCGTATAACCAGTCGAAGCCCCAGGCATGGAACCACCAGGTACCGAAGAAGCGGCCAGGCGCACTGTTGGCGATGGAGGTCACCAGCGTGCGTTTGCCCAGCCACAGCCATGCAGCGATCAGAATCCCGGCAATGGCGATGATCCCGGAGGCAATCTCCAGCGTCATCACGCTACCGTGGGCGAGCTCAGTGGTCTGCGGCAGTACGCCTTCCAGCGGCGGCACAATCAGCGCGCCAACGAAGGTGGATAGTACCAGCAGCACAATCAGCGGCAGATGATGGGTAATCCCCTTCCCTGCGTGCGCGTGAATTTGCTCTTTACCGTGGAATACGATGAAAATCATCCGGAAGGTGTACAGCGAGGTCATAAAGGCGCCGACCAGGCCTGCCACCATCAGATTGATATGGCCATTGGCCATCGCGCCTGCCAGAATCTCATCCTTACTGAAGAAGCCTGCGGTGATAAGCGGCAGTGCGGACAGCGCCGCGCCCCCCACCAGGAAGCAGACGTATACCAGCGGAATCGATTTGCGCAGGCCGCCCATCTTGAAGATGTTCTGTTCGTGATGGCAGGCCAGAATGACCGAACCAGACGACAGGAACAGCAGCGCTTTAAAGAACGCGTGAGTCATCAAGTGGAAAATCGCCGCATCCCATGCCTGCACGCCAAGCGCGAGGAACATGTAGCCAATCTGGCTCATGGTAGAGTAGGCGAGAACGCGTTTGATATCGGTCTGCACCAGCGCGGCGAAGCCCGCCAACACCAGGGTGACCGCCCCGACGATACCGACCAGATGCAGCACTTCCGGCGTCATCAGGAACAGGCCGTGGGTACGGGCGATCAGATAGACGCCCGCGGTGACCATGGTCGCGGCGTGGATCAGCGCAGAGACCGGCGTCGGACCCGCCATCGCATCGGCAAGCCACGTTTGCAGCGGCAGCTGGGCGGATTTACCGACCGCGCCGCCAAGCAGCATCAGCGTCGCCCACTGCAGCGTGGTGCTGCCGTTAGCGAAGTGCTGCGGCGCCAGCTCCACCATTTCGCGGAAGTTCAGGGTGCCCAGTTCGTTATAAAGAATGAACAGCGCGAAGGCGAGGAACACGTCGCCGACGCGGGTCACCACAAACGCTTTCATCGCTGCGGCGCCGTTCTTCGGATCGGTGTAGTAGAAACCGATCAGCAGGTAAGAACAGAGGCCCACGCCTTCCCAACCGAGGTACATCAGCAGCAGGTTATCGGCCAGTACCAGAACCACCATGCTGGCGATAAACAGGTTGGTGTAGGCGAAGAAGCGGGAATAGCCCTCTTCACCGCGCATATACCAGGAGGCGAACATATGGATCAGGAAGCCGACGCCGGTCACCACGGAGAGCATGGTCAGCGACAGGCCGTCCAGCACCAGATTGAAACCGATGTTAAAGTCGCCTACCGACATCCACGTCCACAGCGGCTGGCTGTATGACTGCTCGCCGTTAGCGAAGAAATCAACGCCGATAAAGGCGGTTACCAGCGCCGCCAGGCCCACAGAGCCAACGCCGACGATCGCCGAAACGTTTTCAGACCAGCGCCCACGGGAGAACGCCAGCAGGACGAAGCCAATCAATGGCAAAATAATGGTTAAGGCAAGCATGTTCATCCGCGCATCTCACTTACTGAATCGATGTTCAGGTTCTGGCGACGACGGTGAAGTTGCAGCAGCAGCGCAAGGCCGATACTCGCTTCTGCCGCCGCGAGGCTGATGGCGAGAATGTACATCACCTGACCGTCGGTCTGACCCCAGTAGCTTCCGGCGACCACAAAGGCCAGCGCGGAGGCGTTAATCATGATTTCCAGACCAATCAGCATAAACAGCAGATTGCGACGGATAACCAGACCGGTTAAGCCAAGAACGAATAAGATTGCCGCGAGGATCAGTCCATGTTGTAAGGGGATCATGCGTGCTCCTCCGTTTTTCTTTTCGCGCTGTCGTCTTTACGATTGCTCAGCACTTCACCCGCACGCTCTTCACGACCGACGTGGAAGGCCACAACCAGACCCGCGAGCAGCAGCATAGAAGCCAGTTCCACCGCCAGTACGTAAGGCCCGAACAGCGTAATACCCACTGCTTTAGCACTGATTGGCGTACCGTCGATACCCTGATCATTAACACCAAGGATGGCGTAAACAATCACCACCAGCATGATGGCCGACAAAATTGCCGGACCAATCCACACCTGCGGTTTCAGCCACTGGCGTTCCTGTTCGATTTCTGAACCGCCCAGGTTGAGCATCATCACCACGAACACGAACAGCACCATAATGGCACCCGCGTAGACGATAATTTCCAGCGCACCGGCGAAGTAAGCGCCCAGTGAGAAGAACACCCCGGAAATCGCCAGCAGCGAAATAATCAGGTACAGCAGTGCGTGTACCGGATTGGTATGGGTGATCACTCGCAAGGTCGCAAGTATGGCTATCAGGCCACAGATATAAAAAGCGAACTCCATTGCCCCTCTCCTTACGGTAACAGGCTCTTGACGTCGATAGGCTTGGCTTCGTTCTCTGCTTCGCCCTTATCTTTGCCGTCGATTGCCATACCTGCCATCCGGTAGAAGTTATATTCCGGGTATTTGCCCGGACCGGAGATCAGCAGATCCTCTTTTTCGTAAACCAGATCCTGGCGCTTGTATTCCCCCATTTCGAAATCCGGGGTTAACTGAATCGCCGTGGTCGGACAGGCTTCTTCGCACAGACCACAGAAAATGCAGCGTGAGAAGTTGATGCGGAAAAATTCCGGGTACCAGCGACCGTCTTTGGTTTCTGCTTTTTGCAGCGAGATACAGCCGACCGGGCAGGCTACCGCGCAGAGGTTACAGGCTACGCAACGCTCTTCGCCGTCCGGGTCGCGGGTCAGAACGATACGACCACGATAACGGGGCGGCAGATAGACCGGCTCTTCCGGGTACATTCGCGTTTCGCGTTTGGCGAACGCGTGCAGGCCGATCATCCAGATACTACGAACCTGGGTGCCGAAACCTACTAACAATTCTTTTAAGGTCATGGTCTTATTGCCCCTTATTGCGCCTGCCAGAGAATGACAGCCGCCGTTACCAGCAAGTTGATCAGCGTCAGCGGCAGGCAGATTTTCCAGCCGAAGGACATTACCTGGTCATAACGCGGACGCGGTAACGACGCACGAATCAAAATGAACATCATCATAAAGAACGCGGTTTTCAGCGCGAACCAGATGAATGGCGGTAACAACGGGCCTTGCCAGCCACCGAAGAACAGCGTCACCATCAATGCAGAGATGGTCACAATCCCGATGTACTCACCCACGAAGAACAGACCGAACTTCATACCGGAATATTCAATGTGGTAACCATCCGCCAGTTCCTGCTCGGCTTCCGGCTGGTCAAACGGGTGACGGTGACATACCGCCACGCCCGCGATGGCAAAGGTAATAAAACCAAAGAATTGCGGGATGACGTTCCACACATGCGCCTGGCTGTTGACGATGTCGGTCATGTTGAATGAACCGGCCTGAGCCACCACGCCCATCAGGGAAAGCCCGAGGAACACTTCGTAGCTCAGGGTCTGCGCAGAAGCACGCATCGCACCCAGCAGCGAGTATTTGTTGTTACTTGACCAGCCCGCAAACAGCACCGCGTAAACCGCCAGACCTGCCATCATCAGGAAGAACAAAATCCCGATGTTCAGGTCGGCAACCACCCAACCCGGACTGACTGGCACAATCGCAAAGGCCAGCAGCAGCGAGGTAAAGGCAATCATCGGTGCCAGGGTAAAGATGACGCGATCCGAGAATTTCGGGATCCAGTCTTCTTTAAAGAACATTTTGATCATGTCCGCAACCAGCTGGAGCGAACCGCCCCAGCCAACACGGTTAGGTCCGTAACGGTTCTGGAACAGACCCAGCAGGCGACGTTCGCCAAAGCTCATGAATGCCCCGCAGGTGACAACCACCAGCAGGATCACCACCGCTTTGAGGATGGTCAGCAGGATCTCAATCAGTTCCGGTGATATCCAACTCATTGTTGTGCCTCCTTGAGATCCTCAAGATGCGCGCCAGCCAGCACCGGAGCAATACCGGACATACCCATCGGCAAGCCCACCTGCCCTGCCGTCAGCCCTTCAGCGATTTCAACCGGCAGCGTGACCGTGTTGCCATCGTAACTAAAGGAGACGTGTGTACCTGCGTTCACACCTAACTTCGCGGCATCCGCTGGGTTGAGTTTGATGTACGGCTGCGGCATACGGCTCTGGAAGACCGGAGCACGCTGTGACAATTCATCGCTGCCAAACAGGTGGTAATACGGCGCGATACGCCATTTCCCGTCCTGCGGCTGGAAGCGTGCCGGTACGCTGGTGAAGTAATCCAGACCATTTTCGCTGGTTTCAAACAGACGCACGCCCGGATCGCCAAAGCGCAGTTTGCCGCCCACTTCGTCCTGGAATTTGTTCCACGCCTGCGGGGAGTTCCAGCCCGGCGCCCAGGCAAACGGCACTTGCGAACGGTGCGCAGTCGGCTGGTTGTTACCTTCCATCGAGAAGGTGAACATGGTGTCAATATCCTGCGGCTGACGCGGCTCATGAACGCTGATATTGGCGCGCATGGCGGTACGACCGCTGTAACGGTGCGGTTCACGGGCCAGTTTCTGCCCACGAATACGGAATGTCGCATCCGGCGCAGCATCTTTGATACCTGCCAGTTCCGGGATTTTCGCCACAACAGCGTCAATCACATGGTCGAGCTGCGTCCAGTCCACTTCACGGCTCAGCAGGGTGCTGTGCAGCGAGTGTAACCAGCGCCAGCTTTCCAGCATGACAGTTTTGCTGTCGTAATAAGCAGGATCGTAAACCTGGAAGAAACGTTGGGCGCGGCCTTCGTTGTTGATCACCGTACCGTCGCTTTCAGCAAAGCTGGCAGCAGAAAGTACCAGATGGGCGTTTTCCATAATCGCTGTGCGTTGATGATCAACCACCATCACCAGCGGCGCTTTAGCCAGCGCAGCATTCACGCGGGTAGCGGAAGCGTGACGATGCAGATCGTTTTCCAGCACCACCACCGCGTCGGCGCGTCCGGTTTCCAGTTCGGTCAACGCTTCTTCAAGCGAACCGCCACCCATAATGCCCAGCCCCATGCTGTTGACGGAACGGGCAATCATGGTGATACCAACGTCAGCGCCGCGACCTTTCAGGGCTTTCGCGACGTTAGCCGCAGCCTGAATCACCTCTATGCTACCGGCGTTCGTCCCGGAGATAATCAACGGTTTCTTCGCACCTGCCAGTGCCTGCACGATGACGTCGATTTTGCTTTGCAGCTCAGGTTCGATACCGTCAACCGCTGGTGCAGAGTTATCCAGCGCATGGGCGATGGCAAAACCTAAACGCGCCTGATCTTCAACCGGTGCGCGGTAAGTCCACGCCGCGATATCATCCAGACGGGTGTCATCAACGTTGGTAACAAACAGCGGATGCTTCGCACGTTGACCGATGTTGAGGATTGCCGCAATCTGCCAGTCAGCCACTTTCTGTGCTGCCGCCATTTCGCGCGCTTTACCTTTCACCGCCTGACGCACTGCCAGCGCGACGCGCGCGCCGGTCTGGGTAACGTCTTCGCCCAGCACCAGTACCGCATCGTAAGATTCGATTTCGCGCAGAGCCGGAGTATAAATGCCGCCTTCACGCAGCACTTTCAGCGCCAGTTGCAGACGTTCCTGCTCACCGTGAGCGATACCGGTGTAGAAGTTTTCTTCGCCCACCAGTTCACGCAGCGCAAAGTTGCTTTCCACGCTGGCACGCGGAGAACCAATACCGATCACTTTCTTCGACTGACGCAGAATATCTGCCGCGCCCTGCATTGCCTGTTCGGCGTTGAGGGTAATGAAATCATCGCCACGACGCTGTACTGGCTGACGCGGACGATCCTTCAGGTTGACGTAACCGTAACCGAAACGACCACGGTCGCAGAGGAAGTAGTGGTTTACCGTACCGTTGTAACGGTTTTCGATACGACGCAGTTCGCCGTAACGTTCACCGGGGCTGATGTTACAGCCGATGGAACATTGCTGGCAGATGCTCGGCGCAAACTGCATATCCCATTTACGGTTGTAACGCTCGGAGTGCGTTTTGTCGGTAAATACGCCGGTCGGGCAAATTTCGACCAGGTTACCGGAAAATTCGCTTTCCAGCGTGCCGTCTTCCGGGCGACCGAAGTAGACGTTGTCGTGCGCACCGTAAACGCCCAGATCTGTACCGTCAGCGTAATCTTTGTAGTAACGCACACAGCGGTAGCAGGCGATGCAGCGGTTCATTTCGTGAGAGATGAATGGCCCCAAATCCTGATTACGGTGGGTACGTTTGGTGAAACGGTAGCGACGGAAGCTGTGTCCGGTCATCACGGTCATATCCTGAAGATGGCAGTTACCGCCTTCTTCACATACCGGACAGTCGTGCGGGTGGTTGGTCATTAACCACTCGACCACACTTTCACGGAACTGTTTCGCTTCTTCGTCGTCAATGGAAATAAAGGTGCCATCGGAAGCCGGTGTCATACAGGACATCACCAGGCGACCACGCGTGTCTTCCGCGTTTTGGTATTGCTTCACCGCACACTGGCGGCAAGCACCGACGCTTCCCAGCGCCGGATGCCAGCAAAAGTAAGGAATATCAAGGCCCAGAGACAGACAAGCTTCCAGCAGGTTGTCCGCTCCGTTGACCTCGTATTCTTTGCCGTCTACATGAATTGTAGCCATTAGCATGCTTCCAGTTTTCTCAGTCAGAGACTGAGCGTTAATCGAAATTCGGTTACCAGCGCTCTTTCAGCAGGTTCGGCTGAATCCCATTAATCAAATGGGTATTGCTGAACGGCTGTTTGATTCCCGCCTCAAATTCTTCGCGGAAATATTTGATGGCGCTCTGTAACGGCTCCACTGCACCAGGTGCGTGGGCACAGAAAGTTTTACCCGGGCCTAAGAATCGACACAGTTGCTCAAGTGTTTCGATATCGCCCGGCTGACCTTCACCACGCTCCAGCGCACGCAGAATTTTCACGCTCCACGGCAGACCGTCGCGGCACGGCGTACACCAGCCGCAGGATTCACGGGCGAAAAACTCTTCCAGGTTACGCACCAGCGACACCATGTTGATCTCATGGTCAACCGCCATCGCCAGCGCCGTACCCAGACGGCTTCCCGCTTTACCGATACTTTCGAATTCCATCGGCAGATCAAGGTGCGCTTCGGTCAGGAAGTCAGTCCCCGCGCCGCCTGGCTGCCAGGCTTTAAATTTCAGACCATCACGCATACCACCGGCGTAATCTTCGAGGATCTCGCGTGCGGTGGTGCCGAACGGCAGTTCCCACAGTCCCGGATTTTTCACCCGACCGGAGAAGCCCATCAGCTTGGTGCCAGCATCTTTACTTTTCGAGATGTTCTGATACCACTCCACGCCGTTAGCGAGGATCGCCGGAACGTTACACAGGGTTTCGACGTTGTTGACACAGGTCGGTTTGCCCCATACGCCGGAGGTTGCCGGGAAGGGGGGTTTCGAGCGTGGGTTAGCACGACGCCCTTCCAGGGAGTTGATTAACGCTGTTTCTTCCCCGCAGATGTAGCGCCCTGCCCCGGTATGGACGAACAGTTCGAAGTCGAAACCTGTTCCCATAATGTTTTTGCCAAGCAAGCCCGCTTCAGTGGCTTCGGCAATGGCGCGGCGCAGATTTACTGCCGCTTCGATATATTCGCCACGCAGGAAGATGTAGCCACGGTAAGCTTTCAGCGCAAACGCGGAGATGAGCATACCTTCCACCAGCAGGTGCGGCAGTTGCTCCATCAGCAGGCGGTCTTTATAGGTGCCTGGCTCCATTTCATCGGCGTTACACAGCAGGTAACGGATGTTCATGGATTCGTCTTTCGGCATCAGGCTCCATTTCAGGCCGGTAGAAAAGCCCGCGCCACCGCGCCCTTTCAGACCAGCGTCTTTTACCTGATTAACGATTTCGTCCGGAGACAGCCCGGTCAGCGCCTTACGCGCGCCTTCGTAACCGTTTTTGCTGCGATATTCGTCCAGCCACACTGGCTGTTTGTCATCGCGCAGACGCCAGGTCAGCGGATGCGTTTCTGGAGTACGGATAATGTTTTTCATTTATACCGCTCCAGCAGTTCAGGGATCGCTTCCGGGGTCAGATGCGCGTGAGTATCCTCATCGATCATCATGTTTGGCCCTTTATCACAGTTCCCCAGGCAGCAAGTTGGCAGCAGCGTAAAGCGACCGTCAAATGTCGTTTGCCCTGGTTTGATGTTTAGCTTTTTCTCGAGCGCCGCCTGAATACCCTGATACCCGTTGATATGACAGACCACGCTGTCGCAATAACGGATCACATGGCGGCCAACCGGCTGGCGGAAGATCTGGCTGTAGAACGTTGCCACACCTTCGACGTCGCTTGCCGGAATACCCAGCACATCGGCGATCGCGTGGATCGCACCATCCGGCACCCAGCCACGCTGCTTCTGAACGATTTTCAGCGCTTCAATGGACGCCGCACGCGGGTCTTCGTAGTGGTGCTTCTCGTGCTCAATAGCCTCACGCTCTGCCGCACTCAGCTCAAAAGCCTCGGTTTGTGGTTGTTGATTCTCGTGCATAATTAGCGGTCCACATCTGACATAACAAAATCGATACTGCCCAGATAAACAATCAGGTCAGACACCAGGCTGCCGCGGATCGCCGCCGGAATTTGCTGCAAATGCGCATAACTCGGCGTGCGGATACGAGTGCGATAACTCATGGTGCTACCGTCGCTGGTCAGGTAGTAACTGTTGATCCCCTTGGTCGCCTCAATCATCTGGAAAGATTCATTGGCAGGCATCACCGGCCCCCACGACACTTGCAGGAAGTGGGTGATCAGGGTTTCGATATGTTGCAGCGTGCGCTCTTTCGGCGGCGGCGTGGTCAGCGGGTGATCCGCTTTGAACGGGCCTTCCGGCATGTTATCGAGGCACTGCTGAAGAATGCGCAGGCTCTGGCGCAGCTCTTCGACTTTCAGCATCACGCGGGTGTAGCAGTCAGAGACGCCGCCCCCGGTCGGGACTTCGAAGTCGAAGTTTTCATAGCCAGAATAAGGACGCCATTTACGCACGTCGAAGCCGATACCGGTGGCGCGCAGGCCTGCGCCGGTGGTGCCCCACTCCAGCGCCTCTTTGGCGGTATAGGCTGCCACGCCGACGGAACGGCCTTTCAGAATGGTGTTGCGCAGGGCGGCCTTCTCATAGGAGTCCAGACGCTTCGGCATCCACTCGAGGAACTCACGCAGCAGGCGATCCCAGCCACGCGGCAGATCGTGCGCGACGCCGCCGATGCGGAACCACGCCGGGTGCATACGGAAACCGGTGATCGCTTCCACCAGATCGTAGATTTTCTGCCGATCGGTAAAGGCGAAGAAGACCGGGGTCATCGCGCCGACGTCCTGAATAAAGGTCGAGATATACAGCAGGTGGCTGTTGATGCGGAACAGCTCGGAGAGCATCACGCGGATCACGTTCACGCGATCCGGTACGGTGATCCCAGCCAGTTTTTCCACCGCCAGCACGTACGGCATCTCGTTGACGCAGCCGCCGAGATATTCAATACGGTCGGTATACGGGATGTAGCTGTGCCAGGACTGGCGCTCGCCCATCTTCTCGGCGCCGCGGTGGTGATAACCGATATCCGGTACGCAGTCGACGATCTCTTCGCCGTCCAGTTGCAGAATAATGCGGAACGCACCATGCGCCGATGGGTGGTTCGGACCGAGGTTGAGGAACATGAAGTCCTCGTTGTCGGTGCCGCGCTTCATGCCCCACTCTTCCGGTTTAAAGGTCAGCGCCTCCATCTCCAGATCCTGTTTGGCTTTGGTCAGCTCAAACGGGTCGAACTCGGTGGCACGCGCCGGATAATCTTTACGCAGCGGGTGACCTTCCCAGGTCGGCGGCATCATGATGCGACGCAGGTTCGGGTGACCATCGAAGGTAATGCCAAACATTTCCCAGGTTTCACGCTCATACCAGTTGGCGTTGGGGAACAG
>OGYH01003340.1_pt1 | contig 10935 bp, 6 predicted proteins | sample 1576511 | NCBI WGS metagenome assembly OGYH01 (sample SAMEA3541522, study PRJEB24748) | human gut metagenome | biome: human gut; feature: human-associated habitat; material: faeces | place: China | collected 2012 | reverse complement strand
GAATCGGCGGGATTAATGCCTCTGCTCCGATCGCCATAATCACAACATCGGGTTTTATCTCTTTTGCCATCTCGGGCGTCATTTCCGTATTTAAGAGAAGCGTAATCTCTTTCCGGTCCAGAACCCTCTGTTCCATCACATGCATATATAGATCAAGATCCTGTTTAAAGGATACGTGCTTTGCATACTTGATGGCTCCGCCGAGGCTGTCCGTCTTCTCACAGAGAATCACCTGATGGCCTCTGTCACAGGACCGGATGGCCGCTTCCATTCCGGCAGGGCCTCCTCCCACAATCAAGACCCTTTTCCTTCCGCCCGTAACCGGAGGATTGAACGCCTCCAGCTCTTTTCCAATCTGGGGATTCACCGTGCACTTTGCCGCCCTGGTGGCATATTTCACATAGGGGACAAAGGATCCGCTCATGCAGACAATGCATCTCTGGCACGGGGTAATATCGGAGGCCCTGCCGTCCCTGGCCTTAACCGGAAGATCGGGATCCGCTATCAGGGCGCGTCCCACGGTAACCATATCGGCCTTTCCCTCTGCAATGATTTCCTCCATCATATCGGGATCCCCGATTCCTCCCAGGGCCGATACCTTTGTCTTTGTCACAACCTGTTTAATCGCCTCTGCCAGATAAACATTGCAGCCGTGAGGCAGGAACATGGACGGCACCATTGTGGTGTTTGTGGACGGCCAAAAATTGGAAGTAAATGGTTCTCCAACGATAACAAATATACTGCCATCGTTGATTGCTTGACATACTGGCGTTTGTCTTCTTTCCAAATGTCTGCAATCTCCTTAATTGTCTTTTTATTATTAACCATGTTATTATTTTAAGGGAATAGACCCTTATATAAATAAGGAGAAAGATGATTAGGGAAAATTGCATCCTAATGTACCCCATTTGAGATTCCCGGAATTTCATGGGGAATGGTGTGTTAGTACGATAGGTGAGCAATTTGATCTATACTCAGGTAATACTCCAAGTCGATTGAATAAAGAGCACTTTGAAGGCAATGTGAATTGGATTACTAGTGGGGAATTAAAAGAGCACTACATTTCAGATACAAAAGAGAAAATATCAGAAGATGCAGCAACTGCAAATAATCTAAAGTTGCTGCATCCAGGAACTTTTGTAATTGCTATTTATGGCTTAGAAGCAGATGGGGTTCGTGGTACATGTTCTATTACATGCAAAGAATCAACAATAAGTCAAGCTTGCATGGCTTTTACTCAGAAAGGAGATGTAAAAAACGAGTTTTTGTATTCTTGGTATAAGAAACATGGCAATATTATAGGCATAAAATATGCCCAAGGAACAAAGCAGCAAAACCTAAGTTATGATATATTAGAAAAATTTCATATTGCTTTTCCGAGCCAAGACGAGCAAGATAAACTTATAAAATTTATCTCTTTGTTGGATGAGCGTATTGCTACCCAAAGCAAGCTGATTGAGGATTTGAAGAAGCTAAAGTCTGCGATTATTGAAATTGAATATACACCTAACAATAAAAACACTTCACATATAGGTGATGTCATTGAGCAGATTTCTAAGCGTAATAAAAACAATACGATTCAAAATGTATTGTCGGTTAGCAATCGCCAAGGATTTATTAAGCAGAGTGATCAATTTGAAAATAGGAATGTTGCAAGCGAAGATACTTCTAACTATAAAATCGTAGAACAGAACGACTTTGCCTTTAATCCTGCACGAATAAACGTTGGTTCTATTGCTCGCCTGACAACTTTTGAAAAAGGCATCGTTAGTCCTATGTATATTTGCTTCCGAACCCGAGAAAACGTAGCTCCTGAATACATTGATTTCTTTTTTGAATCGAAGCATTTCTATTGTGAAATACAAAAGAGATTGGAGGGAAGTGTTAGACAATGCTTGTCTTTTGAAGGACTATGTAATATACCTTTTTCTCTTCCCTCTCTTGAAATGCAACAACGAATAGGAAAGCGCCTTTTCACATTGGGGCAGAAGATAAAAACGGAAACAGATTTATTAGAACTATTGAACAAGCAAAAGCAGTATCTGCTTCGCCAGATGTTTATATAAACATTTGACGGAGCAGGTGCTGCTTCTGTAAAGTAAAGTATATAATGCACAGAGCGATATATTGTTTTCAAGAGCAGAATCCACCGATGTTAGCATCTTTACACAAGTGTCCTTGATGGGGTACATTCTGTTTATTTTGTTCTTTATTTGTTGCCATAGTTATTTTAAATCCTTAATTGTTTGTTATACTTCCCTCTACTGGTATTTACTCTTCTTTTGGGTCGATGTCAAACGGAAGCAATGGTGTATCATCATCATTGCCATTATTGAATCGGTCGAAATCTGAGATATATGAACGGTCTTGAATAACCTTAAACTTCTCATACTCAGAATAAGCCTTATCTCTTGCTTCCTCTTGGGTAACCTTGCCTGCACTACTCTTTGCTTCATAATCCATAGTTGCAAGGAATTGTTGTAAGCGTTGCTTCCAATCATCCATCGTTGTGATAATATGACGTCGTGCACGAGATTCGGCAAGATCAAGAAAACTTGTTGTTATTGTATTGAGCTGAGACTGTTCATCTTCTGAAAGATAGTTCTTGGCGACAATCGTATCAGACTTTTGCACTCTGCCATTAGGTGCTTTTTTCCATGTGGTCAAGCCCATATGTGGCATTTCTGCATCAGCACGTTCATAAACAATCTCTGCTGCCGTATGATTGGTAACAGCCAAGTGCATCATATTCTGTACCATCTTATAAAAAAGTTTGGTACTCTCAGCTTTTGCATCATAGTCAGCACTACACTCAGCGTAAATGTCAGTTATCTTTTGATAATATCTACGCTCTGATGTGCGAATTTCACGAATGCGTTCTAGCAAATCATCAAAGTAATCCTTGCCAAAGTGCTTACCTTGTTTCAAACGCTCATCATCTAACACATATCCCTTGATAACAAATTCCTTCAATACAGAAGTTGCCCATATACGGAATTGGGTTGCTTGATAGCTGTTAACTCTATACCCTACAGCTATGATAACATCAAGATTGTAGAACAAAGGAGCACGCTCTACATCACGCTCACCTTCAAGTTGAACTTGTTGAATTTTTCTACAAGTTGTCTCTCTTTGCAATTCTCCCGATTCATAAATCTGAGAAATATGATAGGCTATAGTTGCCCTATCAACTCCAAACAAAGAAGCCATTCTTTTCTGTGACATCCAAAAGGTCTCACTGTTGAATATCACTTCAATGCGAGTCTCACCTTGTGCAGTCTTATATAGTAAGATGTTGGATTCCAACGAGTTCTGCACAATCTCTGTCGTAGATACAGACTGCGAGAAATATTCTCTTGCTTGCTTCACCAATGGCTTTCTTGTATCTGCATTCTCTGCTATTATCATACAAGCCATTCGTGAAAGATGGAACGTTTCTACCTTACGAAACGCACCATTGCCCACCTTGAACATATCAACCGCATGGTTGAAATGCTCATCTATAGTCATGCCTTTACTACCTGCAACATTGATGGCTTTATCTATCACATTTTGGAATTTCCAATATGCTGAATATCCCATGGCATTGCAAAGGTCACGAGAGTTCCAATATTCTTTGCCGTTATCATCCACCTTCCGAATTTCATCGAATGTAGGACGCATATCTGGTACATTATTCTCTTCCATATATTTTATTCGTTAGATGGTTCCAAAATGAAAATGAGTTCAGACTCTGCAACATCGCACTTGTCGAACAAGTAGCGGAGACAGGCTATCTTACCCTTATTACCCATAGATGTCCAAAGATACTTATCAGTACCTATTTGCGTGCAATAGTTCAAATCAGCTTGTTTAGCAGTCCAAAGATATGCACCTCCATCATAGAGGGAATCGATAATATCAGGATAACGCTCAGACAATAATAATACAATTTTTATAAGCATATCTTTCCATATCGTTTCGTTATACTCATGTCCAAACACACGGAATCCTCTAAGTATTCTATTTGTTGGAGAGAATGATTCTTCGTCCAAAGATACTTCTTCAACAGGTTTTGGCAATGGCTTGAAATCTGTTTTTGGCAGAGGATACAAGCGCAAGAAAGCTTCACATATCTCTTTACTACGCTTTTGTAATTCTTCTTCCGTCCATTTTTGACAGTCAGTAACGCTTCTTGTTAAACGATATTTTGAATCCTTATAACCAGGATATACAATGTTATCTACCATTCGACCATCACGTTTGATTTCAAAAGCCTTATTACTTAGTTCACTATTTATACCTGTCAATGTCAGATTGGCAAACGTATGCAAATATCTTTCTTGAATTTTCTCAAAATTATCACCAAGCATTTCACGCCACTCTGCATTTAAAGTTTGTGGCATAATGTGCTCAATCGTTGCATCCTTACTCTTCATGTCGGATGCCACATCATTATATTCACCATGCACAGAGTTTTCAAGTCTTTCAAAAAGGAAAATTTGGAAAGGTTTGAGCATGTGATAAGCATCACGATTCTCTATAGCTTCGACAAACTGTGTATCTCTTGGCAACTGATAGTTTCCATCACGGCGCATAATATGATAAGTCAAAATATCAGAGTAAGTAAAGCTATTTTCCATTCCTGCTTTTTCATACTCTTCCATACTTTTTAGCACATCTTTATGCAAAGCGCAGAAAACCTGAGTTAAGGCATTTCCTGGCATATTGCATACAATACGTCGAGCCATATAATTCTCGACTAAGTCTATAGCCTTGAAGATTTCATCTTCTGTAAGGTGCTTTTCATCAGCATATTTCAAAAACTGAATAAAGAACACATTAGCCACATCAGTCTCTATATTGCAAATATGACGCATTTTGTCTGACAGTTTCTTTGAGTTGAGTTTACCCTCAGTAACTTGCTGATAATATTGAGCATAAACAAGCATCTCTGCAAGTTCTTCCTTACGGTCATGCCCTAACATGTACTTCTTCCATGCACTATATAAGTTAGACAATCTCACAGGGCGTTGGAGTTGTTGCTTGATAGTTAAGTAGTCACGAAGAAACATTGTTGGTTCGTTCTCCGTAGCTATCTCTATCTTTTGCCAATATGTTTTGAAGTAATATTGCTGTTCTTCTGCTGTAAGAGACATCAACAAATAGTTTCTAATCTCATCAGCACCAGTCAAATCCAAGCCTGTAGAATTAAGACTTTCAAAAATAAGTTGAGGTTGGTCATTACCATCCAATTCTATTGATATAATTTGCAAACGTTCAATAGCATTCAATAATGCATCAAACGAAAGCTGATGAGGTTCTTTGGTCAAACGCTCATAGAAATATTGATAATTACGGGTCATCTTAGAATCTTTCACATAATTATCTACATCATGCTCAAAGATTCTATCGTAAGCCTCCATATCATTTTCAATGGGTAAAAGTTTGATTTTTCTTTCTGTACCACTAAACTTTGCCATCAAGAATTCCTCTTTCGCCTCTTCTATACTTCCTTTATCACCTTCAAGTTTACCATCTTCTACGGCATGAATGCCTGCCAATAACAGCAACGAAACTGTTGTAAGGCGTTGCTGTCCATCAATGACAAGTCGATTGATGCCATAGCCATCTGCTGGAGATGTAACTATAGAACCAAAGAAATGAGTCGGTCTGCCAGAATGAACCAAATCCACCAAGTCATTGAACAACTGATTGCAGTTCTCGGTTAACCAACTATAATTACGCTGATATACAGGAATGATAAATTGCACTCTACCTCCTGCTATAACTCTACTTAACAATAATGCATCGCCCTTCATATCAATATTCTTTTAATATTCTACTCAACTAACCCCAATTCTTTCAGATATACATCAATCTGCTTGTCGAGGTCAGCACGCTTAGCTTCCAAATCCTTGATTTCCTTCATGACCGCATGAATGTCGATAGGCTCTTCTTCCTCGAACGTATCTACATAACGAGGAATGTTAAGGTTATAGTCATTGTCGGCAACCTCTTGTAAAGTTGCCAAATGACTATACTTCTCGATTTCCTTGCGTTCACGATAGGTATCAACTATCTTCTTGATGTGCTCTGGGCGAAGCTTATTTTGTGTCTTTATTTTTTCAAACTCTTTGCTGGCATCTATGAAGAGTATATTATCATCATCCTTGCGACACTTCTTTACCACAATGATGCAAGTTGGGATACTTGTACCATAGAAAATGTTGGCAGGTAAACCGATGATGGCATCAATATAGTTCTTTTTCTCAATGAGGAAACGGCGAATCTTACCTTCTGATGCACCACGGAAAAGTACACCATGAGGAGCGACACATGCCATCGTTCCACCTTCATTAAGATGATGGATCATATGAAGTATGAATGCATAGTCAGCCTTAGACTTTGGAGCCAAGACTCCAGCCTTGCTAAATCTATCGTCATTATTAAACTTCTCCGCAGCACTCCAGGCTGCAGAGAATGGCGGATTAGCTACCACCGCATCAAACTGTTCCTCAGGGAAAGCATCATCTTCAAGAGTATCTCCATTCTCTATATCGAAGTCACTAAACTTGACTCCATGAAGCAACATGTTCATTCGGGCAAGGTTGAATGTCGTAGGGTTCTTCTCTTGACCATAAATCAAATCAGCCTTACCATTGCGAGCAGTACGGAGAAGCAATGAACCTGAACCACAAGTTGGGTCATATACATTTTTCAAGCGTGTTTTGCCTGTAGTAACTATATCTGCAAGAATCTGACTAACTTCCTGTGGGGTGTAGAATTCTCCAGCCTTTTTGCCAGCTCCTGCGGCAAACTGACCTATCATATACTCATAGGCATCGCCGAGAATATCAATATCAGAAGCCTCGTTTAAGCCGAAGTCGATACCATCAAGAGCAATCAAAACTTCACTAATCAAATTGTTCTTATCCTCTGCGGTCTTTCCCAATTTAGGAGAAGCGAGGTCTATATCAGAGAACAAACCACCAAAATCCTCTTCACTATCGTGTCCAATGGTACTGTCCTCTATTTTCTTCAATGAACGCTCCAGCTGTGGAAGGATGTTCTCCTTGCGATTGATAGCATCTATTACAGAAGAATACAGGTATTCTGGCTCGATGAAATAACCGAGTTCATTCATGCAAAACTTCTTCAACTCCTCCTTCAGTTCATCCTCATTACTTGCCCAGGCTTCCTTAAAGTTACTTCCATCCTCTTCAAGTTCAGCATCAATACACATTTCTATCTTTTCAGATAAGTACTTATAAAAGATAAAGCCCAAAGTGAAATACATGAAATCACTGGCTGACATATTGCCACGCAAAGTATTGGCTACTGTCCAAAGTTGCGTACGCAGTTTTTGTTGTAATTCTTCACTCATATTTTTTTCTTTTTATTTTCTTTTTTATTCCCAACTGAATATTTCGATAATTTTACGCAGTTTTAAAATCAATGACTCTTTAAGATGAATGCGCTGCAAGAAACGCAGTCCCTTTTTCTCCTTGATAGCCTTCTGCAAAATTTCAGGCTTTTCCCGATGTAAATAATCATACTCCTGTACATACTTAATAAGTGCATCTTGACTTACTCCCACTTCCGTAGCCAATGAAGTAACCGCATGGGCTCGTGCCTGAGTAACATAGGTTGTCAGACGACTTTCCAAATCCATCTTGCCATCAGCTTTCGACTTTACAAATCCAGCTTGGTCATTATCAACATTGTCACGGATGAAGTGGTCGATAAGTTTAGCCTTATTGCGCATAGCAGGGTCTTTTATCATCGTGTCGATGATATTCTGTCGTTTCACCTGATAATCATCGCTTGCAGGATTGAGGTCTTCTATCAATTCCAGTATATATGCGACATTAATAACATCACTATGCAACAACTCCAGACAGAAATCAATATCGTCGATATCTGCTGTTGGGTCTTCATGCGCCATACCTTCATCTTCTTTGCCTTTGTCATCGTTCTTGTCATCCTCATCATCTTGTATGAATCCCATCGTCATATCAAGATATTTAGAGCGGTAATCATTGTATTCCTGCTCTGTCATTATCAAAGATGAATTATCGGCATTCCACTCTTCATACACCTGAATCTCAGAATGTTTTCTAATAATATCACGGAAAGCGAGGATAAAATTACGCTTATCGTATTCACTCTGAAGTTTGTCAATGGAATCCATGTCCGGATAACGCGCTTTAAAGTTCTGACATAACTCATCCAAATCTTTCTTTACATCTGCAAATGGTTTACGAAGTACGAATCCCAGTGCCTCAGGAGCGTCAGTATTGCTGAACAACTTGATAGCTCTATCAACATTGTCCTTCAAATTACGGAAGCAGACAACTTTTCCGAATCGCTTTTTCTCATTGAGGACACGATTCGTACGACTGAAAGCCTGCAATAAACCATGATATTCAAGGTTCTTGTCAACATACAGCGTATTTAGTTTCTTGGCATCAAAACCAGTAAGGAACATACCGACGACAAGCAGCAAGTCCAACGGTTCCATGTCAGCACGTTTCTTCTTCATGCGAAGATTGATGTCATCATAATATGCACTGAAATTGTCTGTTGTAAAAGCAGTTCCGTACATATTATTATAATCATCCATGATGGTTTGCAGCTTGTCACTCGTAACCGTGTCATCAACAAAACCATTGTTCATGCCAGTGTTATCATCATCTTGGCTTTCGTTTGCAGCGTATGTGAACACAGCACCTATCCTTATCTTAGGATGTAATGACTTGAAGATGTCATAGTACTTCAAAAGCATAGGCACAGACTGGACGGCAAACAAAGCATTGAAATCACCATCGTATGTTGACTTGTTGAAGTTGTTGAGGATGAATTGAGCAATCTCCTTCATTCGCTGTTCTTCCATCAAGTCAACATCGCCTTGACCTTGATAATACTCCACAAGGAAACCGAGTACATTCTCATCAGCAATAGCATCCTTTATCAAATAACGATGAAGACACTCGCCAAAGACCTCTGCCGTGGTATGCTCGCCCTTGGCATTCTCTGAGAATATTGGAGTACCAGTAAAGCCAAATATCTGTAAGTTCTTGAAGAAACCAACAATATTCTTATGGCAATCACCAAAATGACTGCGGTGGCATTCATCGAATATCATCACTACCTTCTGGTTCTTGACATCTTGCAAATGCTTGTTGTAAGCATCACGAGTAACTGCACAGTTTAACTTTTGGATGGTGGTAATGATTATCTTTGACTTTCCACTCAATCGCTTTATTAGCTCATAGGTGTTATCTGTACCATCTACTGCCCCAGGTTCAAAAGCCTCATACTCTGATTGTGTTTGCGTATCAAGGTCGTGACGGTCAACGACAAACATCACCTTGTCTATACCATCAATCTCAGAAACAAGTTGAGCCGCTTTGAATGAAGTTAATGTCTTACCGGCACCAGTAGTATGCCATATATAACCATTCTTGTTAGAGTTCTGCACCCTATCCAGAATTTTCTCTACGGCATAATACTGATATGGACGTAATACCATCAAGCATTTGTCTCCCTCATGCAGAACGATATACTTACTTATCATCTTACCCAAGGTACATTTGTCGAAGAAGAACAATGCAAACTTGGAGAGATCATTAAACGGCACATTCTCAGCATCTGTCCAATTGAAAGTGAACTTGTAGCCACTGTTAGGATTGTTGGCAAAATAACGAGTGTTCACACCATTTGAAATCACAAACAACTGTATGTAGTCAAACAAGCCATGAAACGAAGTCTTGTGATAGCGCTGTATCTGATTGTAAGCTTGCTTTAACTCCACGCCACGTTTCTTTAGCTCTATTTGAACCAAAGGCAAACCATTGATAAGTATTGTGACATCATATCGACACTTCTTTCTACCTTCCACTGTAATCTGGTTGGAAACCTGGAACTCATTCTGACACCACTGCTGGCGATTGAGAAATTCAACCCACACACGTTCGCCTGTTTCCAATTCTAATGGAAACAGGTCTCTCAGTTTCTTGGCTTTCTCAAAACGAGTACCGCCCTCTAAGTGAATTTTTATCTTTTCAAATTCACTATCCGTAAAACTTGTACGTCCATGACGGGCAAGTTCTTTCTTATTATGCTTTTCGAGTTGAGTCTTGAAGTTCTGGTCAAGATTTGTTTCTTCTTCAATCTTGACATATTCATAACTCATATCTTGAAGTGTCTTTATCAGTCCCTGTTCCAGGGCTGCTTCACTTTGTGTCACCATATCCGTTTCGTTTACAATTGTCGTTATAATACAATATTTAATAGCAAAAATACAAAAAAAAGCCGAAAATCATCCCTAATCATTTACATTAAGGATGATTTTTAAAGTTATTTATGCAAAAAGAAATGAATCTGTCAGAATATATTGATTTTTCCAGTTTTTGCCGATTTAATCACTTACCATATGTCTTTCATGCATACGGTTATTGCATTTGTTACATCTTATATATTCTGCGGCACAGGAGAAATGATGTAGATTCAATTATAATAGAAGAACTTGCCCATTATTGTTTTTCCAGCCATTTTTTAACACACCTTATAGCTCTGATTTGTTCGCTTTCGCTAAACTTAGAATCGTCTTTCGTTTCATTTCCTTGCAGAACAGCTTCATAAAGAACAAGAAAATAAAAATCGAAAGAGTTTATCATTCGTTCCATAATTAGTGGAACTATTTGTTTTCCCATTGATTTGAGAGGAATGAACTCAGGCAATTTTGCATATGAATGTATGCTTGCACTGTATAGTGTCTTAGGATTATGGTCTATTGCAAAATTCCATTTATCCACTAAATTTGCAAAACGATTTCTTATGCTGTCTGGAACTTGTGAAGCCAATTCTTTTATTTTCTCTTTCTCTGTATTTGTTAGAAAGTCTCTCGTTGATAGGCTGTCTTGTTTGTTGTCAGCATTGGAATTCCAAATG
>OGYH01003337.1_pt1 | contig 10939 bp, 9 predicted proteins | sample 1576511 | NCBI WGS metagenome assembly OGYH01 (sample SAMEA3541522, study PRJEB24748) | human gut metagenome | biome: human gut; feature: human-associated habitat; material: faeces | place: China | collected 2012 | reverse complement strand
GATTCATAAATCTACCCTTAATCGTGTATTGAATGATAGTTGCGGATTTTAGGGTATATATTTTTTGCAAAAGTACAAAAAAAACTAAATATTAAGACATAAGCGAAATATTTTTCAGATTTTTTTTGTACAAAAACATAAATATGTTGCATAAAATGAGAAACAATCACTTCCAATATATATTTCTATATACTTCAGTATAATCCTGTTTATCAAAGTATTAACATTCCTGTAATTGATAGATATACTTCTCTTATAAAGAGTGGTTTATTTACCATGGAGAATTGGTGGAGTAAATATACCGGATCATAAGAAAGACTGTTTAAAAAAGCAGAAAGTTTTTTGGTACAATAATACAAAACACTTTATAGAAGTACATACTCTCCACAAAATAAACAATTGACTGTTGGCGTGTAGTTGGTAACATTAATTAGATAAAGTATGAATAAACAAATGAAAAGATTTGACCGATTTATTGTTTGTGTTTTAATGGGGATAGTCTCTTTAACTTTCTTTGCTTGTAGCAATGATGAGGATGAGGCTATAACCCAAGTAACCTATGAAATGGGGTTTAGCAGTATTGAGAGCAGCTCGATGACTGACCTAGGGACGATTGAGCGTGCCTATAAGAAGGCTCTGGGAGTGACTGAATCCAAGTTTACATTTGAGGGTTCTGTAAACGAATGCGACCAACGAGTGAAAGATGCCTGCGGCAGTGCCGAGGCGGAATTGAAATCTACAACTTGGAATGGAACTTATACGTTTGAGGTTCTTAATCTTAATACGTCAAAGGTCGTTTATTCGTTTGTGATAGAATAAATCCTGTTCAAAGAAAAAACGCAATCGTTTTTTATATCATTTATTACACATTTTAATAGAACAAAGTATTTATGAAACACGGTCTATTTATGGCTGCCTCGCTATTGAGTTTAGCGATGTCTTTGGCATCATGTTCAGACGATGACCAGAAGTTTGGTCTTTCTTTACCGGAAGGAACAGAAAACACGATTACATTGGATTACACCAACACCTTGAAAACCATCAAGCTGGATGCGGATTCGCATTGGAATGCCTCAGTGGTTTACGCCGATGAGGAAGATGACGGATGGATAGGGCTGTTGGATGATAACGGAGAGGGTTCAGGTGAGATTAATTTCGTGGTGGATGCAAATACGAGCAATGATTTACGTGTTGCCAAAATTATCATCGCATCCGGAGAAAACAAGATTGAATATACCGTCAACCAAAATCCGGTGAATGCCGATGGTGAAAACGGGGAGTTGGATATGTCGAAATTCGGCAAGTCTATACCATTAGGCTTTGGAATGAAAGTTGCGAAAGGGAGGGCTTCGTCAGGTATGACTATGGGGCAGGTGCTTGTGCTCGATTCTTATAAAGAGAACTCGACGTTTAAAAAGTATGCCGAAGAATTGAACCTTAACCCCGCAGGTTATGTGGATGAGACACGGACAACAGAAGTTGAAACACAAATGCTTTACGAATCAAACTGTGAAAGTAACTCACGTAATATCACTGCAAACCTGGAAGTCAATGTAGCTTATGGCTTGTTCAAGTTGGGACTGAACGGAAGTTTCAAAATGTTTGGTTCCAGTACGGATACTACATTCAATTACAGTGTGGCTGCCAATCGTAAAGTCGGTAAATATTCTGTGAATCTGGGTAAAGTAATGGATGATTATGATTTTCTAACAACACCCAATGAGGATGATGACAAAGGTATTGAACAAATGAAACGTGCCGCCCAAAAGATGCTATTGTCCAGTTCCTTTATTAAAATCAGGGATGAAATTGAGACCTTAGTATCTCAAAAAGATGCTAATAAATTACAGAAAAAACTGGATGAGCTGAATAAGAAATTCGGACCGGCATATATAACTCAAGCAAATGTAGGAGGCAGCATTGAACTGAACTATATTTTCAAGGAAGAAAACGGTACCGATACATTAAACATTCATGGTGATCTCCACTTTGGTTTAAATGCCTTGCTGAGTTTGAATGTATCCGCTGAGGCTCAATATATGAATGGCATGAATACACATATACAAAGTAGCATATTCCAGTCGCGTGTCAAGGGAGGTACTATTAAGGCAGCTAGCGATGTAAACAAAAAATTTGCAGGTCTTATATCGAAAAAGGGAGAGGAAACGGTATCGTTCGAGAAGATGATAAGCTCCATAGATGGATGGTATGAATCGGTGAAGGCAGATACTGTGGAAACCATTACTTGTACGGACTATTATCCGGCTCCTATTTGGGAACTTTTCAGTGAGGATGCCGAAGATGTTCTTAAGGAGTATTTCAAGAAAAAATATCCCAATAACGAGGATGGTTCATGTCCTTATACTTTCGATATCCAGGAAATGGTAGAACATTGGTAATGACCTGTTCTGGTTTTATCCATTAAGTTATAGAAAAATATTCGGTGTATGAATCGTTTATATATCTTATTATTAGTAATTGCCGGGATTGGTTTCCCGGCATGTTCCGATGATTTGCCTCTTGATGAGACGCAGCAATCCCCGGTCAATTCGGATGCATCGAAGTTCTGGTATTCGCATATGCGTACCGCTGCCGAAAACCGGGTAATGTACAGGCATCATGCGTTAGGATTTTCTTACCGGGCCGTTACGGGCAGCAAATGCAATTTAGGTGATGTCATGTGCCAGGTGCTCAACATGGACTATATCAAGGAGAACGGTTTATACGGTGAAGAAATAAGGAACGAGGTGACAGACACCATTAGCGTAATACGCGGATTGACGGACTATGTCCATCAAGTCAATTGGCATTCAGATATGTCTGCCAATTTGATTTTATTTCAAAACTCTGCGGCAAAGGATGGCTTTGTCATCGAAAAGGTGGACGAGGAGACGCTCATTTTCAATCAGGTAATAGGGTTGAGTACAAGAAAAAGGAGTGTCGATCTCACCGGGCTTTTGGATGAAGACGGAATCCCCGGTGAAGTAACGGAAAATCCGGACGAGGTGCTGTCGGAAAACTTCAGATACGCTTTGCGTAAACTGGAGGCGGCCTCTCCCAATAACTATGCCGTGGTAGATTCGTTTATAAACATATTCGGTACCCACGTGGTAACCGGTGTGTCGGCGGGAGGTTCGTTCGATTTGTCCGTGCGTACAAGCTCGCGTAATGTAAAAACCTTTTTCCAAGAGCGGGAATTTAAAGAGAATTCAGCCAAGTTTTTCATAAAATGGGAGTCCATCGAAAGCAGCCAGCATAGCACGATTTACAAGAACATCTTCAATACAGCCGAGCTGAAACTGACGGTGAAAGGCGGAGATGCGAGTCTGTTTGACGGCTTGGTTGCTGATCCGAGCTACGATAACCTGCAAGCCAACATGGAAAATTACAACAACTGGATAAGCAGTATTGAAAAAGCCGGCGGCAATGAATGGGACGAACGTTCGGAGCTCATCGATATGGAAGTTACGCCGATATGGGAATTCATTCCTGACAAGGATATAGCCCGGAGGGTCCAGGTACGAATTATGGCTTCGGCCAATGAGATGCGCAAGATTTATGGTGAACGTAATTTTGTAAACGCATCCATAACCATCCCCGGTCCTGACGTCAGATACGATATTTACCCTAAAGACATGAACTCTTGGTATCAAGGCAGCGTGTGTCATGTCATCACCGGCGACAACCAGTCTGTTCCCTCACGAATAGTGGCGGTATCCTATTTGGAATGGGTACCCGAAGCAGAGGGCGACGAATGGCTGATTGTAACCTATCCGGTGTATGAAAACAGAATCCAGCTTACTGAAGGAATAGGACGAAGCATCAAGGATAATGGCTGTTACGAAGTGAAATGGCTTTACGACCGCTTTCAAGTAACCAAAATGGAAACGGAAAGCGATGTGTTCTATCTGGCAAAAGGAAAGCTTTTCCCGAAAAAGCCGGAATGGGTGGACGATAGCAGGAACACCCGTTACATGCCTGACTATGAATGGCCCGGAAGTCTTGATACGAACGGTAATCTCAACACGGGGACAAAGCCCTACATGGTGCGTAAGTTCCTCGACAAGTTTTATCTTACCGATGTGGAGGAAATGGCTCCGGGAACACGTTTCGACAACTTGCCCGGATGGACTTATTACGACGGCTCGCAAGAGATGCTGACGGAGTTTTACGTGTCGAAATATCCTGATGCGGAAACTGTGCTGAAACCGGTGTTCCGGCAAGCCGGATTGGGCTATGGAACTACCCGGAGAATGATGCGCAACGGTATTTATTACTATAAGATTATCCCCAAAGAAGTAATCCGATAAATGAATAAAAAAACAATGAGGAAATATATAGCTCTCTTATTTCTGCCGGTTTTGTTCGCTTCCTGTGCAGACGATGACATTGTGACAGGGGGGCTGGATAATCCCGGAGGCTTGTCGACCGAGGAAAGCGAGGTGCGCCTTCCGATAAGGGCTTCTTATCACAGCATTCACGTAGAGTCGGAAACCGGAAGTCCTTCCGGCCTACCGGTACACGTGGACGAAGACTGGATTGAGCTGATGAGCGATACGGTAAGCTACGACGGCTATGTGGAAATCTATGTGGACCGGAATGAAGGGCTTGCCGGAAGAAGCGGATACATAAACATAGGCAATGCCGGGGATGAAGCGACTTCCTCGTTGAAGAAACGCTCTCTCTGGACACGTGTCATGTAGAGAATATCAAGCTCCGGCATCGCCTCATCCAGGTTTTCAACCTCTTTGTACTCGATTCCCTTTGCATTCAGTGTATCCTCAATGATATAATCCGGGACGCGCAGTTCCGGCGGGGAAATGAGGACGAAACGGATGCCTGTGTAGCGGGACAGCGCATTGATTAAGGAGTGAACCGTGCGTCCGAATTTCAAATCGCCGCACAGACCGACTGTTAAATTGTTCAGGCGTCCTTTTAAAGAACGGATCGTCATCAGATCGGTCAAGGTCTGCGTCGGATGCTGGTGACCGCCGTCGCCGGCATTGATAACCGGGATGGAAGAGTGCAGGGAAGCAACCATCGGCGCACCTTCCTTCGGGTGGCGCATCGCGCAGATATCTGCGAAGCAGGAGATAACGCGGATGGTATCTGCCACACTCTCGCCCTTGGAAGCAGAGCTTGAATCGGCAGAAGCAAAGCCAAGAACCCGTCCCCCTAAGTTCAGCATAGCAGCCTCAAAACTTAAGCGTGTACGGGTGCTTGGCTCATAAAACAGAGTCGCGATTTTCTTTCCGTCGCAGACGTGTGCATATTTGGCTGGATTGGCTTCGATATCGGAAGCGAGATCCAGAAGCTGGTCGATCTCCTCAACGGAAAAATCCAGTGGATTCAGCAAATGTCTCATTTGATTCTCCTTCTCTATTCGTATTAGCATATTTTTCCCAACTATTATAAAACATTTCCAGATGGATTGCTATAGCTTTTAATGATCTGTGATATAAAAAATATGAATAGGGGGGATAGAAAATATGGACAATGTGATGACGGCTGGAAGATTACCTGCGATGAAATAGGAAATAAAAATGACTTTCTAGGGCAAAATGGATTAGCGTAAGGAACGGTCAGACAGGGTGAAAAATCTGGTAAGAAAAGCGTAAGGAACATTAAGAAAAATAAGGTAGGAGAATTGAAACAAATCCGGTATAATGTAGAAAGAAGAACTGGAATTGCAATGGTTGAAACTTGTATAAATCCAGGTTGTCAGGAATGGATTTCGATGGAATATTCAGGAGCATGAAATAAGTTAGAAAATGGAGAAGGCTGATGGAAGAGCGGAAAGTGCCGGGGAAGAATGAATTCCGGAAACGGGAACCTGTCATACAGGTAAAAAATCTATATAAAGTCTACCGCGTCGGCGAGACGAAGGTATACGCGCTGAACGGCGTCGATTTTACGATGTACCGTGGCGAATTCTGTGCGATTGTAGGTACCTCCGGTTCGGGTAAATCTACCTTATTGAATATGCTGGCGGGGCTGGAGAAGCCGACGAAGGGCGAGATTGTCATAGCCGGACAGCACATAGAAAAATTAAACGAGAACCAGCTGGTGGCATTCCGCCGGGAGCGGGTCGGATTTATCTTCCAGTCATATAACCTGCTCGGTACGATGAATGCGGTTGAAAATGTAGCGCTTCCGCTGTCCTTCCGCGGTGTGCCGCGCGTCAGGCGCCGGGAGATGGCGGAAAAATATCTGAAAATGGTCGGACTGGAAAAAGTCGGCGATCATATGCCGAACCAGATGTCCGGCGGGCAGCAGCAGCGTGTCGGCATCGCACGGGCGCTGGTGGTACATCCAGAGATCATTTTTGCAGACGAGCCGACTGGAAATCTGGATTCGCACACGACGATGGATGTGCTGAAACTGATGCAGCGGATCGTCCGGGAACAGAACCAGACGCTGGTTATGGTCACGCATGATAACCATCTGGCGGCGTATGCGGACCGGATCTTCCATATTATCGATGGTAAGATTGTGAAGATAGAGGAGAATCGGCAAATGGGTAAGGAAGATGGGAAAATAGAGGAAATTTAACAGAGCGAAAGACGGAGCAGCTATGAAATAGACAGATAAAAATAGAGTGTTGGCTGTGTCTGGAATTTAGAAGGCTAAAACACAGGAATGCTGACGATAGAATGAGAAATTGATAAAAGCAGCATTTAATGTGAGCGGATATGGAGGTATGAAAAATGAGAGGTATGAGAAAGTGGAAGAGATGGGCGGTGTTTTTGCTGCTTTTTGTGGTGCTGGCGGTGGGAGGAAGCCGGACAGCGCAGGCGGAAATGCTGGATATGACAAAATATAACGATGATTTAATTACCGTCAGCAAAGTGCCGCACGGAAAGGCCGGAAATAAAATTTCGATTAAGATGACGGTTCATAATATACATGAGAAAAGGGATCAGGAATTAAAGGAAATTTGGCTGGCAAATGCGGAAGAATTTGATGATTTAATGACAGAAAATTTTGGAGAATCCGATGATGCGGATGAGAGTGATGATAGCGATGCTATCAGATGGTATTCAAAATCATTTCCGTTTGAAACGGATTCAAATTCATTTAAGCCAAAAGCTATAAATGTAAAAGCAGGTACTTCAAAAACTGTTAGTTTAAGTTATAAACTACGCAGAGATTTACCGGCCGGCTATTATCAGGCATTCTTTTTTATTGGACAAAAGGGAAAGGATAAGACCGCGGTTGGTGTCAACATCTGGGTATCCGCCTACGATGGTTCCTCCACCGAGGAAGACGACAACACGAAGCTGGATTACGATTTTTCCATCGGCGATAACCAGCAGACGCCGTATGTGGGGTACAATCAGGTCATGGATTTTGGCGTGAACCTGACCAATACGGGACTTAAAAAGGTTTACGATGTCCGCGTGGATATGCAGCTTGACGCAGATATTACGAAATTCCCGTTTGATATCAATGAGGGCAACTATAACCGTAAAATGGGGGATATGGAATCAGGGCAGATGGTGACGGTTCCGTACAGCATGATGGTGCGTGAGGACGTAAAATCGGGCTTTTTCCCGATTCACTATCTGGTTACATACCGCGAAGAAGAGGGCGGCGAGTTTTCGGAGCCGGTGGACAAGGTGTTTTACGTGCGCGTCAAGGGAAAAGATGACGATGAGCTGTCGGCGGATGCGGGCGAGCAGGATCGAACCAAGGCGCGTATCATCGTGGACAGCTTCGAGACGATCCCGGCAGAGATCTATGCCGGACAGCCATTTGAACTGCGTGTGCGGATGAAGAATGCGTCTTCGGATGTGGCAGCTTCCAATATTATGTTTACATTTGCTTCGGAAGAAGTTGAAAATACGCCGATCTTTACATCCGAGAGCGGTTCCACCTCCGTAGTTGTCAATAACATGGCGCCGGGGGCGACGGCGGATCTCTCGATGGTGTTCAAGGCGGCGCCGACGGCGGAGCAGAAATCATACCGCATGACGATTCAGGAGCAGTACGACAGCCCGGAATTTAAAAATGCCAAGGAAGAGGTCAAGATTGCACTTCCGGTCAAGCAGGAGCCGCGTCTGAACACCAGTACGATCGATGTGATGCCGGATGCGGTTGAGGTTGGTTCTGAGACGAATGTCATGTTTGGCATCAACAACACCGGAAAAGTAATTCTTTACAATGTTATGGCGCGTTTTGAGGCAGATTCTATCCAACCAGCTGACGCTTATGTGGGAAATATCAAGCCGGGCGAAACCGGCAATGTCGATACGATGCTGACCGCGATTGCGCCGACAACCGATGATGGAAAAGTGAAGATTATCATTTCCTATGAGGATGAAAATGGAGTCGTTTCAGAGACTGAAAAAGAAATGCTTCTGAACGTGAGTGAGGCGTTTTCCGATGACGGGATGGACGGCATGGATGGAATGGACAACGGCATGGATGCAGATGCCGATGCGGCGCAAACGGGCGGCGCTGGGCGGATCGCTCCGATGCTTGTGATCGCTGCGCTGGTGGGCGCAGGTGTCGGTGTAGTTGTCTGGAAGAGGAAAAAGAAGAAAATAGCAGGAGAAAAGGCGCTTGAAGACGAATTAGAAGAGGAACTGGACAATGAGCTGGGCGAGCCGGAAATGACGACAGCAGATGTATCGGAAGACGAAACAAAGGACGTTGAAAAAGAACAAAACGATCATCTGAAAAGAAAGAAAAAATAGAAAGGACCGGTGAAAATGAGATTCAGTGATCTGCTGACGATGAGCGTCAACAACCTGTTTCGCAGAAAGCTCCGTACCTTTCTGACGGTTCTGGGAGTCGTGATTGGTACGGCATCGATCGTTGTCATGGTTTCCATCGGAATAGGACTGAAAGAATTTACCATCAAACAGTATTCTTCCTATGGAAGCCTGACCGCGATTCAGGTATATAATTATAACAATGGAAATTCCAGTGACAAGAAAAATCCGGAAGACAGCTTCATGACGGATGAGACGATGAAGACATTTGAAAAGATTCCGCATGTGACAAGTGCTTATCCGGATCTGAACCTGAATGTGATTATGCGTCAGGGTGCCTACGAGGGAAACGTGCAGCTGCATGGGATCCCCTTGGGAGCGATGAAGAATATCAAGCTGGGAGAAGGAAGCCTGCCGACAACTGAAACGAAGGACATGGAGATGGTAGTCGGAAATATGGTCGCACAGAATTTTAGCAATGCCAAGACAGGAAAAGGTTACTGGGACACCGGGGAGATGCCGGACATCGATTTTATCAACAAACCGATGTTTACGATCTTTGACACGGATGCGTACTATCAGTCCAAGGGAAATTCCAGCGGCGAGGATGGCAGCCAGAAAGTAGCGGCGCCAAAGAAATATATGATGAAAACGGCTGGAATGGTAGCGGGTGGACCGGAAGACTGGAGTGATTACAGCTACGGCGTCTACGTGGATCTGAATAAGCTCAAGACACAGCTGAAACAGATATTTAAGAAAAAGCCGATTCCGGGACAGCCGACCAACAAAAAAGGAAAACCTTACAATTATTTTGTATATGAGGAAGCGACGGTCAATGTGGACGATATGGATCATGTAATAGAGGTTCAGAAAGCCATCAGCAACATGGGCTATGAGGCAAACAGCCAGATGGAATGGCTGGAACAGTCCAAACAGCAGTCCAACATGATCCAGGCAGCTCTCGGCGGCATCGGCGCCGTTTCTCTGCTGGTAGCTGCGATCGGCATTGCCAACACGATGATGATGTCCATCTATGAGCGGACGAAGGAGATTGGCGTGCTGAAAGTGTTAGGATGTTCCCTTGCAACCATCCGAAATATGTTTCTGATTGAGGCAGGTTTTATCGGTTTCATGGGAGGACTCATCGGACTGACGCTGAGTTTTATGGTTTCCGTGCTGATTAACCAGTTTCTGGCAGCAACTTTTTTATATGGAATGGATGGAAAGCTGTCCGTGATCCCGATCTGGCTGGCAGTTCCATCGGTAGGATTTGCCATCATCATCGGCATGGCAGCCGGATTCTTCCCGGCAATGCGCGCGATGAAGCTGAGTCCGTTGGCGGCGATACGGAATGAGTGATACGTTTGCTTATGCGATAAAATAGGCAGATGCCAGTTTTCCTCCTTGCAAATCCCCCCAACTTGTTATATACTTAAATATACTATGTTATTATAGTAATGAAAGAACGAAAAAAGGAAGGAATTACCGATGACACTGTTAGAAAATTGGCGCAATCTGGCATATGGTGACGGGCTGGATGATAAAAAGAAAGAGGAACTCTGGTCTGGATATTTTACGATTGAGAAAGGCATTTACGAGCAGATTCTTGCAAACCCGACTGAGGTTGTAGAAGGTACCGTTAAGGAACTGGCTGAGAAGTATGATACCGAAGTTATGATCATGACCGGTTTCCTGGATGGAATCAATGAGAGCTTAAAGGGCTATGAGAACCCGATCGAGACCATGGATGAGGATACCAAGGTTAAGATTGAGATCGACCCGGAGAAGTTATATTACAACATGGTAGAGGCAAAGGCTACCTGGCTGTATGAGCTTCCGCAGTGGGATGCAATCCTGACTGAGGAGAGAAGAACAGAGCTGTACCGCGAGCAGAAGGCATCTGGCACAGTCCGCAATACACATAAGATTTACCCGAACGATCCGTGTCCATGCGGAAGCGGTAAGAAATATAAGAAGTGCTGCGGAAAGAATAAATAATAGATTTATGAATCAGAGAAGCACATCCGGAACACAGAGAGAACCGGATGTGCTTTTTTTTATGGAAATATAGGACGTGCTCTTGTATAATAGATATAGAGAAAAGACAGCAGACGAATGATGGCAGGAGGCATGATAAAAGAATGGCAGGTACAAAGCAGTGGAGGGCGGCAGATGGGAGACTGCAGCCGGGATTTCAGACAGCAGGTTTTACATTGAAACAG
>OGYH01003323.1_pt1 | contig 11009 bp, 4 predicted proteins | sample 1576511 | NCBI WGS metagenome assembly OGYH01 (sample SAMEA3541522, study PRJEB24748) | human gut metagenome | biome: human gut; feature: human-associated habitat; material: faeces | place: China | collected 2012 | reverse complement strand
TCTCCATTAAAAGCCCCTCAGTCGCTGCGCGACAGCTCCCCCGAGGGGGAGCGGGCATCGCGCAGCGATGACTGAGAGGGTTTATTCCCCCAAAAGCAACAAGGCCGTCCGGCGAATGCCGGACGGCCTTGTTGCGCTTATTGGAAAGGATCGATCGGGAGATGGCAATTGTTATTTCGCCAGACCCAGCTTTTTCAGCCGGTTCCATGCGCGGATGACCTGTACCTTGGTCACACGCTTGCCGGGCGTAAAGGCGCCCTCGCCCTTATCGGGCAGCAGCCCGGCCTCCACAGCCCAGCGGGCTGCCTTGGCGGTATCCGGCTCCGCTACATCGCTGTAAACAGCGGGTGCAGCGGGTTCAGGCTTGCCTGCGGTGCTCCACAGCAGCACAGCCAGCTGTTCCCGGGTGCGCGGGATGGGCGTGCCCTTGGGCAGCAGGTCTGCAAGAATGCTGTAAGTAACAGCCTCATAGCCCATTACTGCGCTGCCTGCAAACCACGCCGTTGTACCGGCCACGATGGCCACCATTTGCAGCGGGCTGAACTCGGTGCTTTCCTCCTGCGGCAGCTGCTCCACCGGGGTGGTCATAGCGGTGATATTCAGGTTCTGTGCGGGCATCCTGAAGGTCAGGGTGCGCTGCTTAAAGGCTTCCTCTGTCAGCTTTTCGTCTGCGGCATCCATCAGGTCTGCCGGGCTCAGTGCGCCGTCAGCGCCGCTCACTACCCACTGGGCAAAGCGCTCGGTGGCGGTGTCCGGGTAAGCGGTCAGGCTGACCAGCTGTCCTGCTTTCAGGGCGTTGGCGTCTGCATCCTCGGGCAGGGTGACGTCCGCACCGGCAACGGTAAGCTTGTAGGTCTTTTCCGGTTCAGGGTCGATCGCGCCTGCGTTTGTGATGCTGAACGAGCCTGTTTTAACAGTGCCGCCCACATACCGTGCGCTGCCTGCGGCGGTGACGGTATAGCTGTATTCGCCCGGTTCAGTAGGAGCACCGTTCAGTGCTTCACCATTCTGCTTGTAGGTCACGGTGATCTCGCCGTAGTCCTTATCACTGGTGTTCTTAACGGTTACTTCCTTGGGTTTGCCGTCATAGGTCAGGTCAGTGGGCTCTGTCACGGTAAAGTCCGCGGGGTTCAGTGCAGCCTTCTGGATGGTAAACATGTTATACTTCGGGGTCACATCACCGCCCGCGCAGGTGGCGGTAGCTGCTACCACAGCGGTAAAGGTGTAAGTGCCCGGCTCAACGGGAGCACCGTCCAGCACCTCGCCGTTCTGCTTGTAGGTCACGGTAACAGCGCCGTATTTCTTGGTGGCGTTTTCCCGAACGATCACCTCCACTGTCTTGGGGTTGCCGTCATAGGTCGGGTTGGTGGGCAAGGCAAAGGTAAAGTCTGCGGGGTCTGCATCCGGCAGCGCTGCCGCGCCCTCGTCGGTGGCGCTCAGGTTAAGGATATGGGTCTGTGGGATATTGTACCTGCTCAGGTCGATGGTGCTGGTGTAGCGCTTTCCCTCGGGCACAGAGCCGCTATAAGTCACGCCGTTCACACTCGTGATGCGGTCGCAGGTCAAGGCCGAAATGCTGTCATCGATTGTTGCAACGTAAAGGGTGGTAAGGTTATCGCGCCAAATGCCCGTAAGCGTCCCATTGAGGCCGCTGATGTACTTTGCATCGTAGCGGGCATTCTCCGGCGGGGTGTATTTCATGGTGTAGCAGGTGGCACCGGGCAGGACATTTGCGTCCTCCTCTTTCTTTGCCGCCATCACATGGATGATGGGATCATTCAAGTAGATGCCGTTCTTGTTATAGACAAAGGTATACTCGCCTCCGTCAATGGTGGGCTGGCGGTACTTTGCGTTACCGTCATAGCCATCCGTATTATCCACTGCCAGCTTCAGGGTGCTTCTGCCGTCTTTGATCGTGCCGCCGTTGTCGATAGAGCCATTGCCGGTATAATCATCGCTGTTATAGCAATCTTCCAGCACAGCTTGGTAGGTAGAGCTGTTGGCCACACTCCCGCTGACGTCCAGCGCAGAACGGAGGATGATAACGGACTGTGCCGGGTCGCGCCAGCCGTTGCCGATGTAATAAAAGCGCAGCACAGCGTTCTCCACGCGGCCGTCATTGTAAAAGCGATTCTCTAAGCTGTTCAGCGTGGCGTCCTTGATCGTGCCGGTTTTCTTGTTGTACACATACTGGGTGGAGTTCAGGGTGCCGGTAAGGGTGCCGTTATTTTCAATCGCAAAATTTACGGTAGCAGAGTGGTTTTCCACCTCGTCAAGGTTCAGTTCTGTACCCTCCTCAATGGTCAGGACGGGGGTATCGCTCGTATGCCACTCTGCGTGCTTGTGGTTCGGGTCAAAGGACCAGCCATTGCCCTTTGCGCCGTAGACGCCGCCGTCTGTGCCCTTGGGGAAGCCGCTCGCTTCAATGACCAGTTCCTCTACGGTAACGCTGTTGAGCTGGACAGTTTCCGTGCCCACAGTAAAGCTGACTGCGCCGTCCTTGGCGTTATTGTCCAGCTCCGCGCCGCCGCTGACGACACTTTCCAGCTTGCGGGTAGGCTTCAGGGTGACACTGGTATTGGGCGTGACATAGACGGTGCTATAAGCATCTGCCGACCACGCGGTCACCGTGCCGTCCGCTGCCACCGCGACAGGGAGATACACCGGAACATCGGTTGCATCAATGGCTACAAGCCCTGTGCTTTTTGCCGTGAAATAGCCGCCGTTGACGGCTGCACCCTCGGGCAGCGGGTCATCTTCAGTGGTGAACAGACCGCCGTTGACGGTACATTTATCTCCTGCAACATACAGCTTGTCGTTGAACAGACCGCCGTTGATGATGATTTCCGTTGTCCTTTTAAGATCCGTGAGCGCGCTTTCAAAGCTGCCGCCGTTGATGACGATCTTTTCACAATTGTCGATATCCACGGAGCAGGTGCGCTTGCCCTTAAAGGTGCCGCCGTTGATGGTAAGGGTACCCGCTGCTTTAACGGTCATGCCGCTGGTATAACTACCCTCTTCAAAGGTGCCATCTTCAATGGTGACCTCGCCGCCCGCAGCATTAACAATGGCATTTCCTTTAAAGGTGCCGCCGCTGATGACAGCCCCGGCTTCACAGATCACCTTGCCGTAGAAGGTGCCGCCGGAGATGGTGCCCGCGTTGGTCACGGTATAGCCGTTATGGTATTCCGAGCCGATCCGCGCCTCCTGCAGGGTGGCATCGGGCTCGATCTTCACGTTCCATTGGATGCAATTATTGTAGCTGTCATAGCTGTAATTACGGAGGCAGAAGGTACCTTTTTCCAGGATGAGCGTATTAGTGTCCTTGTCGTAGGACCAGCTGCCTTTGCCGCCGCCGAAGGGGTCGCCGGCGGGCTTGCCAGACCAGTCATCTGGAAAGATATCGGTGACATCGTCGTTTTCCTCTGCCAGTGCGGCGGTGCCGGCGGTGTCGGGCGGGGCGCTCTGGGCAAGGGCAGGCAGCGGCATTGCGGACAGTGCCATGCTTAACGCCAGAACCATGCTGATGAGCCGTTTTTGCATAAGATCCTCTCCTTTTCAAGCACCCTTCCAAGCCGGGCGCTTTTTGTTGTACCCAGTGTACCACGTTTTGCCCGCTTTGGACGGTTTTGGGCACGAATCGCCCCGCAAATGCGCTGAAACGACCCGGCGCGCCGGGCGCACCCGCAAAAAACAGAAAACCGCCCGGTTTGCGGTTACCGGACGGTTTTCTGCTCTATAGGAATTACGGGAATGGCATATTGAACAGAGTATTGCTCTGTGCCTGTAGTATACCACGAACGGCGGCAAAAGTGGAGCATTTCTGCGTGAATGGCCCCTGAAATGCATCGAATCGCCCTGAAAAGCCCTAAAAAGCCCTTGCACACCCCTTTGGGGCACAAAAAAGGGACTGCTGCACAGTGCTGTGCAGCAGTCCCTGCGGAGTTATAAGGGGTTACGGGGCAGCGGTTTTAGCCGCGCTGCTGGTAGTTCTTCCAAGTGCGGATGACCTCCAAGCGGCTTACGCGGCTGCCGGGCTTGAAGTTGCCGTCCTGTGCGGTCATCAGGCCGGTCTCCACGACCCAGCGGATGGCCTGCAGCTCTGCGGCATCTGCTGCCACATCGTTGAACAGTGCTGTGCTCTGGGTGGCGGGCTTGCCTGCGGCGGTCCACAGTGCAACTGCCAGCTGCTGGCGGTTAGCAGGGATGGCCATGCCCTCGGGCAGGACGCTCTTCAGGTAGGCTGTGGTGCCTATAACGTAGGCACCCACGCCAATGGCTGCGCCGCCCACTGCGGCTACTGCCACAATGGCTGCACCGCCGCCGTCACTGTCACCGCCGGGTGCGGGGGTGGGGTCGGGGTCGGGCTTAGTAAGCGTATCGAACGCAGCCATCAGATCCACATCATGGTCGGGCATGGTGAATTCCAGCACGCGTGCGGTGCTCTGCTCCTCGGTCAGCTCCAGACCGGTGCAGCTCCAGCTCTTGAACACGCTGGTCTCGGTGTCCGCGTATGCGATAGCCTTGAGCTCTGTGCCCACAGGCACAGCCTTCAGGTCGACAACATCGCTGCCATCCTTCAGGAAAATCTGTGCGTTCGATACCTTGAGCTCATGGGTCTTGATTTCGGGATCGGGATCAGGCGTCGGGTCCTTGACATAGATGGCGGAGATCGTCACATCGTTTGCAGGCATCGTGAAGGTGATCTTCTCGCTGCGGACATCCACCGCATCAGCGGCCAGACCCTTCTTGATCTCCCAGTAGCTGAAGGTCTTGCCTTCCTCCGGCTTCCGTGCGATAAGAGTGACTTCCTCACCAACAGTACGCTGTTCTGGCTTCCCGTCCACGGTCAGGGTGTAGGTGTTCTGCTTGTACTGTGCCTTCAGCGTGACCTTGTTCGCGGGCATTGTGAAAGTGATGGTCGCGTTGGTGGTGTCCACGTCAGCAGGCAGACCGGTCACTTCCCAACCGGTGAAGGTATAGCCGTCCTTCTCGTCTGCGGTGAAGCTGAGTTTCTCACCCGCAGTGTGCTCGGTAGACTTGTCGTCCACGGTCAGGGTGTAGGTGTTCTGCTTGTACTGTGCCTTCAGCGTGACCTTGTTCGCGGGCATTGTGAAAGTGATGGTCGCGTTGGTGGTGTCCACGTCAGCAGGCAGACCGGTCACTTCCCAACCGGTGAAGGTATAGCCGTCCTTCTCGTCTGCGGTGAAGCTGAGTTTCTCACCCGCAGTGTGCTCGGTAGACTTGTCGTCCACGGTTAGGGTGTAGGTGTTCTGCTTGTACTGTGCTTTCAGCGTAACCTTGTTTGCGGGCATCGTGAAGGAGATGGTCGCCTTGGTGGTGTCCACGTCAGTGGGCAGACCGGTCACTTCCCAACCGGTGAAGGTGTAGCCGTCCTTCTCGGGTGCGGTGGCCTTGAGCTCTGTACCCACAGGCACAGCCGTCAGGTCGGCAACATCGCCGCCGTCCTTCAGGGTGACCTTTGCATCGGTGACCTTGAGCTCATAGGTCTCGGGAGCGTTCTCGGTGTACTGTGCTTTCAGCGTAACGTTGTTTGCGGGCATCGTGAAGGAGATGGTCACCTTGGTAGTGTCCACGTCAGTGGGCAGACCGGTCACTTTCCAACCGGTGAAGGTGTAACCGTCCTTCTTGGGTGCGGTGAAGCTGAGCTTCTCACCTGCAACGTGCTCAGTAGACTTGTCATCCACGGTCAGAGTGTACTTCGACTCAGACACAGTATAGGTGTCCACTTTATACTGGGCGCCATTGTAGTGGTAACTATCATAATCCACCACGATGTAGACAGAGTAGGTGCCTGCTTTGGTGGGCTTCGTCACAGACGGGGACGAGCCATCCTCCGGGACATACTGGATAGAATACCGCGGGACATCGTCAAAATACATCGGGCCGGTATAGGTTGCAGTTTGGGTCTTGGGGTCATACGCAAAGTCATCGATGCGCGGGGCATATTTGCGTACCACCTCGCCGATATCAAGCGAGCCTTCTGTGTACTTGTCGCCCTCTTGCGCTACGATGCGCTGCTTGTAGAGGCCGTACATGTCCGCTCCCGCCGGGAAGTGGTCAAACACCTTGTCGTCGTAGGTGCGCACATAGACGAGGCTCAATTTGCCCACGCCATCCTTGCTGCTGGTAACGGTCTGATGTTCGATCGTCCCGGAAACGGTAAAGTCGCTCTTGCTCAGGGAAGAGAAGGGCAGCTTTCCGGTGGTGGCCATGTTCACCACAATAGGCTCGCCGTCATTCTTGGCGGTGATATTCAGCGAGCGGTCAATGGCAGAGGTGCCCTCGTTGTAATCGCTGGCTTCCGCACCGTTGATGTTCGTGACTGCATTGCTGAAGCGGATCTCTGCCTTGACATTACCGATAAGGTAAACCGCGTCTGTTGCTGCGGCATAGTCGTTGAGGCGTTCCACAGTGCCGTCCGTCATCATCAGTTTGCTCTGCTGCTGACCGGCGGCAAGGAATCTGCTTTCAATATAGCCGCAGCTCACCGTATTGGAAATAGCAGCCTTGCTGTCGCTGTCCGTTTTCAGGCTGCCAAGGATCGTGGCATTCTGGATGACCGTTGCCTCCGAGGCATAGTTCGGCAGCTGGACATCGTGGAACACACCGCCGGTGACCTCGCTGTTCTTGTTCAGCTGGACCTCAGCGATGAATGCGCCGCCGGTGATCGTACCATAAGCGCGGACGACATCATAGAAGCTGCCGCCTGCGATGGTGCTGTTTTCATCCGCGTAGACATCCTTCTGGAAGGTGCCGTCCTGAATGATGGCGTTCTCCATACTAACAGAGCCATCTGCCTCAATGCCGGTGACGGTCACATTTGCAAAAGTGATCTGCTCCACGGCAATGGGCTTATGATAGGGGTTGATGGTACCCGAAGAAAGATCCACCGGGTTGCCGTCCGGGCTGGTGATGTAGAGCGCCGTGCGTGTCCTTCCGTTCTCTTTCGTGGTGGCGTACTTCCAGCCCAGACCCTCATAGAGGGTGATCGTCATGCCCTCACCGGTTATCGGCACACCGGTCACACCGTTCAGGTCGGGCAGACCGTCTTCGGTAATGCGCAGGGGCTTGAGGTCGCTTGGATCGGTAGACTTATTCACAAAGATCTCTGCGCCGTCATTGTTGCCGGTAATGCGCAGCACCTTGCCATCGGCAGAGGTGTTGGCGTTGTAGCTGCTGACCGGTGCCTCGTTGATGCTCAGCACATCGGTGTTCAGGGTAAGCTCTGCGCTGCCTGTGCCCACCAGATAGATGGTATTGGTGGAAAGAGGCAGGGTTCTGCCGTTCATCGCAGTCACATTGCCGTTGCGCACCACCAGCTTGCTGATCTGCTGTCCTGCGGGCAGCAGCTTCTGGATGCCGTCAGGCAGTTCGCCCAGAACCGTATTCGAAATGGTGTAGGTGTTATTGCCATAGGTATTGAAATTGCAGCTTTGGATCACCGCATTGGTGATAGAGCACGAGCCATTGCAGTACAGGGAATCAAAGGTGCCGCCGGTGATCTCGACCGCACTGTTCCCATTGATCGAGCTGATGCCCGCGCTGACATTATGGAAGGTGCCGTCGCTGATCTTACCGCTGGTGATATTCAGTCGGCCGTTTTTGCCAAACTCACCGCCGGTAATATTGGCATTGGTGATCTCGACATAGCAGTTGATAGGCACATCGCTCAGCAGGCTGAAGTCGAAGTTCGCGCCGCCCTGATCCAGGATCTGCAAAACGCTTTCATTGCTGCTGTCTTTGGGGTAGCAGTTATAACCCCAGCCGTTGCCCATGTAAACACGGTGCAGCTTTGCGTCCGTGTCCAGACTGTCCACATAGGTCACGTCGGTCAGATCGGGCTGACCCTCATTGTTAAAGCGCAGTTCTGTGGCGCCAAGTACCATAGGAACCAGCTTCATGGGTGCGCCGTTCTGCGCCGGGATCATGTTAAAGCTGGCGGAAAGCGTTTTTCCGTCTGCGCTGATGGAGATCGTGGCAATCGTAGAGCCAAAGTATGTGAAGGCGTAATTTTGGGTACCGGCGGGCAGTGCCATGACACTGCCGCCGGTAGAGGCTACCGCCCATACCTCGCAGCCGGTGTCGCTTTCCACTGCCAGCTCCAGATTGTTCCCGTCACCGGAATAGTTATACTTCTTGATGATATAGATTTTTGTTTCCTTTTGGCCGTTCAGGGTGCAGTTTTCCGGCAGCAGCAGCTGGTGTGCCTGCTGCTGCGTGTCGGCGTTCAGGCCGGAGATATCGCGGAAAAAGCCGCCCCGGACATTGCCGCCGTTCTCAGTCACCTTATCGTAGGTGCCGCCGTCAACAGTGCCCAAATTCAGCTGCACATCGGCGTAGCTGCCGCCCAGAACGTAGACGCCGTACATATTGTCGGCTTCTATCAAAAGTGTACCGGTGACAGTGCCGTCCAGCAGATAAACAGTGTAACTGTTGGCATTCTTGACGGTCACATTGCAGCTGACCGTGCCGTCCAGAATGTACTCGGTATCTTCACTGCCGGTACCGGTGATGGTCAGTCCGGTGGTTTCGTCATAGCTCCAGCCGGTACCGGTTGCTGCCTTGGGCAGACCGTTCGTACCGGTCTTGATCTTGACCACCTGATTATTTGTTTCAGAGTTCGTACCAACAGCCTCATGCTCGTTTTCCGAGCTGTAAGTGATGCTGTTGGTCTCTTCCGCCGCCGCGGAAGAAAGCCCTGCCCCTGCATCTGCAAATGCGGATACAGGGAGAATGGAGAGCATCATACTGAGCGCCAGTATCATGCTCACGATGCGTTTTTTCATGATATCCTCTCCTTTGTCGGTTGATTTGTCCGGCTATACCCCCAAACGGAACAGCCGGAACGGACAAAAACGCCAAGTTGAGTATAGCACCAAAATTCAAGGAAATAAAGCGCTTTTGCGGGCAGCACCTGCCAAAAAATGGCGCAAAATTATGGGCAAAATCACGATACGGGGGGGGGGTATGCTTTTCTCCCATAAAAAAGCAGTTCCGAAACGCCCGCAGGCGTTTCGGAACTGCAAATAAAAACATTCTTTCCGCTCTTTATGCCCAAAGTGCAACGACGACGACCGCCGCCAGCGGCGAAAACAGGAAGGAGTTGTTGGGGCAGCGGCCAGCAAGACGCGCGTGCCGCCCAAGGCACGATGCGGATGCTGGGTGCCGCAACCCGATAGCGGCGGGCATTCAAAACCGTTTTACTTGCCCGCCAGCAGCACCGCCAGCACGGCTTTCTGGACGTGGAGACGGTTCTCCGCCTCGTCAAAGATCTCGTCCGCGTGCTGCTCGAACAGGGCGGTGGAGATCTCCTCGCCCCGGTGGGCGGGCAGACAGTGCAGCACCAGCGCGTCCGGCTTGGCGTTTTCCAGCAGACGGCCGGTGAGCTGGAAGCCCACAAAATCCCGCAGACGCTGCTCGCTCTCGGCAGTGCCGGGGGCGGTGGTGTTCCATGCGGCGGTGGCTACCACGTCCGCGTCCCGCAGGCCCTCGGCGGGGTCGGTGGTCAGGTGGAAGGCGCTGCCGTAGCGCTGCGCAAACAGCAGCACATCCGCTGCCGGGCGGTAGCCCGGAGGACAGACGCAGGATACCTGCATCCCCGCCAAAAGGCCGCCCACGATCAGGCTGTTGGCCATGTTGCTGCCGTCGCCCACAAAGCAGAGCTTCAGCCCTGCCAGCGTGCCCCGGCGCTCCCGGATGGTCATCAGGTCTGCCAGCACCTGACAAGGGTGGGCGTAGTCGGTCAGGCCGTTGATCACCGGAATGCCGGAAAGCTCTGCCAGTTCCTCCAAGTCCCGCTGGCGGTAGGTGCGCCAGACGGCGCAGTCGTAGTAGCGCCCCAGCACCCGGGCAGTGTCCCGCAAAGGCTCGCCCCGCCCGGCCTGTAATTCGGCGGTGTTCATGTAGTTGCCAAGGCCGCCCATCTGGTACACGCCCACCTCAAAGCTGGTGCGGGTGCGGGTGGACGCCTTAGAGAACAGCAGCGCCACGCTTTTGCCCGCCAGCAGTGGCTCGGTGCGGCCCGCCTTGCAGTCCGCTTTCAGCTGGTCTGCCACATCCAGAATGTGGGTCAGCTCGGCGGGAGAAAGGTCGCTCATTTTCAGCAGATTTTTCATGCCTGCTCCTTCGGAGCCGTCGGCTCCATCGTGCCCAGCACCTCGGCCAGCACCTCCAGCGCCATGTCTACTTCGTGCTCGGAGACGGTCAGCGGCGGCAGCAGACGCAGCCGGGTCTTTGCGGTAAGCACCAGCAAGCCCTTTTCGCGGCAGGCGGCCAGCACATCCGCAGCCTGCACATCAAAGAACTCGATGCCCACCATCAGGCCGATGCCGGAAATGTTCTTGACGTGGGGCAGCTTTGCCAGACCGGTGCGCAGCTGTACGGCGCGCTCGCTGACCTGTGCAAGGAAGCTCTGGTCCAGACGATCCACCACCACGTTGGCACCGGCGCAGACCACCGGGTTGCCGCCAAAGGTATGCCCCTGAGCGAGCATGGATTCGAGGGCGGTGGCGAGCTGATCCGGGCAGGATGTGGGCTTGAAGCCGCAGCGGATGCCCTTCAGGCGGGAAATGGCGTCTTCCGCCTTCATTCCTTCCACCAGTCTGGAAATACCCTGCAGATTGCCATTGCAGCCGCCGGTAAAGGAAACCGACTTAATGATGTCTCCGTCCATCTCGATATCAATGTAGCTGGAACAGGTGCCTTTTGTCTTATATTTCATTATGAATGCCTCCAATCCGTTTGTGTCCGTTCTCTCTGACCGGCTTTGGGTAAAAGCGGATAAAAGAGAATCGGCCATAGGCATTATATCAAAAATCGCCTTTCGTTGCCAGTCTTTTCACAGGAAATGGAGATTTATGCTTTTTCCTGGAAAAAAGGAGCGAAATTTTACGGCCGGTTTCCGGCCCTGCGGTATTGTAGGAGCGGCGGGCGGCTTCTATAATACAGGTACGGCGGATGAAAATCGGAGGAGAATATGGCATCAT
>OGYH01003319.1_pt1 | contig 11028 bp, 9 predicted proteins | sample 1576511 | NCBI WGS metagenome assembly OGYH01 (sample SAMEA3541522, study PRJEB24748) | human gut metagenome | biome: human gut; feature: human-associated habitat; material: faeces | place: China | collected 2012 | reverse complement strand
GTGCACTGCTTGAGGAAACCCAGAAAGCACTCGACGAGCTGATCGCAATCGAGAATGCAGGATGCGAGATGGAAGACGGCGAAGCAAAAGCAAAATACTACTACGAGAAAGTTGCTCCGGCTATGGAGGCACTCCGTGCACCGGTTGACAAACTGGAGATGATCGTAGACAAAGAGATGTGGCCGATGCCGTCCTACGGCGATCTGATGTTTGAGGTTTAATCCGCAGACGGTCTGATAAATTGTAAAAATTCTGTGAAAACAGGGCAGAAAAAGAGGCTGTTTTTGACAACAGCCTCTTTTTTTAGTATAATGAAGATTAGCTGTTGCCAGAAGAAAAAGGCGGACAGCGCTGCCGGAAGAAACGGCAGGAAAACATGGAGGAAACGCTTCTGGATTTCGAAGGAAAACAGAAGTATACAGAACAATGAATGCAGAACTGGAAATTTTAGGTGTGAAGCTGAAACATTACCGCGTCGATGCGGCGATGGAGATTGCAGAGGAATACCTCTCAAACGATAAGCTGAACACCATCGGGATTGTTACGATGCAGATGCTGATGCAGGCGAGCAAGGAACCGACGTGGAAACAGTATATCGAAGATCTGGATCTGACGGTCATCGGGGAAACCGAGGTGCTGGAGGCAGCAGGAATTGACCCGGAGACGCCGTCCTATGAGGAAGTGGAGACGAACGAGTTCATCGCACGCTTTTTCTGGGGACTGATTCAGAAGAAAAGCCGGATTTTCGTACTGGGCGACACTGGGGAAGAACTGCAGACACTGCAGAAATATCTGACAGAAACGTATCCCGGCATTGAGATCGGAGGCGGTGCTGTCGTCGAGACGCTGGAGGAATCCGCGTTTGACAGCCTGGTCAACGAGATCAACAGCCAGACGACGGACGTGATTGTGAGCGGCCTTGCAGGAACGCGGCAGGATCGTTTCGTTCTGGAAAACAGCAGCAAAATCAGCGCAAAAATCTGGCTGAGCCTTGGCGAGCATTCGACGCTGCAGAACGAGGCCGGTATAAAAACGAGCTGGTGGGGAACTCTGCTAAAGAAGAATACGTTCAAGCGGATGGTAACAAAATATAACAGCGAAAAGGACGGTTGAAGTTCATGAACTGGATACGGAACAAACAGCAGTGGAGAGATTATCTGCTGATTACGCTGGGAACCGCGGTCATGGCGGTTGCGACCAGCTCGATTTACGACCCGGCGGGGCTTGTTACCGGAGGATTTTCCGGTCTTGCAATCGTCATCAAACAACTGAGCCAGATGCTGTTCGGAAAAGGAGTTCCGCTCTGGGTGACGAACCTTGTGCTGAACATTCCGCTCTTTCTGTTCGGAATCCGTATGAGCCGCGATTTTCTGGTGAAAACCATCTTCGGAACCCTGATGAATACGTTCTGGATTGCCGTTCTCCCGGTGCTGCAGCTGGTGCCGGATGACAGGATGCTTTCCGCACTGTTCGGCGGCGTTCTGATGGGAGCAGGCATCGGCCTCGTCTTCATCGGAAACGGTACGACGGGCGGAACGGATATGATGGCGGCTCTGATCCAGAGAAAGCTGCGCCACTATTCCGTTGCACAGGTTATGCAGGTGCTTGATGGAATCATCGTCATCGCCGGTATTTTTGTCTTCGGTATCCACGCTTCGCTCTATGCGATCGTGGCAATCTACGTGACGACGAAAATGACGGATGCCCTGATGGAAGGTATGAATTATGCGAAATCCGCGTTTATCATTACCGCGCATCCGGAGCAGGTAGCCGATGAGCTCATGAAAGAACTCGACCGCGGCGCGTCCGGCATCCACATCAAGGGAATGTACACGGGCGAAGAGCGTATGATGGTATTCTGTGTTGTGGGCAAAAAACAGATCCCGCAGCTCAAACAGATCGTAGGAACGATCGATCCGGACGCGTTTGTCGTTGTGTCGGATGCAAGAGAGGTCTTAGGAGAGGGCTTCCAGACGGATTTCTCCTGACCTTTTTACGTATTTTGTGGTATAAATGTTGTGTTTTCTCTTCCTTTTTTGTCTATTTTGTATTAAAATAAGTATATCTGTGAGGTACTTTGCATCAGGCGCAGAACCATAGGGGTGTGGATATGCCTGGCAATGAAAGCGGGTGCAGCCGGAGACAAACTATAGGATGAAAGAGGGAAGAAAATATGATTTCAAATCAGATTTTACAGAGTACCATTGAGGGAATCAAAAATATTTCGCGTGTCGAACTCTGCGTGACTGATGTAGAAGGAAAGGTTCTGGTAACGACGTTTCCGGAGGTTGAGATCAGCCAGAATGATATTGTAACGTTTGCGCAGTCTCAGGCAGATTCCCAGACCATGAAAAATTATCAGTTTTTTAAAGTATACGATGAACACCAGCTGGAGTACATTCTGGTTGTAAAAGGCGGAAACGATGACATTCACCTGATCGGGAAAATGGTTACCTTCCAGATTCAGGGCCTCCTTACCGCCTACAAGGAGCGCTTCGATAAAGACAACTTTATCAAGAACCTGCTGCTCGACAACCTGCTGCTGGTCGACATCTACAACAGGGCGAAGAAGTTACATATTGAAGTGGAAGCACGCCGCCTTGTATTTATTCTTGAGACAAATCCGGATAAGAACAGCGGGGCGCTCGAGAGCGTCAAGAGTCTGCTCGGTACCAAATCCGGTGACTTTATCACTGCCGTCGATGAGAAAAACATCATCATCGTAAAAGAACTTGCTCCAGGTGAGGATTATGCCCAGATGAACAAAGTGGCAGCCACCATTCTGGAAGCAGCAGGAAGAGATGAGGAGGGGAAAACCCACGTTGCTTACGGTACCATTGTCAAGGAGATCAAAGAAGTATCGCGTTCCTATAAAGAAGCCAGAATGGCGATGGACGTCGGAAAAATTTTCTCCGCTGAGAATGATATCTATGCATACAGCTCACTGGGCATCGGCCGTCTGATTTACCAGCTTCCGATCCCACTGTGCAAAATGTTCATCAAAGAAATTTTCGGCAACAAATCGCCGGATGACTTTGATGAGGAGACACTGACAACGATCAATAAATTCTTTGAAAATTCTCTGAATGTCTCGGAAACCTCGAGACAGCTTTATATACACCGAAATACCCTTGTCTATCGGCTGGATAAGCTGCAGAAGAGCACGGGACTCGATCTTAGAGTTTTTGAAGATGCGATCACATTCAAGATTGCGCTTATGGTTGTGCAGTACATGAAATACATGGAAACGCTCGATTATTAAGCGAGAACCCTTGAAGGAGGAATTGCATGATAACATTGGATAGTGTAAGTAAGAGTTACGCGAAAGGCCAGCCGGCCGTCAACAACGTATCCTTACACATCGAGAAGGGGGAATTCGTCTTTATCGTGGGAAACAGCGGTTCTGGAAAATCGACGCTGATCAAGCTCCTTTTGAAAGAACTCGAGCCCACATCCGGTACCATTAAGGTAAACGGACAGATCTTAAATAAAATGAAACGCTGGAGAGTGCCGAAATACCGCCGCGGTGTCGGCGTCGTATTCCAGGATTTCCGCCTTTTAAAAGACCGGAATGTCTATGAAAACGTAGCATTCGCACAGCGTGTCATCGAGAAACCGAACCGCGTCATCAAAAAGCGCGTGCCGGAAGTCCTGACGCTGGTCGGACTGGCAGAGAAGTACAAATCCTTCCCGAAGGAGCTTTCCGGAGGAGAGCAGCAGCGAGTTGCCGTGGCAAGAGCCATTGTCAACCGGCCTGACATTCTTCTGGCGGACGAGCCGACCGGAAACCTGGACCCGGGAAACTCCATGGAGATTATGAAGCTCCTGGAGGAAATCAACAACAGAGGAACGACCGTTCTTGTGGTAACCCACAACCGTGAGATCGTCAACTCCATGAAAAAACGCGTTATTACCATGCGAAAAGGCGTGGTAGTCAGCGATGAGAAGGAGGGCGAGTACCATGAGGTTTAGTACACTGGGCTACAGCATCAAACAGGGTGTCAAAAACATCTGGAGAAACAAGATGTTCTCGCTGGCATCCATCGCAACCATGGGAGCCTGTATCTTTCTGTTCGGTATCTTCTTTGCGGTTGTCATCAACTTTAACTACATCGTAAAAAATGCCGAGACAGACGTATCCATGACCGTCTTCTTCAACGAAGATGTGGATCAGGCGACGATCGATGAGATCGGAACGGAGATCAAGGCCAAGACCGATGTGGTCAAGGAATGTAAGTATGTTTCCGCGGATGAGACGTGGGAAAACTTTGCAAAACAGTATTTCGAAGGAAAAGAGGAATACAAGGACGGCTTTAAGCCAAACGACAACCCGCTCGCAACTTCTGCTCACTACGAGGTTTACGTATACCAGGTAGAGACGCAGGATGCACTGGCTGAGTATATCCGCTCGCTGGACGGTGTCCGTGAGGTTAAACAGGCCGAGGGCGCAACAACAACGTTGACGACGATGAACCGTGTCATTGGCTACGTTTCCATCGCGATCATCCTGATTCTTCTTGCCGTATCTGTTTTCCTGATCAGCAATACCGTCACGATCGGTATTTCGGTCCGGAAAGAGGAGATCGGTATCATGAAGCTGATCGGTGCGACGAACCTGTTTGTAAGGGCTCCGTTCCTGATCGAGGGTATCCTGATCGGTCTTGTCGGAGCAGCGATTCCGCTGGGGCTGCTGTACGTTGTATACAACAGAGTCATCAGCTACGTTATGACGGAGTTCAGCGTACTGTCGAACTTTATGGCATTCATGCCGGTATCGGCCGTCTTCCGGATTCTGCTTCCAGTCGGACTCATTCTCGGTATGGGAATCGGTCTTGTCGGCAGTATCTTTACGATTCGAAAACACTTGAAAGTCTGATAGGATTAGACAATATAATGAAGTAAAAATAAGTCCCGGAATCCGTCAAAAGATTCCGGGATCTTTCGATTGGGAGGCATATTTTGGAAGAACTGATGAAGGAAGAAAAAGAGGGCGTAAAAGCGGCAGAGCAGGAAAAACCGAAAAAGCGCAGAAACAGAAAGAAAAACCGAAAAAATGAGATGCGGAAGAGCTACTTTGCGGGCATGATTTCGATGCTGGCGCTTGTAATGATCGTGCTTGTCGGAACAACGTTTCTCTGGCCGGGAAGCAGTGCGGACCACCCCGGCGGCTTCTGGTCGTGGCGGAAGACGGCGGCGATCAAAGCGATGATCAGCCAGCTTTACGCGGGCGATGTGGATGACACAGAGCTGTCGAATGCGATGTATAAAGGGATGATCAGCGGCCTCGGCGACAAGTATTCTACGTATTACACAAAAGAGGAATACGAAGCGATCAAGACAGCGCAGGAGGGTTACTATCAGGGCATCGGTGTTACGGTGACGCTGGACGGCGATAAGCTGCAGGTCACCGGCGTACAGGACGATACCCCGGCGGCGAAGGCCGGTATTCAGGCGGATGACCGCATTGTGAAGATTGACGGGCAGACACTCGAAGGCTTAAGCCTCAACGATGCGGTCGGTCTTCTGAAAAACAGCGAGAACGATACCGTGACGCTTTCCATCGAGCGGGAAGGCGAGGCGGATCTGATTGAAACGGAAGTCAAAAAAGAGAAGCTTGCGGCGATTGTGGCAGACGGTAAAATGCTGGACGACAAGATCGGCTATCTGGCCATCAGCGAGTTTACAGGGCTTACCTCCGAGCAGTTCCAGAAAGCATACCAGTCACTGCAGGATCAGGGCATGGAGCGCCTGATCATCGATCTGCGCGGCAATCCGGGCGGCCTCGTGACGGCAGTCTGTGACACCCTGCGCCAGATCCTGCCGGAGGGACTCATCGTGTATACCGAGGATAAAAATGGAAAACGGGAAGAGTATACCTGCGACGGCGATACCCCGATCTCGATTCCACTCGTCGTGTTGGTCAATGAAAATACGGCAAGTGCGGCAGAAATCTTCACGGGAGCAGTCAAAGATTACGGCATCGGAACGATTGTCGGAACGACGACATTCGGAAAAGGCATTGTCCAGAATACATTCCAGCTCTCGGACGGCAGCGTGGTGAAACTGACGATTGCCCATTATTACACGCCGCTCGGAAACGACATCCACAAGGTCGGCATTACGCCGGATGTCGAGGTGGAGCTGCCGGATGACGCGACGAGCGATGTGCAGCTCGAAAAAGCGTTGGAAGTTGTCAAAGGACTGGAAAGTGCGGAATAAAATAAGAATTTTTACAGAAAAGCAGGAAAAAGGTAGGAAAAAAAGCACGAACGTGTTATCTTAGTAGAGGAGCCGAAAACAGATCTTGGCAGGCTCTAAAAGAAAGTGAGGAAAGACAGATGAACTTTACAGAAAGAAGAAAACAGGTTTTTGATAAAATGGACCAGGATTCCGCACTGCTTTTGTTTTCTGGAATCGAGCTGCATGTCAGCGCAGACGAATATCTGCCGTTTGAAGCAAACCGCAACTTTTTCTATCTGACCGGCCTTCGCAGAGATCACATGATCCTGATGATGAAAAAGACCGCAAAAGAGGAGAAATCCATTCTGTTTATCGAGGAAGCGGATCTGAACCAGGAGAGATGGTTTGGAAGAAAAGTAACCGTATCCGAGGCACAGGAGATCACCGGAATCGATGACGTTCGTTTCCTGGATTCCTTTGAGGGCATGGTAAACCGTCTGATGGCACGCGAGGACATCGGAACCCTGTATTTCGACTGCTACCGCTATCAGGTCGAGGATCTGCCGGATTACAACATGGTAAAGGCAGAGGAGTTCGCAAAGAAATTTCCAGGCAGACCGATTAAAAACATTGCTCCTGTCATCGCAGCACTGCGGATGCAGAAAGATGAGGATGAGATCGCTCTCGTCCGCCAGGCAATCAAGATCACCGACGACGCGCTGAAATTCGTGATGAAGAATCTGAAACCGGGCTGCACCGAGTATCAGGCACAGGCTGATTTCGAGTACAAGATTTTCCACGAGGGAGCAGACGGAACCGCATTCCCGACGATCGCAGGAAGCGGTGCAAACGGAACGATGCTGCACTACGACACCAACCGTGACGTGTGCGAGGATGAGACCCTGCTTCTGATGGACCTCGGAGCAAAATTCCAGGGCTACTGCGCAGATATCACCAGAACGTATCCAGTCAACGGGAAATATACGGACCGTCAGAGACAGGTTTACGACGTTGTTCTGGCAGCAAACCGCGCCGTTGCAAAAGCAGCAAAACCGGGTATGACATTAAAAGAGCTCGACGATATCGCAAAGGATGTTCTCGGCGAGGGCTGTGTGAAACTTGGCCTGATCGAGAAGAAAGAGGATGTCGGAACCTATTACATGCACGGCGTTTCCCATCACCTCGGCATCGATGTACACGATGTGACCGCGGCATGGAACGACAAGCTGCGTCCAGGTGCCATCATCACCGATGAGCCGGGTCTTTATATTGACGAGTGGGAGATCGGAATCCGGATCGAGGATGATATCCTGATTACAGAGGACGGATGCGAGGTTCTTTCCGAGAATCTGATGCGTGATCCAGACCAAATTGAAGCCTTTATGCAGGAAAAAGAGGCGTAAGAAAAAACTACGGAGGATTTAGTTAGATGAAAATTGCAGTTACATACGATAACGGGAATATTTTCCAGCATTTTGGAAAAACAGAGAATTTTAAGGTTTACGAAGTAGAAGACAATCAGGTGGTTTCCAGCGAAGTGATCGGATCCAACGGAACCGGCCACGGCGCACTGGCAGGCCTTCTTTCCGAGCAGGGCGTGGATGTTCTGATCTGCGGCGGCATCGGCGGCGGTGCACAGGCTGCTCTTGCTGAGGCAGGCGTAGAGCTCTGCTCCGGAGCGGAGGGAGATGTGGATGCAGCGGTGGAAGCTTACTTAAACGGAACGCTCACATCTGCGGGTGCAACCTGCGATCACCACGATCACGAGGAAGGCCATTCCTGCGGCGACCACTGCGGAAGCCATGAGGAAGAGGAGAGCTCCTGCGGCGGTTCCTGCGGAACCTGCGGCGGCGGATGCGGTGCACCGACTCCGGTTATGGAAGGTAAGAATGTCGGAAAAACCTGCCGTACCCACTACAGAGGAACCTTCAACGATGGAACCCAGTTTGATTCTTCCTACGACCGCGGCGAACCGCTCGAGTTCATCTGCGGTGTGGGGCAGATGATCCGCGGCTTCGATGCAGCCGTTGCAGAGATGGAAGTCGGCGAAAAAGTCAACATCCATCTGATGCCGGAGGAGGCTTACGGAATGCCGGATCCGAACGCAATTTTCACCGTTGCGATCGCACAGCTTCCGGGAGCAGCGGTTGGTATGATCAGGGCGGCGGAGATGTGTGCTCCAGATCGGACAGCAGGTTTATCTGCAGAACCAGTATGGCCAGCCGTTCCCGGTAAAAGTTACTGCAAAAGACGAGACCAATATCACGTTTGATGCCAACCATGAGATGGCTGGAAAAGAGCTGAATTTTGAGATTGAGCTGGTTGAAGTGAAATAAAAAAATGCATAAAAAAGAGTGTCAGGACGAAGGAGCCAGGCACTCTTTTTTGATGCGCAGAAAAATCAACGATTCCCATTTCCGATTTCCGTTATTTTTTGTAAAAGTAAACAAAAAATGACCAAAATTCATTTTTCACCATTTCAAATATTGACTAATAGTCATTTAAGTTGTAAGATGTGGTACTAGAAAAACAAGTTAAAAATGAATCAGAGGAGATGAATGAAAATGGTTAAAGTTGGCAAATGGATTGCCAAGCACAGGATTCTGATGCTGATCATTGGATTTCTGCTGATTATTCCGTCAGTCATCGGAATGGCAGCAACGAAAGTAAACTATGATCTGCTCAGCTATCTGCCGGAGCATCTGGAAACTGTAAAAGGACAGGACATTCTGGTAGATGAATACGGCATGGGTGCGTTCTCCATGGTTGTCGTGGAAAACATGGAAATGAAGGACGTACAGAAACTCGAAGAAAAATTCGAGCAGGTAAACCACGTAAAAGAAGTTTTATGGTATGACGATGTGGCAGACATCAGCGTGCCGGTTGAGATGATCCCGGAAAAACTCCGGAAAGCATTCTACAATGGGGATGCAACCATGATGCTCGTTCTGTTCGATAATACGACTTCTTCCGATGACTCCATGGAGGCAATCGAGGATCTTCGTAAAATTGCGAACGAGCAGTGCTTCATCGGCGGTATGACCGGTGTTGTTACCGATATCAAAAACGTAGCATTAAAAGAGCTGCCGGTTTACGTTGTCATCGCCGCAGTTTTGAGCCTCGTTGTCATCGAGCTGACATCGACTTCCTTCGTTGTTCCGATCCTGTTCCTGTTAAGTATCGGACTTGCAATCCTTTACAACCTGGGAAGCAACGTGTTCCTTGGTGAGACTTCCTACATCACAAAAGCGCTGACCGCCGTGCTGCAGCTTGGTGTTACGATGGACTACTCCATCTTCCTGCTGAACAGTTTCGAGGAGAATAAAAAGCGTTTCCCGGATGACAAAGAGCGTGCGATGGGCCATGCAATCGCCAACACGTTCAAATCCGTAGCCGGAAGCTCCGTTACCACCGTAGCCGGTTTCCTGGCACTGTGTGTTATGACCTTTGCCCTTGGCCGCGACCTTGGTATCGTTATGGCAAAAGGTGTTTTGATCGGCGTTGTCTGCTGTGTCACCGTCCTGCCGGCCATGGTTCTGGTATTTGACAAGGCAATTGAGAAAACGAGACACAAACCGCTGGTAAAAAGCCTGGATAAACCGTCCGCCTTTATCACCAAACATTATAAAGTATGGGTTGTGATCTTCCTGGTTCTGCTGTTCCCGTCGATCTACGGAAACAATCATACCCAGATTTATTACAACATCGCACGTTCCCTTCCATCTACCCTGGACTGTAACGTGGCAAACGATGAAGTAAAAGCGCAGTTCAACGTCAGCAACATGCACATCGTCATGATGGACCGCGATATGGATTCCAAACAGAAAAAGAAAATGATGGAGGAGATCGGCAACGTAAAAGGTGTCAAATCGACCATCAGCATGAGTTCCCTGCTTGGACCGACGATTCCGGAATCCATGATCCCGGAAAATCTCCGAAGCATGCTGCAGAGCGATGAGTATGAGCTTGCATTTGTGAGCTCTGAATATGAGTCCGCAACAGATGAAGTAAACGAACAGGTCAAAGCGATTGACAAAATCGTAAAATCCTACGATAAAAATGGAATGGTCATCGGTGAAGCACCGTTGATGAAAGACCTGCAGGATGTTACCGATGCTGACCTTGTCAACGTAAACGTGCTTTCCATTGGTGCAATCTTTATCATCATTCTGCTGATCTTCAAATCGATTTCTCTGCCGATTATTCTGGTAGCAGTCATCGAGTTTGCAATTATGCTGAATATGGCAATCCCGTATTATCAGGGAACCAGCCTTCCATTCGTGGCCAGCATCGTAATCGGAGCGATTCAGCTCGGTGCAACCGTGGACTACGCTATCTTGATGACAACCCGTTATCAGAAAGAGCGCCAGAATGGAAAAGACAAAAAAGAAGCTATCAGTATTGCGCATAAGACCAGTATGCCGTCCATCATCAGCAGTGGCCTGAGTTTCTTTGCCGCAACCTTCGGTGTAGCCTGCTACTCTCAGGTTGAGATGATCGGTTCCATCTGTACCCTGCTTGCGCGGGGCGCGATCATCAGTATGGTCGTTGTTATCCTTATTCTGCCGGCAATGTTTATGATTTTCGATAAACTGATCTGTAAGACATCGATTGGATTTTTAAAGAAGAAAACAAAATAAAGTATGACAAATCCCCTGTACCGGAAGTAACTGGTGCGGGGGAATTTTTTTGCTTTGCGTTCAAATTTCTGATGTGACGGATAAGATTCTGCCACGGATTGAAGACTGGAAGAACCGGCCACTGGACGAGGTCTATCCTATTCTCTACATCGATGCAATCCATTATTCTGTAAGGGATAATGGCGTGATCCGAAAGCTTGCTGCTTAT
>OGYH01003311.1_pt1 | contig 11052 bp, 10 predicted proteins | sample 1576511 | NCBI WGS metagenome assembly OGYH01 (sample SAMEA3541522, study PRJEB24748) | human gut metagenome | biome: human gut; feature: human-associated habitat; material: faeces | place: China | collected 2012 | reverse complement strand
ACCTCAGCACACCCAAGAGGATTACCAGCATTTCGGTGCCGCTTCCTGGGAATACTACGGGGCAGACTTCATCTATCACGAGGGCGAGTGGAAGTACATCCACGAACATGTGGTGCCCGTCTTTGCCCAGCCCTTTGATGAGATGAACTTTGGCCGGGACCTCTACGAGGCCCACGAGAAGGACCCCAACTACACCACTTGGCGGGGCTGCCCCTGCCAGGTCACCGATCCCGGTCCCCTGAGCATGCGCTACGACGTCAACCAGCCGGTGCAGCACCTGATCTGGGAGTGCCCGGAACCCTACGACACCCTGGACGACGAGCACAGCTACTCCATCGGCCACAACGAGTGGATCTGATCGTTCAACCAAACCACCATTCACCTTTCATTTTCCCCTGTACAGAGACCGCAGCCCTTCGGGGCTTGCGGTCTCTGGCTTTTTATGCAGTCCCGGCTGGTGTTGCAGCGGAAAGGGGCAAAGATACCGGCTGCCTTGCTTTACCATGGCAAAAAGCTGGGAAGGCACCGGCTTATGGGAGACGGGTACCTTCCCGCTTCCGGGTGGGGCAGATGCCGGCATTTCAGGCCAGACCAACACCGAAATCCCCCATCCTCCCAGAGGAAGCGGCCTCAGACTTTCGAGCGTCCGCAAAATAGGTGTATTCGCAAACGTCCCCGTCCCCAAGCAGAAGCGCCACCGCCGCCCAATGCAGCACTCTTTTGGGAATGTTGGCATGGAGAAAAACCCATCTGCCCCCGAATGCCCTGTCCTGAACTTTCCCAAAGGCCGCCCCCGGAAGCCATCTGCCCCGGGGGCAGCCTGGGTCATCCATGGAACCGGGTACGGGCAAGACCGACAGGGCGAAAACCCTGTCGGTCTTGTGGAAAGAAAAGAGCGAGGAAAATCGGATTTTTGGCCAGAATTACTGTCCGTCCGTCACCCACAGGTGAGAGAACAGTGCGCCGGCGGCCTTGCCGCTGTAAAGACGGCTGCCTTCGGGGACACCAGCCACCCGGCTGTTGCAGTACTCGGTGACGGTCTTCAGGCCGGTGAGATTGATGGCCCAGTGCTGCTCAGCATAGATCTGATCGGCCTGCTTGGCCAGATCGGCCTGCTCATCCAGGGTGGTAACGGTCTGCATACCGTTCACCAGGGCGGCATACTCCTCGTCGCCGTTCCACAGGGAGGCAGCCCAGCCGCCGTCCACGGTCTGGTTGATGGCCGCGGTGATGGAGTTGATGGCGCCGCAGCCGGTAGAGGCGGTGCAGCGGGTGTCATTGGCGTCGGTGCCGATGGTCTTGGACTCCATGAAGTTGTCCACAGTCTCAAAGTTGCAGGTCACGCCGATGGCGGCCCAATATTCCTGGGCCAGGGTCCACAGGTCGTAGTCGTTGTCGGTGCCGCACAGCACCACGGTGAACTCGAAGCCGTCGGGATAGCCGGCCTCGGCCAGCAGCTCCTTGGCCCGCTCCGGGTCATAGCCGTAGGAGTCAATCAGCTCCTGATCCCAGCTGTCCACGGTGCTCCACTCGGTGGTGTTGGGGTTCCACAGGGCGGAGAGCTGGACGTCGCCTTCCAGACCCAGATAGGCGGTGTGGACCTCCTCCAGGTTGATGGCCAGCTGCAGGGCCTGACGGACCCGGATGTCGGTAAAGGGCTCGGTGTTGCACTTCAGGGCCAGATACTCAGGCTGGGCCACCTCCATGTCCAGGGTGTAGTAGCTCACACCGGAGGCGGCGATCTGGGCGGCCTCGGAGTCATTGATCAGGTCGGCCCGATAGCCGAACCAGTCCAGATTGCCGGAGGTGAACTGGGTGACGATGTTGGTGGAGTCGGCGATGTACTGGAAGGTGATGCTGTCCAGATAGGGCAGCTTGTTCTCAGGATAGCGCTCGTCGGTGTCGTAGTAGTTCTCGTTCTTGGTGAGCACCACCCGCTGGCCCGCCTCAAACTCACTGACCAGATAGGGGCCGGTGCCGCAGGCATAGTGGTAATCGGTCTTCTGCTCGTCGGTCAGGGTGTCCCACTCAGGGCCGCCCACCTTGACGAACTGGGTCATGAAGTTCTCCACGGTGACCTCATCGCCGGAGGTCAGATGGAACACCACGGTCTGATCATCGGGGGCCTCTACGCTGACCAGCATGGACAGCAGGCCCGCCCAGTTGGATTCGGTCTCCAGCGGAGTGTCATAGCCGGAACCCAGGCCGCAGAGCCGGTCATAGGTCCACTTGACGTCATTGGCCACCAACTGGCGGCCGCCGTAGTAATCGTACTCGGGGTCCAGGGTCTGGAAATACACATCGTCCCGCAGGGTGACGGTGAGGGTGGCCGCCGCCTCGTCCACAGTCCACTCCTTGGCCAGCTGGCCCTTCAGGGCAGCGGTGGGAATATTGTCGCTGTTGACGGGATAGCCGGAAGATTCATCATAGGCCCACAGACCTTCCAAAAACAGGTTCCAGCACACGGTGTCGCCGATGGCGGGATCAAAGTAGGCGTCGATGTCGCTGTTGTAGTAGCAGTTCAGATTGCCTCCGTAAACCGGCTCTCCACTGGTGGGCTGGGTTTCGGTGTCCGCCGAGGTGTCGCCCTCACCGGAGGTGGATGCGCTGGTGGCTGCACCGGAGGTGGACTGACTGCCGCCGCTGCCCTTGGAGCCGCAGCCCGCCAGGGCCGCCAGCATGGCCAGAGCCAGCAGCAAAGCCAGAAGCTTATGATACTTTCTCATGTATTCTCCTCCTTCTTTTAGCGGAATGCTATAATTTTCCGCTTCCTATGGTGCCATTTTACGCAGATATACACAAAAAGTAAAATTGTGTTTCGTTATGCAGTTATATTCCATTCGTCATGACATTGGGCAATGCTATGTCAATTTCGTTATGGAATCATTCCGTCTCTCCGAAGTAATCCTCCATAAAGGCCGCCATCTTTTTGCCCAGCTTATTGAAGTAATCCTTGGTGATCTCATAGAACATCTCGGAGCTGGGAGAGAGCACCTTGTCGGGCCGGCGGGCCAGGCCGGTGACCCAGGCGCAGCGGGGCATCTGGAGCCGGACGGCGCTGAGGGCGTGACCGTTGTCCTGGCGCTGGCGGTGGACCTCCTCCATCTGCATGAACCGGTGGGCGGGTACAAAGCTTACCGCCCGGCGCAGGCCGGTGGAAAAGCCCATGATGGAGCCGGCGGTGCTCTCCATGACGATGTTAGGGGCAAAACCCGCCGTCTCACAGCAGGCGTTGATCTTGTCCCGCAGGTCGCCGCTGTTCTCACACATCATCTCCACCCCCCGCAGCTCGGTGAAGGGGACGCACTTGCGGCCAAAGAAGGGGGAGTCCTGGCCCACCACCATGAGGATCTCCTCATCGGCGATGGGCTCCCACTCCACCCCCTTTTCCTGCAGCGGGAAGGTGGTCAGGGCAAAATCCAGGGCGTTGCGCAGAAAGGCCTCCCGGATCTGATCGTGGGTCATGACGGTATAGCGCACCCGCACCTCCGGATGCTCGCTGAAAAAGTCCTCCGCCAGCATGAACAGAATACTGTCACAGGAGGCGGCCAGCCGGATGTGATTGCTGTTGCGCTCGTTGATGTCCACCACCTGCTTCTTGCCCTTCTCGATCAGGTCGAACACCTGGTCCAGGGTCTCCAGAAATGCGGTGCCGCTGGCGTTCAGGCGGATTTTTCCCTTGACCCGGTCAAACAGCGGGGCCCCGGCATAGTCCTCCACCCGGGTGATGATCTTACTGAGGGCGGGCTGGGTGATGTGCAGCACCACTGCCGCGTTGCTGATGTGTTCCATGTGGGCTACCGTGCGAAAACAGTCCAGCTGATATAGGTCCATAATTTCCTCCTTTTCCCATCAAATAAAGCTATACCATCAAAAATAATTTTAGATATTGCTCATTTTAGCAGAAAATCATTTGTTTTTCCATCAAGAAATTACGGCTCTATATCCATTTGGTTGTGGTTCCACACTCAATCGTTGTGGACCTTTAGTCCGGAAAAGGGGTTCTCCTCCGGGTCATAGGCGGCCATCTGGGTGGGTGGACCGGACTGGACAGTGATGGTTCCGGTGGGGTCGGTACGGCCTGGGGAATAGGTATTCTCGTCGTCCAGGGTGGCATAGGGCACCGGAGGATGGACGGTGTCCTGAACCGGCTGGACGATGGAGTAGTCGGCGTGGAACAGGCCGGGCTCCGTCAGCCGGGCCGGGCGTCCCCCCAGCTCGCCAATGTTCAGATCCCGCTGGAGATAGTCCAGATACCGGTCATGGGCCCAGTTGCCCCGGTCGTAGTCTCCGGCGATATCCGGGCACACCTGCTCATGGAACCACTGCCACTTGCCGTCCACATAGACGAACTCGGAGCCGTAGCGCTCCCACAGCCAGATGCCCCCCCGGCTCTTGCCGTCCATGCCGATGGGGCCCATCAAAGTGCCGGGGGTCAGGTAGGAGGCCCGGGCGCTGAGGCCGTCATCGGCCACCTCAATGACGTCGCTGGCCAGGGCGTGGCAGCCCCCGGCGCACACCGAGCGCAGGTCGTGGCCCTGGGTCTCCGGGTACTGCTCCATCATGGCCAGCTTGTCGGTGACCACCTGCCGGTCCATGTGGTAGACGCTGTTCCAATAGACCTCCTCAAAGCCCACCATCCGGCCGAACTGGTGGGCCCAGGTGGTGTTGGGGGAGTTGAGCCACATCAGGTCCCACTCCTCCCGGGAGTAGCCGGCCCCGTGGAGATAGGCGTGGCGGGCCTTGTACTCCTCCACGGTCTGGCAGGCCTCGGCGTTGTGAATGCGTTCTTCCAGGCTCAGGTTTCTGTTCATGGTCTCTTCACTCCTCTCTCAGCGGCGTTCCCGCTCATAGTAGGGCTTGCCCAGATCGCCCCCGGGGCCGTAGCCCTCCTTGTCCCGGTAGGTCTCATAGGGCCGGGGCATATCCTGCCACACATACTCCCAGCCGAACAGGGGGTTGTACACCGTCCGGGGCACATTGGGGGTACCGTAGTCCCGGGCCAGGGGATCCTCCGAGTCAGGCCGGCGCACCGGCACATCGGAGTAGGCGGTGCCCACCTCCACGGTGTGGTCGTGCTCCAGTACCAGATGCCAGATCTTCCAGCCGGTGTCCTCCTTCACCAGGTCGGCGTAAATGAGGCCGAATTCCAAAAAACTCTCGGCGGTGCCGTCGGGTCTGCCCACCGACTGATAGCCCAGCTGATAGCCCTGATACCGGGCGGTCTTGCCGTCGTCGGCGATGTAGACCAGAGGGGTGGTGGAGGTGTGCATGCTGGAGGCTCCCAGGCCCAGATTTTTGCGGCAGAGCTCCACCCCCTCCGCCTGCTGGTAGGGCTTCAGCCGCTCATAGAGCTGCTCCTCCCGCTCCACCACATAGTGGCGGGCGATGGCCTCCATGCCCACATGGTAGCCGTTGTTGTAGCCCAGGGAGGCGGTCTCCCGCAGGTCGGGCCGGGTCACCCAGAGGTCGTCCAGCTCCCGGCGGCGCCAGTCGTTGGAATAGTAGATGCTGTGGCGGTTGATGAGCTGGACGCAGGCTTCCCGGTCCCAGATCCGGTCAATCCGCTCTTCGTTGGTGTAAACCATACTCTGTTCCCTCCTTTTATTGGTCCAGCCCGTAGCTGAAGGTGTCGGCAAAGGTGTCATAGGGCACCGGCACCTCCGGGGACGGGGCAAAGGGCCGGTGGGCGGAATAGGTCTCCCGGAGAGGAGCGGCCACATTGGGCTGGGGGGCGGTAATCTTTTCCGCATCGGCAAACTCGCTCCGGGGCTTGAACACATGCTCCGGGCCCACAAAGGAGTAGCCGCAGGGCCGGTCGATCTCCCGGAGGTAGCGTTGGTGCCAGATCTTCCACTCCCCCGCCTCCCGGACAAAGTCGATGGCCAGCCAGCTCCACTCCCAGTAGGCGGTGGGGCCGCCGGTGGTGATCTTGGAGTAGGAGCCCCGGATCATCCAAAGCCCCTTGGCGGTCTGGCCGTCCCGGGCCACCTCAATAACGCCGGTGTCCACCGGCTTATAGTCCATCATGCCCACGCCGTGGACCTGCTCCGCCGTCTTGTCTCCCAGCTCCTGGGGGAAGGCGGCCTGGATCATGGCGCTCTCGACAGTAATGCGGGCCTCTTCCCCCGCATAGTACTCCGCCACCGCCGCCCGGCCGGCGAACCAGCCCTGATTGACGCCCAGGCAGATGTCCTCCCGGGCGCTCCAGTACCGGGCCAGCATGTTGCGCTCCTCTTTCAGCACATAGTCGGTGGACATTCTGCCCACCAGGTTCTTGATCTCCCGGGTGTCCTCCCAGCGGGAGAGCTTCTGTTCCGCGGTCAATACCAGCGACATACAATTCACTCCTTGTGTTCAGATTTAAAAATCCCGCTCCCGACCGGGAGCGGGATTGAATTGAAGGGGGTCAGCCCACTTTGGCCTGGGACTGGGGTTCGGTGTAGTGGTACTTAATTGACATCTTCTGAGCGATCTTCTTGAGCTTGTTGGCGTTGTAGGTGCCCACGCCGCCCTTGAGCCGGGGATCCAGCAGGTCCCGGACCGCGTCGCCGAACATGGTGGCACCAAAGACCATCAGGGCAATGCACAGGCCGGGATAGACCGCCAGCATGGGCATCACAAACATGTTGGCCTTGCCCTGGTTGGTGATCATGTAGCCCCAGGAGGGGGTGCCCGGGTCAACGCCGTAGCCCAGGAAGTTCAGGGAGGCCTCCATCAGGATGACACCGCCCAGAGAGCTGGCCGCGTTGGTGATGATCAGGGGCAGGATGTTGGGGATGACGTGTTTGAAGGTCTTCCACAGGGTGCCGGCTCCCAGCAGGGCGGAGTTCTTCACATAGCCGGAGTCCTTCACCGAGATGGCTGCCGAGCGCATCATCCGGGAGCCGGTGATGCCGCCGGGAACCGACATGGCGAAGATCAGCTGGGGCAGGCCGTTGCCCAGCATGCTCATGAGGATCAGCAGGATCAGCATGGAGGGAATGCACTGGAAGGCATCCACGATACGCTGGACCACCAGGTCAAACCAGCCGCCGATGACCGCCGACAGGGTGCCGATGATGACGGAGATGCACACGCTGAGCAGGGTGCAGCAGATGCCCAGAATAGCGGAGGTCCGGGCGCCGTAGATCAGGTAGCTCAGCACATCCCGGCCCAGGTTGTCGGTGCCCAGCAGGTGCTCCGGAGAGGGGCCCTGTAGCTTGCTGAGGATGCTGGTCTGCATGACCCCGTTGGCCATGGGATAGGGGGCGATGACATCGGCCAGAATGGCGATGATGAGGAAGGCCACCAGAATTACCAAGCCCAACAGGCCCAGGGGCTTCTTCTTGGCCAGCTGCTTGAAAAAGCTGTCCTGATGGGGACGGGTTCCGGGTCCCGGGGTGGGGCCTTTTCTGAATTTCATGTTGAAAAAACCTCCTTTATTCCAGGGTAACCCGGGGATCGATCCACTTATAGGCCAGATCCACCAGCAGATTGATGCACATGACGAACAGGGAGAGCACCAGCACGCAGCCCTGCACGATGGGGTAGTCCCGGGAGTTCAGGGCGGACACCATGGCCTGGCCCAGCCCCGGAATGTTGAAGATGTTCTCCATCACCACATTGCCGCCGATCATCATGGCCACGGAGCCGCCGATCATGGTGATAATGGGAATCATGGAGTTGCGGAAGGCGTACTTAAACAGCACCCGCCGCTCCGGCACACCCTTGGCCCAGGCGGTGCGGATGTAGTCCTGGCGCATGACCTCCAGGGTCATGGTGCGGATGGTCCGCATCTGGATGCCCGCCTGGCCGATGGCGGACAGCACCGCCGGCAGCAGGAACATGGACAGGTTTTCCAGCGGGTCCTGCCAGATGGGAACGTAGGTCACTTTAGGAGCCCAGCCCCACCACAGATTGGGGTAGATCAACACCAAAGTGGCAACCCAGAACACCGGCAGCGCGATGAGAATGGTGCTGATGACCCGGATGGTGTAGTCGGAGATGGAGTCCTGCCGGGCCGCACAGAACAGGCCCAGGGGAATGGAAATCAGGTTGGTAATGACCAGAGACAGGATGCCCAGTTCCAGGGTGGCGGGCAGCTTCTTGGCCAAAATGCTGTTGACGGTGATGTGGTCAAAATAGGAGTCTCCCAGATCCCCCCGGAATACGTCGCCGATCCAGATGAAGAACTGCTGCACCGCCGGCTTATCCAGGCCCAGCAGGCGCCGCACATACTCCTCATCCACATAGTTGCCGTTGGCGCTGAGCTTTTGCTGCAGGGTGGCCACAGCGTCCATGGGGATCATCCGCATCAGGATGAACACGATGACGCAGACCAGCAAAATAGTGGGGATCAGCAGGAGGACGCGCTTGACAAAGTATTTTCCCATTTGCTCTCTCCTCCTCTCAGTTGCCGGCTACCCGGTGGCAAGCCACCTTGTGGTTGTTGCCCACGTCTACCATGGGGGGCTCCTCGGTACGGCAGCGCTCATCGGCATACTTGCAGCGGGTGCAGAAGTTGCAGCCCTTGGGCGGGTTGATGGGGGACGGAATCTCGCCCTCCAGCAGGATGCGCTCCCGGGCCCGGTCCACCACCGGGTCGGGGATGGGGGCTGCGGAGATCAATGCCTGGGTGTAGGGGTGCAGGGGATGCTCATACAGCTCGTCAGAGCTGGTCATCTCCATGATCTTGCCCAGGTACATCACCGCCACATTGTCGGAGATATGGCGCACCACCGACAGGTCGTGGCCAATGAACACATAGGTCAGATTCATGTTCTCCTGCAGCTTCATCAGCAGGGAGACAATCTGGGCCTGAATGGACACGTCCAGGGCGGAGACCACCTCGTCGCAGACAATGAAGTTGGGCTGCAGGGCCAGGGCCCGGGCGATGGAAATCCGCTGACGCTGGCCGCCGGAAAACTCATGGGGATACCGGAACCGGAAGTCCGGGTTGATACCCACCAGCTCCAGCTGACGGACCACGAAATCGTCCTGCTCCTGCTTATCCTTCAGCAGCCGGTGAATTTTCAGCCCCTCGGACACCACGTCCATGATATTCATCCGGGGGTCCAGGGAGGCGAAGGGGTCCTGGGTGATCATCTGGATGTTTTTGCGCATCCGCTGCAGGCTCCGGGCGTTCAGGTCCTTCATGTCGTGGCCTTCGTAGTACACATGGCCCGATGTGGGGGTCAGGTTGCGCAGCAGACAGTTGCCCACCGTGGACTTGCCGGAACCCGACTCTCCCACGATGCCCAGGGTCTGGCCCCGCTTGATGTTGAAGGTGACACCGTCCACCGCCTTGACCGCCCCCACCTGGCGCTTCAGCAGGCCCCGGGTCACCGGGAAGTGCATTTTCAGGTCCTGGACATACATGATGTCATCGGGCTTCAGCACCTGGTCCAGGGGACGCTCCGGGGCGCCGGGCATCTCAAACAGATTCAGTTCCGCGCTCATCCGTGGAGCACCTCCTCTCGCTCTGCGTCCAGCTGATCCCGGTGGAAGCAGGCGCAGTAATGGCCCTCGCTCACCTGCTCCAGCTCAGGCCGGCAGGTGGCGCACTGTTCGTCGGCGTATTTGCACCGGAGATGGAAGGCACAGCAGTTGGGGCCAATCTTGGACATGTCGGGGGGCTCGCCCTCGATGGTGTGCAGCCCGTGGCTCCGGGGCAGGTCCAGCCGGGGCACCGCCCGGATCAAACCCAGGGTGTAGGGATGGGCCGGGTTCCGGAACACGTCCATGACGCTGCCGTCCTCCACAATCTTGCCGCCGTACATGATCTTCACGCTGTCGGCGTACCGGGCCACCACACCCAGGTTGTGGGTGATGATGATCAGGGCCATATTCCGATCCCGGCGCAGCTTGTTCAGCTGCTCCAGCACCTGGGCCTGCACCGTCACGTCCAGGGCGGTGGTGGGCTCGTCGGCGATCAGCAGCTCCGGGTTGCAGCTCATGGCCATGGCGATCATGGCCCGCTGCTGCATGCCACCGGAGAACTCGAAGGGGTACTGCTTCACCCGCTCCTCGGCGTTGGGAATCCCCACCTCGGTGAGCAGTTCCACCGCCCGCTTCCAGGCATCTTCCTTCTTGGTGTCGCTGTGGAGCATGATGTTCTCCACAATCTGGTCCCCGATGGTGGCCACCGGATTCAGCGCCGCCGAGGGCTCCTGGAAGATCATGCTGATGTCAGAGCCCCGGATCTGCCGGTACTCCTCATCGCTCATCTGGAGCAGGTCCTTCCCCTTGAAGAGCACCTGGCCCCCCATCACCAGCCCCGGCGGATAGGACACCAGCCGGAGAATGGACAGGGCGCTGACGGTCTTGCCCGAGCCGGACTCGCCGATGATGGCCACACACTCCCCCCGGTGAACCTGATAGGACAGATCGTCCACCGCCCGGAGCTCCCGGTCGTAATTGTAAAAGTAGGTCTTTAGATTCTTGACCTCCAGAACAACCTCTTGTTCCACTGTGTTCCCCTCTTTCCCTGTCAGTTCGACAATTGGCCGGTGATTACTGTACGGCTACGGCGTCGCCCACGGCGATGTCCGTGGTATGGGTCACAGAGCAGTAATAGTTGGGCTCCTCATGGAAGCGGATGTACACACTGCGGGAGATCTCCGCATAGGTCAGCACCATGGACACCGCCACCGGATTCACCGTCTCACCGCTGAGGAATACATCCTTCCCCACCGGGATGGGGGGCATGGTGATCTGATCGAACTTAGTCAGATCAAAGCCGTGGGCGTCGGCGTGGGGGGCGTCGGTCTCCGCCTGAACGTAGACCTTGTCCCCTTCCTCCCGGACCTGGAAGCGCATGCCGCAGGTGGGCTCCGCCGCATCCACCGGGAAGGGGGTGCTGGTCAGGTGATACATACCCCCGGGGCCGATCTCGAAATAACACACCGCGGGCTGCACCGCATAGGCCATGGCGGACAGGGCCCAGTTGGGCACATGGCCCCGGAGCTCCACAATGTCGGCCCCCTTGGCCTTCTCCCGGCACTCGGCCACCGCCTTCTGCAGGGCGGGCTGGTTCCAGGCGTGGTCTCTCATAATAACCTTGCCGTCCTT
>OGYH01003304.1_pt1 | contig 11063 bp, 8 predicted proteins | sample 1576511 | NCBI WGS metagenome assembly OGYH01 (sample SAMEA3541522, study PRJEB24748) | human gut metagenome | biome: human gut; feature: human-associated habitat; material: faeces | place: China | collected 2012 | reverse complement strand
TATATGAGGAAAACGGACAGCAGAGAAGTTGCTGTTTCCAGAATCGAAAGTCTGATAAAAAAGGTTGAAGAATTATCGTTTACGGAAATGAATGGAAAGAATATTACCATTAGTGCCGGAATGGCATTTGCTCCGGAACATGGAACAGGATATCTTGATCTGTATAAAAATGCAGATACTGCACTATATAAGACAAAACAGAATGGCAGAGATGGGTATAATATTTACGAAGAAGAAAAAAGATAAAGATAAAGGAGAGAGAAAAAGGTTATGCCTATTGGAATAATTATCAATGCATTATCCATAGTTATCGGCGGAATCCTGGGTGCTTTTGTGGGGCACAAATTAAGTCCGAAATTCAAAGAGGATATTACCCTTGTATTCGGGGTATGTTCTATGGGAATGGGAATCAGCACCATCGGTCTGATGGAAAATATGCCGGCGGTTATTTTTTCTGTTGTGATCGGTACGGGAATCGGACTTGCGATTCATCTTGGAGAAAGGATTAATGCCGGTGCCGGTGTTATGCAGCGTGTGATCGGCAAATTTATCAAGAATTCAAATTCAGAGCTTTCTGAGGATGAGTTTATGAATACACTGGTGACGATCATCGTATTATTCTGTGCAAGCGGAACAGGAATCTATGGCTCTATCGTATCCGGAATGAGCGGGGATCATTCAGTGCTGATCTCCAAATCTATTCTGGATTTATTTACAGCAGCTATTTTTGCCTGCAGCCTGGGAATGGTAGTGTGTATGATCGCCATTCCGCAGGTGATCATTTTCCTGATCCTGTTCTTTGCAGCAACGGCGATTTTCCCGTTGACTACACCGGGCATGATCAATGACTTTAAAGCCTGTGGCGGGTTTCTGATGCTTGCAACCGGTTTTCGTATGGTGAAGCTGAAGAACTTCCCAACTGCGGACATGATACCGGCGATGGTGCTGATCATGCCTATGTCATGGTTCTGGGTGACTTACGTACTGCCGTTAGTATCATAAGTTAAGCTGGCAGATTTTCATTTCTGAGTTCAGAAACGGAGATCTGCTTCTTTTTAGGTCAATTACAATCAAAGTTATAGATGACTGTAATGGCGCTTATAAAAAACTAACCAATAGTTAATAGAAAATTTCTTCCTGATATTGTATTGTAAATATATAATAAATCTGAAAAAAATATCAGGTGTATCAAAAGTATTTCCTGATATTTGCCTGAAACTATAATGGCACATCAAGAGAGGAGGAGATTTTTATGAGTATGAAAAATCGATTTGCAGGAAAATGTAGAAGCTATCTGGCATTTTTTCTTCTGGCGGCATTTGTAGCACTTTTATTTTTCCCAAGGGTAGCATCGGCTGCTGCCAAGCCAACTGCCAAACAGCTTAAAGTAACCTACAGAGGATTCGAATATGACAATGATACAGCAAAGTTATATCTGAAGCTGAGTCTGAAAAATACTTCGAGTTACACGATTACAAAAGTGAAGATGGGATATGAGATACCTATTATGGAGGATGGAACCATAACCCAGACCTTCAGTGTAACGATCAATCCCGGAAAGACAGTGAATAAGACGGTTTATATTGGAAAAATGACTCAGCAGCCATATAAAGCGCCGAAGGTAAAATGCTTATCGTTCTGGTATAAGTCAGCGATACCTAAGCTAAACCAGCTCAAAGTCAGCTACAAGGGATATGAGTACAATCCGAACACAGGAGAGCTGTATATAACTGCCCGTATGCAGAACACTTCCAGTTATACGATTACAAAGGTAACGATGTATTTTGAGATACCACTGGATGAAACTGCAACACCGACCAAAACCTACAATGTAAATATTCCGGCCGGAAAGACAAAAAATTACAGGTTTAAAATCGGAAGGATGGCAGATGCTCCGGATGGAAAGGTACTGGTGAAATGTAAGAAATTCTGGTATAAGAAATAACAAATGAAATTGTGATATCAGACAGGCAGCCATTGTGAGATACTCTAAACAGTACCGCAATGGCTGCTGTTTTGTTATGCTTAGGAAATTACGTCGGAATTGTTATAATTAGGTACATTTTAGCATAAATAATTCCTGTCTGAAATAAAAATTGCTGTTATTATTTCTGGCTTAGTCGGGCTCGAAGTGGCAGTAACTCCTGCTTTACGTTACAAATGTTTCATGTTATCATTATCTAAAATCAGGGAAGCTGTTTTTCGGGGAATTTTTTAACCGAATGCGGATTGCGAATATCCGTTTGACTTGCAAAATCTGGTAATGAAGGAGGATGAAAAATATGCGGAACAGAAAGAAACTGCCAATTGGAATAGATAGTTTTGAAAAAATAATCCGGCATAATTTTTACTATGTGGATAAAACAGAAATGATAACAGAACTTCTTCATAACTGGGGAGAAGTGAATCTGTTTACACGTCCTCGCCGTTTTGGAAAATCTCTGAATATGAATATGCTGCAGTCATTTCTGGAAATCGGATGTGATAAATCGCTGTTTAATGGACTGAAGGTATCCCGTGAAAAAGAACTGTGTGAAGAATATATGGGAAAGTTTCCGGTAATTTCGCTTACATTGAAGAATGTGGAGGGATTAAATTTTGAGTCAGCCCGGAAATCGCTGAAGAATACTCTGGGAATGGAGGCGTGGAGACTTAGTGCTCTGGCAGAGAGCAGCCGCCTTACAGAGGAAGAAAAAAACTCTTATAAAGCATTGACTGTCGTTGATGATCATGGCGATTTCAAAATGTCTGATGCCACAATGGAGAAGGCGCTGCTTATATTAACTGTATTACTGGAGAAACATTATGGAAAAAAAGCGGTTCTTTTGATTGATGAGTATGATGTGCCATTAGATAAAGCGTTCCAGTATGGATATTATGACGAGATGGTATCTTTGATCAGAAACATGTTTGGAAATGTTTTGAAGACAAATTCGAGCCTGTTTTTTGCAGTACTTACGGGATGCCTGAGAATTGCGAAGGAAAGCATTTTTACAGGATTAAACAATTTTAATGTTTTTTCGATTACGAGTGTACAGTTTGATGAGTTCTTTGGATTTACAGATGATGAGGTCGCAGAAATGCTGAAATATTTTGGGCTTTCTGACTACCATGAAACAATCAGGGAATGGTATGATGGTTATCAGTTTGGAAAGAAAGCAGTGTATTGTCCCTGGGATGTGATCAGTTATTGCAGAAATTTATGTGCAGATTCTGATGCGATACCAGAAGATTTCTGGTCTAATACCAGCAGCAACAGCATTGTGAGTCGTTTTATAGATAAAGCGAATAAACAGACGAGAGATGAAATCGAAAACCTGATTTCGGGAGAAACGGTTATAAAAGAAATAAAACAGGAACTGACATATAATGAACTGGATAAATCCATTGAGAATCTTTGGAGTATACTTTTTACAACAGGGTATTTAACACAACGTGAAAGAATAGACAGCAGAAAGTTACGTCTGGCAATTCCTAACAGGGAAATTAAAGAATTGTTTGAACTTCAGATCAGGGAATGGTTTCAGGAAAAGTCATCTGAGGATGTAAAGAAGCTTGATAAATTATGCATGGCTTTTCCAGATGGAGATGCAGAAACGATAGAAGATTTGTTTAACGACTATTTATGGAATACAATCAGTATTCGGGATACGGCAGTTAAGGGAAGAAAAGAAAATTTTTATCATGGAGTTTTGCTGGGGCTGCTAAGTCATATGGAGAACTGGGCTGTCTGGTCGAATATAGAATCTGGTGAAGGTTATTGTGATATTTTACTGGAAGTTCCGGAGAATCGTGTCGGAGTGGTGATCGAGATGAAATATGCTCAGGAAGACAGAATGGAGGCAGCTTGTACAGAAGCTCTGAAACAGATTGAACAACGTCAGTATGCTGCAAGGTTAAAGAGTGACGGGATGAAGAATATTGTAAATTATGGCATTGCCTGTTATCGGAAACATTGTAAAGTTAAGATTGGGAAAGAAAATTCTTAATCTAAGAAGATATCTTAATAAGAAAACAGCTCTGCTGTTCTGAAATTACGGCTCCTCTCAGTGATTATTATTTGTGATACTGAGGGGAGCTTTTTATATCATAGAAGATTATTCTGCAATGTTTCTGTGATGTAACAGTCTTTTGGACAGGATTCTTTCTTACGTATTCCTTGTTGGAATAATCCATGTAAAAAGAAGAATTGCGAAGGAAATAGGAAACGAACGGGTATAATTTGTGCAAATTGTTGGAAAATTTTTTAAACATACTTTAATATGAACGGAAAAGTCAGGAAAGGAAGAAAAATGAGAAAGAGACTTATCATCGGTATGAGTGGGGCTTCCGGAGCGCCCCTTACAATAGAATTGCTGAAACAACTGTAGCAGTATAAAGAAATAATAGAGACACATCTGATCGTGACAAAAGGTGCGGAAATGACGCTGGAACAGGAGACAGATTATACATTGGAACAGCTATATGCTCTTGCGGACGAGGTACATGATAACTATAACATCGGTGCAGGTCCGGCGAGTGGAAGCTACCGTACGATGGGAATGATCGTGATTCCATGCAGTATGAAAACTCTGGCGGGATTCGTAAGCGGGTACAGTGATAATCTCGTTTTACGGGCAGCAGATATAACCTTGAAAGAACGCCGGAAGAAGATATCATTACCAGAAAATGGGCTGAGCAGATATGGGAACTTGTCAAACAACCGGTGTCTGTGCTAGCAGGAGTACATTATGATAATCTGGAAAAGGAACAGTTGATGGAAGTAATCCGGATATTAGATCAACTGCTCGAAAACTTAGAACAAGAACTGCGATTGCGGAATACAAAATGTAGTCAAAACGTATAAGAGAAACATAGAAATACAATGGTGCTATAATTTTTTCAGATAACGAAATCAGGAGTTTATGTCGGACTGGAAAAAGCCTGTGAAAAAGCAATGAACCAGATTCGGGAGCTGCGTTATGATGAACGGCTTCGTAATGAAGACAGAAATGATATTCTGGCATATGGAATTGCTTTTTGTAAGAAGAAATGCAAGGTAGTTGTCGAAAATTTATAAGGAATGAGGTAATCTTAAAAAGATGATATCTGAAAAGGGAAAGGGATAGGTGATAGATTCTTGCGCATCAGTTCTTTGCAGGCTGATGCGCATATTTTGTCTGCTTTGCTACAACCCTAACGCAACTCAGCAATCCTGCTGACTGCCACGTAGATCTCCTGGATTTTGTACCAGGTTGGATAATCTACGATCCCTGTCTGGTCCAGACCGAAAATGCTCTGGAAAATCCTGACGGAATTTTGGGTCTCAGGTCCGTAAATTCCATCTGCGGTAACAACAGGGACAGCAGGATAAGCTTCTGCGATTGTGTTTAACTGTTCCTGAATCTGTCTTACCTTATTTCCGGATGCACCGATATCCAGATCATATCCCGGCCAGGAGGCGGGGATGCCAGAGATTGCTTCCGCCACATTGATATACATATCATTTCCGTAAAAAGTCCGTAGGATTTCAATGGCAGAGTATCCCTGATCGCCCAGTGCTTTGCTTCCCCATTGTGTCATCCATCCTCTGTTTCGACATTGTACCTGTTTGCCGTCACAGTACTGGGTAAGGATTGGCTGACGTACATTTGGCCTGGAAAGATAATTCTCGAATAATTCATCTACAATGCGGTCAATGCTGGCAAAGATATTCCTGCCATAGATCCATTTGTGATCATAGGCAGTGGAGGAAGTGATCGTAAAGTCATAACCTTTGTTCCGGTACCATTCCGTATAAACCCTGTTCAGAGTAAAAGACATGATAGCCAGAATATTTGCCCGGATGGTGTCGTCGGGCCAGGTGGCATAGATTTCGCTGCTGGCTACATTTTTGATGTAATCTTTGTAGCGTACATAATAATTGCCTGCAGCGGAATCGTTGACAGGCCCATCGTGTACCACTATATATTCAGGGACAACGACCTTGCTTAATACGATTTCGCCGTTTTCGTTTATTGGTTTTATCTCGGCTTCTTCGATTTTGGGAGGATATTCATAGAACAACGTATGCGGAGGAATTACAATTCTCTGGAAAGTTTCGCTGGATTCCATGACATTCAGCGTTGTTGGCTGTCTGGATAAAGTATCTGCTAATACCTGGCTTCCTGCGATTTCTTTGGGTTCAAAGCCTTCTGCTTCGATCTGAATGGTATATTCTGAGTATGGCTGCTGTTCAACCGGTTCCATACTATATTCCAGAGGTGGAGTCTTAAGTTCAATGACAGGAGTGCGTCCGGAGGAATCTGTTGCCACTTCTTCAATGGTACTGTCGGGTGCTCCTGTGTAGGAGATTCTGACGCGTGCGTTTTCTATGGGACGATTGTTCAGCCGGTCTGATACGGTAACCTGATATTGTCCTGTATCTATATTTTCCTGCTGCATCTGCATATGATAAAAAGCCATACAAGCTCCTGTAGATAATGCTTTCCTGATAAATTATGCAGGGGATCGGAAAATGGTTACCTGAGAAAAGAATTATTGTAGAAAAAAGAATAAAAAAATAAGGCACCATGACTTCTCATAGTTCCTCATTCTTTAAATGCGGAAGATGGGACTTGAACCCACACGAGCGCAATGCTCACAAGATCCTTAGTCTTGCTCGTCTGCCAGTTCCGACACTTCCGCATATCGCATTTTCATGGGATTCTTTTGATCTCCCTCGCGACAAGTGATACTATATCAAATGTAAAAGCTAATGTCAACACCTTTTTGAAAAAAATATAAAAAAATTTCAATTTTTTTTTGAAAAAAAGAGGAATTTGAAATTTTATGTAGAATATAATTAATAAGAGGTATTTTGTCAGCTTGTGGAGGTATCGCTTATGAATATCAGAGAAAGCATGGAACAGCGTGAACAAAAGATGCTCAGTCCTTATGCTGCTTTGAGTCTTTGTTCCAGAGGCAGAGAGCGGCAGGAGGAAGAATGCGATGTACGGACTGTCTATCAGAGAGACAGGGACAGGATCCTTCATAGTAAAGCTTTTCGCAGGATGAAGGATAAGACACAGGTTTTTGTGGCACCCCAGGGTGACCATTACAGGACCAGACTGACACATACTCTTGAGGTATCACAGATTGCCAGAACAATAGCGAAGGCACTGAGACTGAATGAAGATCTTGTAGAAGCGATCGCACTTGGACATGACCTGGGACATACTCCTTTTGGACATGCAGGTGAGAGGGCTCTTGATGCAGTGAATCCGGATGGCTTTGCCCACTATAAACAGAGCGTCAGGGTTGCACAGATACTGGAGAAGAACGGCGAAGGGTTGAATCTCACATGGGAGGTCCGGGATGGTATCCTGAATCACAGAACCAGTGGGAATCCGTCTACTCTCGAAGGACAGGTAGTAAGACTTTCGGACAAGATCGCCTATATTCATCATGATATGGATGATGCACAGCGGGCGGGGATTATTTCTGAGGATGATATTCCGGTCACGCTTCGGATGCTGCTCGGTTATACAACCAGAGAGCGGCTCAATACATTTGTTCATGATGTGATAGAGAACAGTCTTGAGCAGGATACCATAAAGATGTCAGCAGAGATCTACGAGGCAATGATGGATCTGCGGGCTCTCATGTTTCAGAATGTATATGAGAATCCGGCAGCCCATAAGGAAGAGGAAAAGGTAGTGAAGATGCTGACGGAGTTATATGAATATTATGTCGAACACCCGGAAGCAATGTCAACAGAATACAGGGAGCTGATCGTGCGTGGAGAGAAGAAGGAACAGGCAGTATGTGACTATCTCTCAGGAATGACAGACCAGTATTCTATAAGGAAATTCCGGGAGATTTACATACCAAAAGCATGGGAAGTCTATTAATCGATCAAGAAGGAGGACGAAGCATGCGTTATTCAGACGATATCATTGAAGAAGTCAGGATGAAGAATGATATTGTAGATGTTGTATCCCAGTATGTGAAGCTGAACAAAAGAGGAAGTACCTATTTTGGACTTTGTCCGTTTCATAATGAGAAAACTCCCTCTTTTTCGGTAACACCGGCGAAGCAGATGTATTACTGCTTTGGATGCGGAGCAGGCGGGAATGTATTTAATTTTGTGATGGAATATGAGAATTATACCTTTGGGGAGGCACTGAAGCATCTGGCAGACAGGGCAGGGGTGCAGCTTCCGAAGATTGAATATTCCGGAGAAGCAAAGAAGAAAGCAGAACGTCGGGCTGCCCTTCTGGAGATCAATAAGCTTGCAGCAGGATATTTCTATTATCAGCTGCGTCGTGAGAGTGGCAGACAGGCACATGAATATCTGACAGGCAGAGGACTCAGTGAGGAGACGATCAGGAAGTTTGGCCTGGGATATTCGGATAAGTACAGTGACGATCTGTACAAATATCTGAAGTCAAAGAATTACAGTGACGAACTGCTGCGGGATTCCGGCCTGTTCAATGTGGATGAACGCAGGGGAATGTATGACAAGTTCTGGAACAGGGTTATTTTCCCGATCATGGATGTGAATAACCGCGTGATCGGATTTGGAGGCAGAGTGATGGGTGACGGAAAGCCGAAGTACCTGAACTCGCCGGAGACTACGATCTTTGATAAAAGCCGGAATCTGTACGGGCTGAATGTTGCAAGAACCACGAGAAAAAATTATCTGATCCTGTGTGAAGGATATATGGATGTGATATCCATGCATCAGGCAGGGTTTACCAATGCGGTGGCATCGCTGGGAACGGCACTTACTTCCGGACATGCAAGTCTGCTGAAGCGTTACACTCAGGAGGTATTGCTTCTGTATGACAGTGATGATGCAGGCGTGAGGGCTGCCCTTCGTGCCATTCCGATCCTGAGGGAAGCAGGTGTTTCTTCGAGAGTGGTAAATCTTAAGCCGCATAAAGATCCGGATGAATTTATCAAGGCACTTGGAGCGGAAGAGTTTGAGAAACGTCTGGAGCAGGCTATGGACAGCTTTATGTTCCGCATACATATGGCAGAGCGGGAATTTCCAATGGAGGAACCCCAGGGACAGAACCGTTTCTTTGAGCGGTGTGCGCAGATGCTTCTGGAGCTTTCCGATGAACTGGAGAGAAATCTTTATATAGAAGCAATCGTAAAGGATTACAGAAGCAGTGGGATCAGTGTGGAGAATCTGAAAAAGAGAGTCGGAGCTCTTGCAATGAAGGGAACTCCGGCAGAGCAGAGGATTCAGCCTAAACCTGTGGGAGCAGGTCAGCAAAAGAAGAAGGAGAGTGCAGCAGAGAAAGCACAGAAGCTGATGCTTACCTGGCTGGTAACTTATCCGGGCATATTTGACACAGTGGAAAAATATATCCAGCCTTCAGATTTCGTGGTTCCTCTGTACAGGCAGGTGGCAGAGATGCTTTACCAGCAGCACAGGGATGGCGATGTGAATCCTGCAAGGCTGATGAATGCTTTCATTGACAGTGAAGAGCAGAGAGAGGTTTCATCCCTTTTTAATGCAACGATCCATCTGGAGACTCCGGAGGAACAGAACCGGGCTTTCTCGGATGCTGTGATCAGGATTAAGGATGAGAGTCTGAAAGAGAGAAACAGAACCTGGGATCCCACAGATATACAGGGACTGCAGGAACTTGTAAAAGCAAAGAAAGAACTGGAAGAGCTTGGAAGAAAGCGGCAGCAGCTGCATATTTCTTTCGAATAAGGATAAAATATAAACACTATATGGAGGTATAGAGCACATATGGAAATGAATATGGGTAAATTCAGTGAAAAACTGGTAGAACTTCTGGAGCTTGCCAAGAAGAAAAAGAATGTACTGGAATACCAGGAAATCAATGACTTCTTTAAGGATCAGCCACTGGGAGTTGAACAGATGGAGAAAGTATTTGACTTTCTGGAAGCCAGTGGAGTGGATGTGCTTAGGATTACAGACAGTAATGCAGATGATATGATCCTGGATGATGACGATGCAGACATTGATAAGCTGGATGAAGAAGAGATTGAGCTTGACAAGATCGATCTTTCTGTTCCTGAAGGTGTAAGCATCGAGGATCCGGTACGTATGTATCTGAAGGAAATTGGTAAGGTTCCGCTTCTTTCAGCAGAAGAGGAAATCGAACTTGCAAAGAGAATGGAGAATGGGGATGAGGCTGCCAAGAAACGTCTGGCAGAAGCAAACCTTCGTCTTGTTGTCAGCATTGCAAAGCGTTATGTAGGACGTGGAATGTTGTTCCTGGATCTGATCCAGGAAGGAAACTTAGGTCTTATCAAAGCCGTTGAGAAATTCGATTACCGCAAGGGATATAAATTCAGTACCTATGCAACATGGTGGATAAGACAGGCTATTACAAGAGCAATAGCTGATCAGGCTAGAACAATTAGAATACCAGTTCATATGGTTGAGACAATTAACAAACTTGTAAGAGTTTCAAGACAGCTTCTTCAGGAATTGGGAAGAGAGCCATCTCCTGAAGAAATTGCTGAAGCTATGGATATTCCGGTAGAAAGAGTACGTGAGATTCAAAAAATATCACAGGAGCCGGTATCTCTTGAAACACCTATCGGCGAAGAGGAAGACAGTCACCTTGGCGATTTTATTCAGGATGACAATGTTCCTGTACCTGCCGAGGCAGCAGCTTCAACACTTCTTAAAGAGCAGCTTGTAGAAGTTCTTGGAACACTTACAGAGAGGGAACAGAAAGTTTTAAGATTAAGATTCGGCATGGATGATGGCAGAGCGAGAACACTTGAGGAAGTTGGTAAAGAGTTCAATGTTACAAGAGAGCGTATACGTCAGATAGAAGCCAAGGCATTAAGAAAGTTAAGACATCCAAGCAGAAGCCGTAAACTCAAAGATTATCTTGACTAAATTATGGATGGATAATTGAACATGAATGAATTTAAACTTTCAAAAAGACTGGCGTGTGTTGCTGGTATTATTAATCCGGGAGGAGTGCTTGCTGATATAGGAACAGACCATGGCTACCTTCCTGTGCATGTTGCAAAAAATAACATTGCATCAAAGGTAATCGCAATGGATGTGAGAAAAAAACCGCTTGAAAAGGCAGCTGAAA
>OGYH01003296.1_pt1 | contig 11087 bp, 7 predicted proteins | sample 1576511 | NCBI WGS metagenome assembly OGYH01 (sample SAMEA3541522, study PRJEB24748) | human gut metagenome | biome: human gut; feature: human-associated habitat; material: faeces | place: China | collected 2012 | reverse complement strand
AAAAGAAGCTGTTCCATCTTTTTGATGCGGGCCTCATGAATGCGGAAGGTGATGCCCGGGTAACGTTTGTGGAACACCGGATAGAGGTCGGAAAACATCATGGAACCGCGCTCCGGGGTGTAGGCCAGTGCAATCTCCCCCACGGTTTCATCCGCAATATCATGAATGATTTTATAGGTTTCTTCTTTCATATCTATCATCTGATGGGCAGTCGCCAGATAGATCCGGCCGGCAACGGTGGGGATCATCTGGCGTTTTTTTCGTTCAAAGAGCGGCATGCCAAGCTCTTTCTCCAGTTTTAGAAGCTGCTGATTTAAAGCAGACTGGGTGATAAATAATTTTTCTGCCGCTTTGGAGATGCTTTCCTCCTGTTCAATGGCAATGATGTACTCGATTTGTCTCAGATCCATAAAAAACAATTCCTCCACTCTGTTAATTATCTGACAATGCAAAAACCCGGATTTTAATGAAAAACTATTAATTTAACTAAGATTTTGAATAAAAACACATAAGTTGAATTAAGAATATTTCTCAATTATACTAGGGCCATACAAAGAACTCAAGCAGAAAATGAGAAATAAAGAGCAGAGTGAAAGGGGAATATTCAAATGGCATTTCGTTGTACACCGCCGACCAAGGATCCGGTAGCTACCCTGGCTTACCGTCCGTGGGAACTGGCAATCAAACCGTTCCAGGTTGCGCCGCAGACCTGGTATGTAGCAGGACAGACCTGGGTGGGCTGTTATTTAATTGACACAGGGGACGGGCTGATCCTCATCGACACGGCAATCGCGGAGAGTGCTTACATGCTGGTGGATTCCATCTACCGTCTGGGCTATCGTCCGGAGCAGATCAAAAAGATCCTCATCAGCCACGCGCACTTTGATCACTGTGGAGCCGCAGCTATCATGAAAAAGCTGACCGGCGCAGAGATGTACATGTCTAAAGAGGACTGGGAATTCATGAAGGCCTGCCCGAAGGAGACCATCGACATCGACAAGGATTCCCATCCGCAGTATTTCGAGCCGGATTGTTTCTATTCCGATGAGGAGCCGATTACCCTGGGCAATGTCACCATACACAGCATGCTGACTCCGGGTCACACCATTGGCTGCACCTCCTTCTTCTGGGAAGTGACTAACCCGGCAAACGGAGAGCGCTATGTGGTGGGCATGCACGGCGGTGTGGGCGCCAACACCATGAATGACAAGTATTACGCTCAGAGTGAGTATCTGACTCCGGACCTGCGTGACCGCTTCCTGGCAGACGCGGAGAAGGTCGGCAATATCCATGTAGACATTGCCCTGCCGAGTCATCCGAACCAGATCGAGATCACAGACCGGGCCGGACAGTACACCGACGAGTCTCAGCCGTTTTTGGATGACACCATCTGGAAACAGTTCGTGGAAGAGCGTGTGCGCCAGGTACGCGCGATGATGAAGTAACAGAGAGAAAGCATTCAAAGGAGAAGAGAACATGGAAATGTATATTGTACTTGCGATTACACTGTTCATGATGGTGATGTTCATCTGGAACAAAGTGCCGTTCGGCGTTACCACCATGACCTGCTGTCTGCTGCTGGCTATGTTCGGAATCGTAGATATTCCGAAGGCGTTTGGCGGATTTGGAAACAAGATTGTTGTATTGATCGCGCCGATGCTGGTACTCAGTGCCGCACTTGGCAAGACCAGTCTGGTTATGAAGATCAGCAGCGTGCTGAACGCAGCAAAGGGAAAACGCGGAACCGTCCTGATTCTTGTTTTCTATGCAGTCGGCATGGTAATGGCTCAGTTTATCCCGACAACCGCAGCAATCTCCATTCTGGTTATTTTCCTGTTAACCCTGGACAATGCCGGAGATATTACACCGAAGCGTCTGCTTCTTCCGCTTCTTGGTGTTATGGTCGGATGTAAATTCCGTTTCCCGGTGGGCCTGGGTGCTACCACCTTTGCTACCTTAAACGGTATGTATGAGGGAGTCATCGGTGATCATCCGGAGTATATGCTTTCCATGCTGGATCCCTTCAAGGTTGCCATCATCCCGATGGTGGTACTGACCATTTACTGCCTGTTCGCATGGAAGCTGATGCCGAAGGAAGAAGGAATCAATCAGGATGCCCTGAAGAAAACATCCACCGAAAAACAGCTCACCGATGCGCAGGAAATGATTGTATACGGAGTATTCGTAGTCGTTATGCTACTGATGCTGTTAAACAAGTACACTGGCAATATGCTTTATCTGGCTCCGGCCGCAGGCGTTCTGGTTCTGATCTACACTAAAGTAGTTTCCGTTCCGGAGGCAGTAAAAGGCCTGACTGCGGATATGACCTGGATGCTGGCTGGCGTTCTGATCGTGGCAGACGCCCTCGGTTCCACCGGTGCTGGTGATATGATCGGAAACGCGATCTTATCCATTCTGGGTGAGAATCCAAGCTCTGTAACCGTTATGTTTGTATTCTCCTTTGCAACCGTTATCATGACTACTTTCCTGTCCAACATGGCAACCCAGTCCGTGCTGATCCCGATCGCGGCATCTGTAGCACTGGCAGCCGGATGGGATCCGAGAGGCCTGGTTCTGATCATCGGTACCTGCAATTACTATGCTCTGGGCTTCCCGTCCGGTTCCGGTGAGGCAGCTGTCTGCTTCGCAGCCGGTGGTTACAACCCGTTAAAGGTTATGAAATTTACCTTCCCTTATATGATCATCGCAGCGATCAGTACCGCGGTTTCCGCGCAGCTTCTGTTCCCGCTGTACTAATTGAAAATATGTTCAGAGAGGCGTCCCGCTTTTGGGGCGCCTTTTGACGTTTCCGGCTTTTCCTCTTCTTACCGGAAATGTAATAAAAAAGTAAGACGGGAAGGCTTCTTTTATGGTACACTAGAGAAAGAATAAAACGGGATCCGCATAGCCTGGCGGTTTCCCGAATAACGATAGATACACGAGGAGGAATCAGTCATGGCAGAAACCAACATTCTGGTAGTAGACGATGAGCAGGAGATCGCGGATCTGGTAGAAATTTATCTGGTCAGCGACGGCTATAAGGTATTTAAGGCATCCAATGCCCAGGACGGTCTGGATATATTAAATAAGGAGGATATTCATCTTTGCCTTCTGGATATTATGATGCCGGGTATGAACGGCCTGGAGATGTGCAAGAAGATCCGTGAGACCAACAACATTCCGATCATCATGCTGAGTGCCAAGTCCACCGATCTGGATAAAATCCTTGGTCTTGGAACCGGTGCAGACGATTATGTGGTAAAGCCCTTCAACCCGCTGGAGCTGACAGCCCGGGTTAAATCCCAGCTGCGCCGCTACACGCAGTTAAACCCGAACAGCAATGTGCATGAGACCGTAAAGAACGAGATCAGCATCCGAGGCCTTACGATCAATAAAGACAACCACAAGGTGACGGTGTACGATGAAGAAGTCAAGCTGACCCCGATCGAGTTTGACATCCTTTATCTTCTGGCCTCCAACCCTGGCAAGGTGTTCAGCACGGATGAAATCTTTGAGAAGGTCTGGAATGAGAAGGTCTATGAAGCCAACAACACTGTTATGGTACATATTCGTCGCCTTCGCGGTAAGATGAAGGAAGACGAGCGCCAGGACAAGATCATCACCACAGTGTGGGGGGTAGGATACAAAATTGAAAAATAACGGCAGAAAAAGTGATTTAAGCCACCGCTATCATACGCGGGTCATAGCCAACATCATCTACAGCACCCTGGTAGCCTGCCTCATCGATGTGTTCCTGGTCACAAACCTGACCATGCTGGCCGAGTATGCGAAACGCTCCGAGCAGTCCAGCGCTTTCTTAAATATGGTGGCGCAGTCGGATGTAGTGGTGGTTCTGGTTTATGTGCTTGTCGGCATTCTGGCTTTTGCTGTGACATTTCTGCTTCTTCAGGAAAAATCTGCTGCCTATATCAGCCATATTTCCGATGCGATAGAACGAATTTCCGACGGAGACTTAAATACGCAGGTGGAAGTAGTGGGGGATGACGAGTTTTCTTCCATGGCTTCCAACTTAAATAAGATGGTGGAGGATATCCGCCGCCTGATGGATAAGGAACGCGAATCTGAGCGCACCAAAAATGAGCTGATCACCAATGTGGCTCACGACCTGCGCACACCGCTGACTTCCATCATCGGCTATCTGGAGCTGTTATCCGGCCCGGTAGTCCTGCCGCCAGAGATGCAGAAAAAATACATAGACATTGCCTACAGCAAGGCCAAGCGTCTGGAAAAGCTCATTGAGGATCTGTTCGGATTCACCAAGATGAATTACGGAAAGCTGGCCATGCACGTGTCCAAGGTGGATATCGTCAAGCTTCTGGGACAGCTTTTAGAGGAATCCTACCCGAATTTTGCCAACAAGGGCCTTTCCTATGAGCTCCAGAGCAATGTGCCGGCCAAGATGATCACGGCAGACGGCAACCTTCTGGCCCGTCTGTTTGATAACCTGATCGGCAATGCCATCAAGTATGGCGCGGAGGGCAAACGGATCCTGGTGAAGGTCATGGCTGATACCGATGAGGTACAGGTTTCCGTGACCAACTATGGTTATGTGATCCCGGCGGAGGAGCTTCCCCTGATCTTTGACAAATTCTACCGGGTTGAGCAGTCCCGCTCCACCCACACCGGCGGAACCGGGCTTGGACTTGCTATTGTAAAAAATATCGTAGACATGCATGGCGGGACCATTACGGTAAAGAGCGACTTAAACGGTACCGTATTCACGGTAACCCTGCAGGTGGATTTTGATGTAGACAAGGAACATTTTTAAACAATTTTTTGGAGAATTTTGATGTGGATGAATAAAAAAAATTTTTCAGGCATCCGGATGGTCAGACCTCTGAAAAGGATAGCAGTCTGTTTGGTGGCTGTCGGCCTTTTGGGTGGTCTGGCTTTTTGTGCTCCGGCCCGGGCGCAGGATGATCCGGTAAGTATGGGTGTGAGCTATGGCTATGAGGACAGCGCCAAGGGCGGACGTTACCTGCCGGTGAATGTCACCATACAGAATAACCAGGAGACTCCGGTTGAGGGTACCCTGCAGATCAAGACCCGGGAGTCAGACCAGACGATCTACCGTTACGATTACAGCGTGGAGCTGGAGGCAAAGGGTACTGCCGATACGCGCTATTATATCCCGCTTGGCACGGCGGCGGATGAGCTGGTGCTGTCTCTGGTGGATGATTCCGGAAGCGTACTTCTGAACCGCAAGGTAAAGCTGAATGTAAGTCGCGATGTGCCGGAGCTTTTTGTGGGAGTACTGTCGGACAAACCGTGGGAGCTTCATTATCTGAATGGTGTGGGAATCAACTACAGCACCCTGCGCACCCGCACTTTCGAGCTGGACGGCAGCAATTTCCCGGAGGATGAGGTAGGCTTAAGCCTTTTTGATGTGCTGGTGGTCAATGACTACAGGCTCCGCGATCTTTCCGGGACCCAGACAGCTGCGATCATGAACTGGGTCCAGGACGGAGGTGTGCTGATCCTGGGAACCGGCGACCGGGTAGATGACACTCTGGGCCGTTTTGCGCCGGAGCTTCTGGACGATTCTTATGGAACTCCGAATATTACCCATATCAATCTGGCGGAAGAGTTCACTGCGGTGAACGAGCCGGGAGCCGGGATGTTAGCGATCTCCTGTGTGGATGTGCCGCTGCACGGCGGCAACGTAATCCTCTCCAGCAACGGTTTTTCGCTTTTAACGGCAGCGGCGAAGGAGCAGGGGCTGGTGGCTGTGGCGGCCTTTGACCTGGGAGATATCGCAGAGTTCTGCGAAAAACAGACCTCCTATGTGGACTACATGTTTACCAGCCTTCTGGGGGAGGAGCGCATCAACCAGCTTGCCGAGGTGGTTTACAGCGGCAATTCCGGCCGGTTCTGGGCAGTTCAGGGTCTCATCAACACAGGAGATGTGGATAAGCTGCCTAATCTCTGGCTCTATGTGGGGATAACCGGTCTGTATCTGCTGCTTCTTGGCCCGGGACTTTATCTGTTCCTGCGCGGTCGCGGCCTTCAGAATCTGTACCGCAGAGGTGTGGTGATCATGGCTCTGGGCTTTTCTGGTCTGGTGTATGTGCTTGGCATACCGACCCGCTTTCGTTCTACCTTTTATACCTATGCGGCCATTCAGGATGTGACTGATGACTATATTACGGATACCACATACATCAATATCCGCAATCCATATAACCGCCCATACACTGTGGAACTGGATCCGGGATACCGTCTGCTTCCGATCACGCGGAGCAGTCAGTACACCGTGGGTGGCCAGTCCCTGGATGTGGATGAGCCATATCAGATCGCCATACAGACCAGTGAGGATGGGCTGACGGTAAAGGGGCAGAATATATCTGCATTTACACCGCGCTATTTCTGCCTGGAACGGCGCACGGAGAATACCGGACGGGTGGGAATCACCGGGGAGGTGGATTATTTTGAGGGGCAGATCCGGGGAAGTCTGACAAACCAGTTTCCGTATCCGATCGAAAATGTGACTCTTGTGCTGTACGGAAACATGGTGCAGCTCGGGCGCATGGAATCCGGCGAGACTAAAAATCTGTCAGATCATGAGCTGCTCCGTTATCCGCTTGGTGATTCCTATCTGGCTGCAGAGCATATCTCCGGAGAGGATGCCTACGCTTCGGCAGATATCCGCAACCGCAGCTATATGCTGGCGGTGGAGCGCTCCAATCTGACCCGGTTTTATCTGGATAACTACTTAAACGGCTACACGGCAGATGCCCGCGTCATTGCATTCAGTACGCAGAAGGAAGAAAGCCAGTTCTTAAAGAATTCGTCCGAGGAGACCTATGGCATTACCATGCTTACCCAGACGATTCCGGTCAATGCTTCCAGAGACCGTTCTATTTACCGTTCCGTGCTCATGAAGAAACCAAAGGTAATGGGCGGCAGCTACGATGCGGAGACCAACTCTATGAGCGGTGCAGAACCGCTGACGCTGGAGTATCAGTTTGGAACCGACATCGAGGTGGAGAGCCTGACATTTGAGAGCGTTTCGGAAGAATTTGCTGCAGCCGGAAACGGCCTGAGCCGTATTTTTACCGGAAGCATTTATTTCTATAACTACGCGACCGGCAATTTCGATAAAATGGAGCTGGAAGAAACTACGCTGGATGTAGAGCAGCTAAAGCCATATCTTTCACCGGGCAACACGCTGACAGTGCGTTACGCCTACAATGGAGGAGGATTTGATGCGATTCAGCTTCCGATGCCGATGGCAGCAGGGAGGGAACGCTGATGTTAAAAATTCAGGGATTACATAAAAAATACGGAAATTACCATGCCCTGGACGGACTGGACATGGAGATAAAGAACGGCGCCCTGTTTGGCTTTGTCGGACCAAACGGTGCCGGAAAGACGACCACCATCAAGATCATGACCGGTTTGTTAAAGCCGGATCAGGGCGTGGTGGAGCTGGATGGCAAAAATATGCTGACGGATACGCTGGATCTGCGCAGGCGGATTGGCTACGTGCCGGATCATTTTGGTCTGTATGACAACTTAAAAGTATCCGAATACATGGAGTTTTTTGCAGCCTGCTACCATCTGGAGGGCTTTGCGGCACGGAAACGAGCCAGCAGCCTTTTAGAGCAGGTTGGGCTGGGAGAGCGCAAGGATGCGTTTGTGGACGGACTTTCCCGCGGCATGCAGCAGAGACTATGCCTGGCCAGGGCACTGATCCATGATCCGGAGCTTCTGATCATGGATGAGCCGACGGCCGGACTGGATCCGAGAACTCATCTGGAATTCAGGCAGATGGTCTGGAAGCTGCATGAGCAGGGCAAGACCATTCTGTTAAGCTCCCATAACCTGGCAGAGCTCTCTGAGCTCTGCACGGATATCGGCATCATTGATGCCGGGAAGATGGTGCTCTCCGGCAGTATGGATGAGATCATGGAGCGGATCTACACATCAAAGCAGATCATCATCAGTGTGCAAGATCAGATGGAAAAGGCTCTGGCCTTTTTAAAGGAAAGTCCTATGGTGCGGACCATTTCCATCTGCGAGAAAGACATTATGGTGGGATTTATCGGCGATGAGCGCCGGGAGAGTGAACTGTTAAAGCAGATGATCGAGGCAGGCATTCCGGTACGCGGTTTCATGCGGGAGCCGGGCAGCCTGGAGTCTATCTTCATGCAGATCACAGATCATAATAAGGAAAAGGTGGTGCTGTCCTATGAAGACGAATCCGGTTTATAAGCGGGAGTGCATGGTGAGCGCCAGAAGCTTTAGACTGGCGCTGGTGCTGCTGGTTTTTAACGGGATCCTGGCGCTGGTGGCACTGTTAAACATGTATTCGGCGCTGGCCCAGGTACGGCTGACAGCAGAAGTGCAGTATACAGGCTTTCTGGATCTGTATATGTTTGTGGCGTCGCTGGAATTTCTGATGCTGATCCTGATCATGCCGGCACTGACGGCGGGAAGCATCAGCGGAGAACGGGAGCGTCAGACACTGGATCTGATGCTGACCACCTGCATGACACCGGCAGATATTGTGCTGGGTAAGCTGGAGGCAGCCTTGGGGACCATGTCCCTTATGGTGGTGTCCAGCCTGCCGATCCTGGCGATGGTGTTTGTGTACGGCGGTGTGGCGGCATCAGATCTGATTCTTCTGGTGTGCTGCTTTTTTGCGGCGGCGGTGTTTATGGGAAGCATCGGTCTGTGCTGTTCTGCCCTGTTTCGCCGGACTACAGCGGCTACGGTAGCGGCTTATGCGGTAACGGCGGTGCTGACAGCGGGAACCTGCGGCATCAATTACCTGGTAACCTATATCAACCAGATGCGGATCGGGGAATATCTGGCATCGGCGGAAGTCGGAGGGGGATCCGGAAGCCTGCTGTATATGCTGCTGCTGAACCCCATTGCCACCTTCAGCCAGGTTATCGGACGGCTGACCGCCAGCAATCAGAGCTGGGCACAGGTGGGGACCTGGTTTGGCAATAAGGCAGACAATCCCCTTATCGGCCACTGGATGGGCGTGAGCATGGTGCTGCAGATGACGCTGGCCATTGTGCTTGTGCTGTGGACGGTACGGAGTGTGGAGCGGAGTAACGCGTGAGAAAAGAATGTTTTTATGTGTAATAGCTTGAATAATTTTTTTGATAGTGTTATATTATAGATAGGAATAAGAAAGGCATCACCGATAGACGGTTGCCCCAGCTTTATATTATGGTTGACTTAGAAAAGCCGCTCAAACTTTCGCAGGGTTCGGGGCGGCTATTTCTGTGTCTTATTATTATCTCGGCCAATTTTGTAGCCGAGGCTAAAACATGTAAAGCATAAGCTCAACAATGCTATCACATCTGCAATACTCATTGGCTAAGCCCTCCTTTCAAGAGATTCCCTGTTGGGGTCTATGTAATGGAGGGTCACAGTCCCTCCGAAGAGGGCAAACCGCCTACCGTGTAATGGTGACGCCTGATATTATAGTATCATATTTTTACAACATATTAAAGCAATTTTTCGCTTTTATATTACCTCTTTACATCAGATGAAATTTCCGGCACAGCCGCAGGATCCGCATGCCGAACGGCATATCCGGCAGCTCCTGTGCAGTTACCGTCCGGGTCAGCACGATCAGGAGGCCGTAGACAATCATAGCCACCGGAACACTGATGAGGAGCCCGATCTGGTAATAGCCGGTCACTTTATTGACCAGCGCATAAATCAGGAACGCGATCGCGCCCATGACAGCCGCGCAGATACAGGGAAGCAGGAAGGTGGTCCTTACCTCCTGGCGGTAATGCAGGGCTTTGCCGATAGCATGCCAGTTCAGCAGACACACTACCAGGGCAAAGGTCACATTGCCGATGACAAGGCCGTACACGCCCAGGTTTAAATGCTTTAGCATCACATAGACCAGGGCCGCGTGGATGACCAGGGAAATAGCAGAGTGGGTAACGGACTTTTGCATCAGGTCAATTCCCTGAAGCACCGCATTGGTAACGGTGGAGAGGGAAAAGAAGATAACAGCCGGAGCCCCCAGCATTAACAGGTTTCTGGTCAGATCCCGGCTGTCGCGGAAGATGAGCCGCAGGACCGGAGAAGCCAGTGCCGCCATGCCAAAGGCACAGGGAATGGCGATCAGCATATTGAACTTGATGGTCAGGCGGATCTTGTACATGACATCGGTGTGGTTCTTCTGGGCGCGGGAGCGCACAATGCTTGGGATCATGGAAGTTCCAAGGGAAGAAGCCACTGCCACCGGTACATTGGAAAGCAGGCGGTACTTGCCGCCGTAGATGCCGAGCAGAGAGAGACGTTCTTTCTCAGTCAGACCTTTTCCACTCATCAGGAAGCCGAACATGGAGTTATCCACAGAACCGCTTAACTGATACACAAACTGGCTGAGGATGATAGGTGTCAGTGTCAGAAACAGTGCCGTGTATACATGATTCCAGCTTTCCAGGCGGTCGGCCTGGGGACGATGCAATGCCTTTGCATTTTGTCTGCGGTATAAAAACATAAGAAGAGCCAGGAACACGAAGGCAGCCAGTGCACCGGAAAGTGTACCCAGAGTACCGCCTGCAGCACCGTAAGCCGCCGAAGTTTCCTGGTTCGCGAACCAGTGCATGAAGGCGAAGGAGGCAGCCACACTGATGATGGCATTGACAACCTGCTCAATGACCTGGGAAATTGAGGTCGGCACCATGTTGCCAAGACCCTGGAAATAGCCGCGCACCACGCCCATAACGGAAAACACCAGAATGGTCGGTGCCATGACCTTTAACGGCAGGGCGCTGTTGGGGCTGTTGAAGATATGGACCGTGATCCAGTCTGCGCCAAACAGCAAAATCGTGGTCATCAGTCCCCCGGCCACAAGACCAAAGAGCAGTCCGGCCTTAAAGACCCGCTGCACATCCTGGTTTTTTCCGTGCACGCGCCGCGCCGCGATCAGCTTGGAGATTGCCAGCGGCAGGCTGTAGGAGGACAGGATCAGTCCAATGTTGTAGATTTCGTATGCGGTGTTATAATAACCGATTCCCTCATCGCCGATGGCCCGGGTCATGGGAATCTTGTAGAGCAGTCCGATAAACCGGACAATGATACCG
>OGYH01003295.1_pt1 | contig 11087 bp, 10 predicted proteins | sample 1576511 | NCBI WGS metagenome assembly OGYH01 (sample SAMEA3541522, study PRJEB24748) | human gut metagenome | biome: human gut; feature: human-associated habitat; material: faeces | place: China | collected 2012 | reverse complement strand
CAGCAGACCAACAAGAGCCTGATCGAGACGCTGGACGAGCTGAACAAGATCCAGACCGAGGGCCGCGCAAAGCGCGCTGCCGCCGAGCAGGAACTGACCCGTATCGAGGACGAACTGAAATCCAAAATGATGGAGATCCGGAGCTGAAATGGCAAACGCAGATTTTAACCCCAAGCAGACCGGCATCCCCGGCGGCTTTGACGCGGGCAGCTACCGCGAAAAGGCCAGCCCGGAGCAGGCCGTGCAGCTGACCCCGCTGCAGCAGAAGCTGGCCGGGCTGGAAGCAAAACTGCCCGCCGCCCTCACCCGGCAGGCCGTGGCCCTGGCGTTGAGCATCGTGGTGATGCTGGCGGCCTTTGCAGGCTTTGGCGGCGCCAAGGTGCGCAGCAAATACAACACGGCCCGGCAGTGGTTCACGGTGGGCGTGTCTGCCGACAACGGCTACAACCTCAGCGAGGAACTGACCGCCCGGGCCAATACGGCGGCAAACGTCATCACCACCGCCGGCAATACGCTGGGGGCCGACAATGCGGAAGTACAGACCGCGCAGGCGGCGCTGGATGACTTTTCGGCCTGTCTGGACGCCGTGCAGTCTGGCGGAAAGAGTCAGGCGTTGACCTCCCTGAGCTACTACAACGGCAGTTCCATGCATGCGCTGTATCAGGCCAACGAGACGCTGGGTAAGGCCATCGACCAGCTCTATGCCAAATTGCAGGAGCAGGCCGCCGACCCCATGAAGATGGGCGCTGTGCAGGGCCAGTATGGCCAGTTCAACAGCGCAGGCACCATCATCGGCACATTGAAATACAACGAAGCAGTCTACAACTATCGGAACGAAGTCGGCGGGTTCCCGGCCAATGTGCTGGGCGGCCTTGCCGGCGTGAAGGAGGTTGAGCCCTTCGCATGAAAAACATTGCAAGAAAACTCAGCGCACTGATGCTGGTGTTCGTGGTCAGCATGGCGGCCCTGTGCCCGGCCTTTGCGGCCTCGGCCAGCCTGCCCTCGCTGCCCAGCGGCCAGTGTGTGGTGGACGATGCCAATGTCCTGAGCAGCAGCACCGTGCAGACCATCACCGACCTGAACGCCCAGCTGGAAAGCAGCTGCAGCGGGGCGCAGATCGGCGTGCTGACGGTGGATTACACCGGAAACCTGACCACCGAGGACTACGCCCTGCAGGCCTTCAACACCTGGGGCATCGGCTCGTCGTCGGAAAACAACGGTGTGCTGATCCTGCTGGTGATGGAGTCGCAGGAGTATGAGGACGGCGACTACTACCTGACCTACGGCGACGGTTTCCGCAACACCACGCTGGAAAGTCAGGCCAGTGCCCTTGCCCAGACCATGGAGGACGACTTCGTCCGGCAGGACTATGACGACGCCGTGACCACCTGCGCCCGGAACGTGGCCCAGACCATCGCGGACATCTACGGCGTGAGCCTTTCGGGCGGGAACACGAACAACGACTCTTACAACGAGCCTGCTTATGATGACAACAGCAGCGGCGGGCTTGGCGACATTCTGCTGGGCTTTGTCACCATCCTGTTCACGATCATCCTGCTGCTCATCATCGTGTCGGTGATCGTGTACACCTTCTCCGGTCCGCTGAGCGGCCTGTTCTGGTGCTTTGGCGGCCCCTGGCACAGAGGACCCCGTCCGCCGCGCGGACGCCGCAACCCGCCCCCGCCCCCGCCGGGCGGCCCCTATGGCGGCTTTGGCGGTCCCGGCCCTTACGGCGGCCGCGGCCCGCGCAGCTCTCCGCCGCCGCGCCGTACCCCGCCCCGCAGCACTCCGCCCCGCAGCGGCGGCTTCGGTGGTGGTTCCTTTGGCGGCGGCAGCTTCGGCGGCGGCTCCTTTGGCGGCATGGGCGGCGGCTCCAGCCATGGCGGCGGCGGCGGACGCGGCCGTTGATGCCAACAACATAACCGCATAAAAAACAAGGCAGAGAACTGCTGTGGACGAAACGTCTGCGGCAGTTCTCTTTTTATGTGCTTCTATCGTGAACGGAATTCATTTGACAAAACAATTTTGGTAACATATACTGGATGCCATCACGGAAACGAAAAGGAAAGGAATCGTCATGTTGACTCTGGATAAAATCTACCACGCCGCCTTTGTGCTCAAGGACGTTGCCCGCAAGACCGACCTCATCGAGGCCCCCAAGCTGTCCAAGGACTGCCAGCTCTACCTGAAAACCGAGAACCTGCAAGCCACCGGCAGCTTCAAGGTGCGCGGTGCTTACTATAAGATCAGCCAGCTTTCGCCCGAGGAAAGCGCCAAGGGCGTCATTGCCTGCTCGGCCGGCAACCATGCGCAGGGTGTGGCGCTGGCCGCCACCCGCCGCGGCATCAAGAGCATCGTCTGCATGCCGGACGGTGCGCCCATCATGAAGGTGGAAAACACCAAGAACTTGGGTGCAGAGGTCTGCCTTGTGCCCGGCACCTACGATGACGCCCACGACAAGGCCGTGGAGCTGCAGGAAGAGACCGGCATGACCTTTATCCACCCCTATGATGACGAGCAGGTCATTGCAGGCCAGGGCACCATCGGTCTGGAAATTCTGGACCAGCTGCCGGATCTGGATGCAGTCATCGTGCCGGTGGGCGGCGGCGGCCTGATCTCCGGCGTGGCCTTTGCCATCAAGAGCCTGCGCCCGGAAGTGAAGGTGTACGGCGTACAGGCCGAGGGTGCCCCCAGCATGTACCGCAGCCTGCACGAGCACAAGTACCAGACCCTGAAGGCTGCCTCCACCTTTGCCGATGGCATTCAGGTCAAGACCCCCGGCGAGCTGACCTACCAGCTCTGCGAGCAGTATGTGGACGACGTCGTGACGGTGAGCGAGGACGAGACCGCCGCCGCCATCCTCTCCCTGATGGAGAACCAGAAGCTGGTGGCCGAGGGTGCCGGTGCGGTGCCCGTGGCGGCGGCCCTGTTCCACAAGCTGCCCATTGAGGGCAAGAAGGTGGTGTGTGTCATCTCCGGCGGCAACATCGACGTGAACATCCTCAGCCGCGTGATCACCCGCGGCCTGGTCATGAGCGGCCGCAAGGCCAACCTGACCATTGCTCTGGAGGACAAGCCCGGCCAGCTCCAGCGTGTGGCCGAGATCGTCTCCCGCTGCGGCAGCAACGTGGTGTCGGTGCTGCACGATGGTTCCGACCCCAACATGCCCATTTCCAGCTGCTTCCTCAAGTTGACGCTGGAGACCCGCGACGCGGTCCAGATCGAACAGATCCGTGCCGAACTGACCAAAGAGGGCTTCCAGCTCGTGAGTGAGCGTGTGTGAGCCGATAAAAAATGGCCTGCGTGAAAACGCGGGCCATTTTTTCATGGGAAGTTTGAACGGTTACAGCTCGATTTCCCCGGTAAACTGAAACCATCCATCGGCATAGTCCATAATAAAGTCTGCTGCGTATTTGTTCAGAATGAGTTTGATGTTGGAGAGACCAAAACCGTGGAGAGCGGGATTGGATTTTGTCGTTCGGATGTTCCCTTCATGGATCTTTACCGGAGCGGATGTGTTCCGGACGGAAAAAAAGAAGCTCTGTCTCAGTACGGCGGAAACATGAATCGTCTTTTCGCTCTCGAGTTTTTCACAGGCTTCCGTTGCATTGTCCAGCAGATTGGCAAAGAGCACGACCATATCCGATACATCCAATGGCAATGTGGAAAGATCGTTCACCTCAAAGTCGATGCTGATCCCTTTTTTGATCGCTTCGGTCGCTTTGGTATTGAAGAGCGCGTCGAGGATCGCGTGGTGCGAGTTGACCAGGAACAGCCGGTCGGTCTGCATCTTTGTCAGGGAACTTAAATACTGTTCGGCAGCTTTGTATTCCTGGTTCAGCAAAAGGCTTTGGACCGTGTTGAGGTGTGCTCTGAAATCGTGGACCTTGTGACGCTGTTCTGCATAAAGTCTGCTCGCCGCTTCCATATTTTTGGCCTGCAGTTGAATCTGCTGCCCCAGTGCCAAAAGATTTTCCTTGGTTTCGATGGCTCGTTCCATCCGATCCAAGAGGTACAGGAGAGCAGCATTCGCCGCAAGGATCAAGCCACATGTAAAGGCAATTACACCTTCGCCTACCGGTTTCCCTGTTGTGATATACAGCAGGATCACCAGCATGAAAAAGGATGTGCACGGGAATAAAAAGTAAAGGCTCAATTGTGGCTCCTTCAGACGATTTCGCGCGCGCGGAAGATTTTTCTGCTTCATGAGCTTTCGGAATAGATAGGCCAGAAACAATTCTGTGGAATAGTTGATGACCCCGTAGACGATCATGAGCGGAAAACTCGACCGGAACGATTCACCGTCCATCCCACAGACAAAAGCACCCAGCATGCCCAGCCCGAAAGACAGGGAATATGTGATCAGATACTCTACACCGACAAGAAGCAAAAGCAGTTTACTGGAAATTTTGGCGTACAACACCCGTGCGCTGAAGGTATAGGATAAAAGGATCATCCCGATTTTTATGGCCTGATTGCGGTGAAAGAAGATCAGCGGAACTTTCAGGATCCAGAAGTTCAGCGCAACGAAGCAGCCGACGCCGATGGTGAATTTCCGGTCACTCCAGCGTCGTTCAGCAAATACGTCCAAAAAGAGGATCAGCGAAAGGGAGTCGACCACGGTATAAAGAAAACTCAAGAAATCGCCCATCGTTTTTTCCCCCGCCACAGCAGATAGTGCTGCTTCAGTTCCTTATGGTTCTTAGCACTTGAAGGCAAAACGATCCCGCCGGTCAGGCTCACTTTTTCGTATTGCAGCTGCACGATGTACTCCATGTTTACCAAAAATGAGCGTTGAACGCGCAGGAAACCGAGGTCCTCCAACTTTTTTGACAGATCCGACAGATTGCCGTAGAAATGATACTCCGTTCGCTCGTCATGGATCAGGTGCACGATGATGACCCGCAGATTGGCCTCCAGATAGAGGATGTGACTTACGGGAATGTCGATCGGTTCGGAATGGACCGAAATGGTGAGGATCCTCTTTCGTTGAACGACTTCTTTGCTTGCGGCTTCAAAATAAGGAATCAGCTTTTCGGTCATATCACGTTTCAAAAGATACCGGAATGCCTGTACCTCAAACCCTTCTGGAGCGTATTGGATAAAGTTTGTGAGAAAAACGATCACGATTCCGGGGTTTTCCCTGCGAAGAGTCCGTGCGAGGTCAATGCCGCTGGAATCGCCCATGTCGATGTCCAGGAATGCAATATCATAGGAAGAAAGGTCTTTGATCGCGCCGGGATCGCTGAAAGGATAAAAGTGCGCAGAGATGCCGCTTTTTTCGCAATGGTCTCGGAGTAATGCAGAAACCTGCTCCACGACAGCGGGCTCATCATCACAAATCAGTAAATTCAATCGGCAACCTCCTTCCGGATAACACAGACCGGTTTTGTTACTCATAATAACGCAGTGCTCCCTTCAAGTCAATGCAATTTCAGCAAAGGGCTGCTGATAATAGGGCTGCGCTGAACTTGCAGTCTGTGGCGTGAAAACTGCAATTGCCGGTTTCATGACAAGAAAACCCGTGTTCATTCCCGGAATGTGGACAATCCAATCCCCCTGCGTAAAAATAATGACACGACGTTTTGTGGATTCTCTTTTTACGGGAGGGGTTATTTTGCGCAGGAAATTTCTCGCTTTTGCATTGTCGCTCGTCATCCTTTGTGCCCTTGTCTTTGAACTTTATCCGAGAAGCTCTCAGGAGATCGACCTCTCCACCGGTGCGGGTATTTCTAAAATGCTCCGCTATGAGAATGCGCAGGTCTATCTCTTTGGAGAAATACATCGTTGCACAGAATATCAGCAGTTCCGCAATGCACTGTTCAAGTACCTTGTAGAGAAAAAGGGCGTGCGTGTTCTTTTGATGGAGCACGGCTATGCAAGCGGCTTTCTCGAAAATGAAACGGTACAGAACCGGTTGTCCTTTGCCGACGAATACGGATACGATCAGTTTATCGTATCCAAAGAGGACTATGAGCTGTTCCAGTGGATGTCAGAATTCAATCAGAATAGACCGGATAGGGATAAGATATCCATTGTCGGTATCGATATCACCGATTCGATTGGGGTAGTCTATGCCTTCTGCCGGTATTTGCTGAGAGACTGTGATTTTTCTGCGGCAGATACAAAGACGCAGATGCTTTTGATCAGCACCCAGAAATGCCAGTTTCAGCAGCGCTTTGAGAACAGTTTGTTGCCGCAGCTGATCGAACTGTACCAGACAAACCCGGAACAGCTTGAACTGGCGCTGGGAGATCAGGCAATCCATCTGGAACGCGTGCTTCAGGGTTGGCAGCAGGGACAGGAGTGCTACAAGCTGAACGACTATCAGCCGGATCTCCAGCTGGATGGCCCCGCCGTGGCGTATCGGGAGGATGCCCTGTATGCGAACCTCCGGAGGGTCTATGAGGAAAACCCGACCGCAAAGTATTTTGGTTCGTTCGGTGCAGCACACGTTCAGATGGAAAACTATGTGCAAAAAGAAGGATCGTCCCGAATCAACAATAGCTTTGTGTCCCGGATGGCTGGGAAAAACAGCTTTCTTGATGGCAAGCTGACCGTGATCGACGGTGCAATCACCCATGAGATCGGGGAGTTGGGGGAGGCTGATACCAATCACCTTACCTTATACAATACCGCCCTTGCAAAGAACCCTGGTTCCGAAAGCGGAAAGTTCTATGCCGAAGCTCCCGACACCCCGGATGAAAAAATCGCACAGTATGCGTTGCTGTTCGAGCATCCGTCTCAGGTCACGGCCAGTGAGGAGCAGCCAGGCCGGTATTGGAAAAACTATAAAGAAAAATAAAACGTATTGGCAGAGTTTGAACGATGTTTTTTTCACGGGGAGGATGCAGCATGCAAAAACGGGTTCTCGCCGGTGTGGTTTTGCTGGCTGTTCTTTTGGCACTTATTTTTGCGTTTTATCCGGGAAATTCTCAGGAAATCGACCTCTCCACCGGTGCGGGTATTTCTAAAATGCTCCGCTATGAGAATGCGCAGGTCTATCTCTTTGGAGAAACCCATCGCTGCACAGAATATCAGCAATTCCGCAATGCTCTGTTCCAATACCTTGTAAAAGAAAAGGGGGTTCGTGTTCTTGTAGAGGAAAGTGGATATGCCACGGCATTTCTTGAAAATGAAACCGTGCAGGGGAGACTTTCCTTTTCGGATTGGCTTGATCGGTGCACGCTCTCCAAAGAGGACTATGAGCTGTATTCATGGATTGCCGACTGGAACAGCGGCAGGGATGCTGCAGAAAAAATTTCAATCATCGGGATCGACATTACAGATGATGTCGGTAACATACAGACGCTTTGTCAGTATTTGCTGAAAAACCATGACTTTACCGGTGCAGATACTCAAACGCAGGGGCTTCTAACTGCGATTCGGGAACAGAACCCGTTCAGTTCTTTGCAACTCCAGACCTTTCAGGAGAAGTTTCTGCCACAGCTGGCTGAACTGTATCAGACAAAACCGAAACAGCTTGAAACTGTGCTGGGGACACAGACGGTTTATCTGGAACGTGCTCTTCTGGGCTGGGAAGAAGCACAGGAACAACAGCGCCTCAAAGGGGAAACGGAGCAACTGGGGGGTCCCGGTGATGTATACCGGGAAAATTGCCTGTATGAGCATTTCATGTGGGAGTATCAGCAGAAACCGGACGCAAAATATTATGGGCAGTTTGGCGGGGCGCACGTTTTGATGTCCGACTATTCCGGAAAGCTGTACCGTGTGCAGAACTCTTTCGTGAGCCGCCTTGCGGAGATCGGCTCGCCGTTGAATGGAAAACTGACCGTCATAGATGGCTGTCTGACGTTTGAAATCGGTGATTTGGGAAAATCGGATGTGAACAAAGCAACGCTTTACAATACTACCCGTGCCGGACCTCCGATTCATAAGATGAACAAATTTTATATGAATAGTTCTGCGCCGGATGTAAGCTATGCGCAGTATGTGTTGCTGTTTGAGCATCCGGATGCACTGACCGCAGCAAAAGAGTATACCGGATCCTATTGGAAGTATCATTGAAGATTTGCTATAATATAAGTCAGCCCGCTTGAAACAACGGCTGTTTCAAATCATGAATCTACAAACAAAGGAGAACCACGATGAAAGTCGTATCTACCCCCAACGCACCTGCCGCCATCGGCCCCTACAGCCAGGCACTGGACCTGGGCAATATGGTATTCGTGTCCGGTCAGATCCCGGTAGACCCCGCCACCGGCAAGATGGCCGATACCGTGGAAGAGCAGGCCGCACAGAGCCTGGCAAACCTCAAGGCTATTCTGGCCGAGGCCGGCCTGACCATGGCCAATGTGGTCAAGACTGTGATCTTTCTGGCCGACATCAACGACTTTGCGGCTGTGAACGCAGAGTATGCCAAGGCCTTTGCAGAGCCGTTCCCGGCCCGCAGCTGCGTGCAGGTGGCAGCCATCCCCAAGGGTGCAAAGCTCGAGATCGAGTGCATCGCGGTGCGGGGCTGATCCCAAAAGCAACAGATAGACAAAAGAGGCTGTGCCCACCGGCACAGCCTCTTTTGTTTATTGAGAAGAAGGAAGAAAAACGCAAAGTTACGGGCGCTGACCCATGCCGCCCTCCAGCGTGAGGGTCTCGCCGGACATGAACTTGAAGTCCGGCATGGCCAGCTGGACGCACACGCGGCCGATCTCCAGTTCGGCGTTGCCGTAGTGGCCCATGGGCGGCATTTTGACGTTGGCCTTGAAGGCCTCCGGGTAAGCCTGCTGGAACTGCTCCAGCTTGGCGGTCCAGGCCAGTGGGCAGACAACGTTGACGTTGATGTCATCCGGGCCCCACTCGGTGGCGGCCACGCGGGACAGGCCGCGGATGCCCTCCTTGGCGGCAGCGTAGGCGCACTGGCCGTAGTTGCCGAACAGGCCGGCACCGGAGGCAAAGTTGATCACGCTGCCGTGGGACTCCTTCAGGTAGGGGTAGCAGGCCTTCATATAATAGAAGGCTGCGTACAGGCCCGAATACAGGGCCAGGTCGAACTGCTCGGTGGTGTGCTCGGCCAGCGAGACGCCGGAAGCCGAGGCCTGTGCGTTGTTGATCAGCACCTGAATGCCACCAAAGGCGTCAACGGCCTGCTTCACCACGCGCTGCACGGTGGCTTCGTTGTCGCCGCCGGCGCACACATCGGCCTGCACCGGCAGCACCTTGATGCCGTACTTGCTCTCCAGCTCCTGCTTGGCCTCTTCCAGCTTTTTCACATTGCGGCCGGTGATCACAAGGTTTGCACCCTCTTTTGCGTAGGCCGTAGCAATGCCGTATCCAATGGAACCGCAGCTGCCATCCTGCAGGACTGCGCGCCCTGCACCGGTGATGAGTGCGGTCTTACCCGTTAAAAAGCCCATAGTTATCCTCCAGAATGTGCCCGGAGGAGCTGCGCCCCGCCGGGCTGATTTTGGCCATATTATAGTCCGCTGTTTGCCGGAAATCAAGCCTTTTTGCCGATAAATAAAAAATAGACAAAGATTCTTGAAAAGTCAAAATTTTCACGAATTCACGACGCTTTTGTGAAACTTTTGACGGGAGTTTGTCGTTAAAATAACGACAAACTAATTGCGGCGTTCATGCGACTTTTTTGCGGGAAACTGCGGCAGAAAAAAGGCACCCGCAAGGGCGTTTTCCGGCGCTGGAAACGTGGAAAACATCTGCGGGTGCTTTGCTGCGTGCCGGGCAGAAGTGTTACTTCTGCACACCGGCCTCACACTGCTCGATGAACTGCTTGGCCACGCGGGGGCTGCGGCCGCCGGCGCGGATGGCAAAGGCCTCGGCCTTGACCAGCAGCTGGTCCATGGGCATCTGGATATGGTGCTGCCGGGCCAGCTCCTCCAGGGCATCGCAGAGGGTGGTGGCCACCCTCCGGCCCTGCCGGTCCCAGCGGACATAGAGCCGGTCCAGATAGCCCTGCTCTCCCAGGTCGCTGAACCCCCAGATCTCCCCGTCCTCTTCCGCAATCAGCGTGTCATGGGCCAGGAAGGAGGCCTCCCAGGCCGCCAGATCCACGTCCTCCGGGGCCCAGGCCGCCAACTGCTCCGGGCTGTAATCCGCGGCATTGACCCGGTGCACCGTCTGCTGAAACAAGCGGACCAGGGCCGGACAGTCCCCCTTTTGATAGCTTCGCAAAATCATGGCCATTTTCCCTCCCCTTAAGAATAAATTTTATTTTACCATATCCTCCATGAGTTGACAGCAATTTCCCCGGGCCGCTATAATAGATTTCGACAGAAACTGTTTGATTTTTTCCACAGGCCGCCCCGGCGGCTTGTGTTTTCCTTCTGAAAGGAGTATTTATCATGATCCGCCCCATCAATCAGGATGTGGTCATCCTGTCCCGTCCCTCCCAGCCCGCCACCAAGGCGGACCTGCCGGTGGCCGATGACCTGCTGGACACCCTGCGCTCCCACGCTGCCGAATGCGTGGGCATGGCCGCCAACATGATCGGCGTCAACAAGCGCATCATCGCCGTCAACACCGGCTTTCTCTTCCTGGTGCTCTTCAACCCGGAGATCACCAAGGGCACCGACTCCTATGAGACCGAGGAGGGCTGCCTGTCCCTGCCGGGAGTCCGCAAAACCCGGCGGTTTTCCACCATCACCGTCCGCTATCAGGACCGCACCTTCACCTGGCGCACCCAGACTTTTACCGGCTTTGTGGCCCAGATCATCCAGCATGAGATCGACCACTGCAACGGCATTTTGATCTGAGCGCCGGGTTTCGCCCCGTTTTCCGTTGACGGGCCGGGCTTCTTCCTCTATAATGGTGGCAAAAGTATTGAAAACTTGTCTCACCGGGAAAAGAAGGCAATTTTTGACTTTAAAACCGGTAAAATTCCCTCCATTCTCCCCGCCCGGGACAATGGGGCAGAGCGCCCCTGAGATCGGCGCAACCGCCGCCCGCCCTCACCAGCGCACCGCCGGGCATTTGGAAAACTGACCCGGCGGCTGTGGCTTTTGCAAAAATTCCTTCAAAAATGTTTCAGAGACTTGGTGAAGTCCTCCAAACTCAAAAAATTTTACAGCTATTTAATGCAAATCACAGGATTCTTTGCTATAATGAGCATGATT
>OGYH01003294.1_pt1 | contig 11089 bp, 8 predicted proteins | sample 1576511 | NCBI WGS metagenome assembly OGYH01 (sample SAMEA3541522, study PRJEB24748) | human gut metagenome | biome: human gut; feature: human-associated habitat; material: faeces | place: China | collected 2012 | reverse complement strand
GCCGCCGGAGCGGTGCTTAAGCCGTAAGGCGGGAATTGTGCGGTGTTGCCTTAGAGCAACGATAAATCGCAAATGTTGGTGGAGAAAGCGATGGACGAAGAGAAGGTAACACAGACTGCGATGGAGCCGGCGCAGCAGCCAAAGCCCAAAGCCAGGGGCGGGCAGCGCACGCAGGGCAAAACCGCTCCAGGCACGGGACGAGGCAGGATGGCCAAACCCCATGCCAGCAATAGCAATACTGCGCACCGCAAAACGGGCACGCAAAAACAAAAAGGCGAACCCCAAAATACAAAATCCCCGCAAGAACCAAAAACGCGGGCGGAACAAGCCGAGCAGACCGAAGCTGCCGCCCCGGAACAGGTGGCAGCCAAGCCCAAAGCGCCGCGCAGCGGGCAGGCAGGCGGCAAACGCCGCCGCAAAAAGGCTACCCCCAAGCCGGAAGCAAAACCGCAGCAATATGCTGAGCCCCAGCCGGAACCCCCGGAAGCGCCGGAAAAACCGCAAACGCCGGAGCCTGCCGCTGTGGCCGAACCGGCTGAAGCAGCCGCCGCGCCGGAAATGCCGGAAAAGGCGGTGCAGGAACCCAAAGCCGTGCAGCTGCCCCAGGCCACGGAGCCGCCGGAGCCGGAGGATGACGAACCGGAACTGACCCCGGAACAGCGCGCTGCAGCAGAGCGGCGCAAGGCGGAGATCACCCGAACGGTCCAGGTTTCGATTGAACAGATCGAGGATGCCGAAGCAGAACAGGCGGAGAAAGAGGCAGATACGCCGGAATCGACTGGCAGCAAAGTGGGCCGCGCCGTGCGGCTGCTGATCGGCTGGCTGCTGCTGGTGGTGCTGCTGGCGGGTATGATCGCCGCAGGCGGCATATACTGGCTGTACAAAAAAGCCACGCCGGATATGATTCCTGCCGTTACGGTAACAGTGGCGGGCCAGCAGCTGGACCCCGTGGCGTACCATTGGCAGGTGCCGGTGGCAGGCAACCACCTTAAGCGTACCTATGCCGAGACACTTTCCAGCACTCCCACAGCGCTGGAATCTGATTTTGGCGGCGGCACCATGACGCTGCGGGTGACCCCGGCGGACTGCAGCACCGAAGTGACCGTTAAGGACGAGAACAAGCAGGAAGTGTTCAGCGGCAGTGCCCAGGAATTTGCCGCCTACCGCTTTACCACGCCCGGCAGCTACACCGCCAAGCTGGTGGTCAGCAGCGGCGAGGGTTACCAGAGCGAACCGACAGTTTCGGGCCACCAGACCTATGAGTTCACATTTGATGTAACGATTAAGGCTACCGTGCGGCTGAATACCCAGGCTGTTACGCCGGGTGGCGTTGTGGCCGTAAAGGTAACGGGCCAGCAGACGGATACCAAGCCAAGCCTGACGGCAGAACTGCCGGATACCGGCTTCCGTGCCAGCGCGACCGGCGATGGCTGGGTGGCTTACCTGGCGGTCCCGCTGGAAACCGAGCCTGGCAGCTATACCATCAAGGTCACCGTGGACGGCGAGGTGCAGGAGCTTACCCTGAACGTGAGCAAGAGCGCCGCATCTTTTCGGGATTATACTTCCAAGTCCAGGCTGGTCACACCGTATGTCGGCGCGGATGATACCCCGCAGGAAGTGCTGGACCTGCTGGATACGGCATCGGATACCATCTACTGGGCGGACGCTGGGTTTGCTTCGCCGTTCAGCGATAAGGTGGAGGTCACCCTGCCGTATGGCCTGACCGAATATGTCAACCGTACCCAGACCGAGCGCAAGAACAACACCGGTACCGGCCGCACCAGCATCAATGTGGTGCTTTCCGGCAGGTGCGACCTGATTGCCCCGGCGGGCGGCAAGGTACTGCTGGCGGAAAAATTGCCCAATGTGGGCAATACGCTGGTGATCGAGCACGGCGCGGGCGTAAAGACTATTTACTATGGCCTGCGCAGGCTGACGGTAGAAAAAGGTGCAATCGTGGCCCAGGGCGATGCCCTTGGCACCACCGACAAAGCTACCGTGGTGGAAGTGCGCGTGGGCAAAACCCCCGTGGAGCCGCTGCGTATCCTGCGCGGTCAGTGCGATGCCCTGCGCAGCTATTAAAACGGAGCATAACCGATAAGGCAATACCGCATAATTCTAAGTGCCGCAGCCGCCGGAGCGGTGCTTAAGCCGCAGGGCGGGAATTGTGCGGTGTTGCCATAAATAGAAAAATTCCCCTGTCTGTATTCTTTGTGATGCAGGCGGGGGAACTTTTTTTGCGGCAGGCGTTTTTGATGTTCTGACGGAACCATGATGCCCACCCCGGCATAACATGGAACAAACGGCCAGATACAACACCGGGGGGAAGCATTATGGCGGCAGCATGTAATTTGACTTTTTGTGTGGTTGGGCGGGATGCCCGCCAACTGGCGGCGGCGCGGGCGCTGCAGAACAGCGGCTATACCGTGCTGGGGGCAGAGGGGGCCGGGCAGGCGGATTACATCCTGCTGCCTATGCCGATGGATGCCGAGGCGGCGGACCTTGCCCGCATCCTGCGCGCCGCCCGTCCCGGTACGCTGGCCCTTGGCGGGCGCATCAGCGAACCGGTGCGCAAAGCGGCGCAGGCCGCCGGGGTGGAGTTGGTGGATTACTTTTTGCGGCCGGAGCTGGCCTGCCTGAACGCAGTACCCACTGCGGAAGGGTGCCTGGCCCTGCTGATGCAGCTGCGCCAGCGCACGATATGGGAAAGTGAGTTCCTAGTGTTGGGGTATGGGCGCATTGGGCGGGCGGTGGCCCGGCGGCTGCAGGCATTGGGCGGGCAGGTGACCATTGCCGCCCGCGCGCCGGAACAGCGGGCCGCAGCGCGCTGCGCGGGGCTGCATGCCGCACCGCTGACCGCGTTGGAACAGCTTCTGCCGCACTTTGATGCGGTCATCAACACCATACCGGCCCCGGTGCTGGGGGCGGCCCAGCTGCGCTGCCTGCCCAGGGGGGCGCTGATCCTGGACCTTGCCAGCCGCCCCGGCGGAACGGATTTTGCCGCCGCGCGGGAACTGGGCCTGCGTGCGGAACATGCCTTGAGCCTGCCCGCCCGCTGTGCGCCCGAAACCGCCGGTGCGCTGGTGGCGCATACCGTGGAAGTGATTTTACAGGAGCGTGCCGCCACGGCCCGCAGCGAAAGGGGAGTGAGCTGATGAATTCCAGCCTGGAACCGCCGCGCACGGTGGTGTTTGCCCTGTGCGGCAGCTTTTGCACATTTGAAATGGTTCTGCCGCAAATCATCCGCCTACGCGCCTGCGGGTGGGAAGTACTGCCGATGCTGAGCTATGCGGCGTCGGCGCTGGATACCCGCTTTGGCCGCGCGGCAGATTGGAAGCAGCGCCTGGAGGAAGCCACCGGCCACCGCCCGCTGGAGGATCTGCGGGAAGCGGAACCCCTTGGCCCCAAGCATATGGCACAGGCACTTGTCATTGCTCCCTGTACCGGCACAACGATGGCGCTGCTGGCGGCGGGCATCAGTGCAACACCGGTCACGCTGGCGGCCAAAAGCATGCTGCGCGGCGGCAGGCCGGTGGTGATCGGGGTATCCACCAACGATGGCCTTTCCGGCAGCGTGGGAGCGCTGGCGGCGCTGCTGCAGCGCAAAAATTATTACTTCATTCCCTTTGGCCAGGACGACAGCTACAAAAAGCCCTGCAGCCTGAAAGCGGATTTTACCCAGCTGCCGGATACGCTGGAAGCCGCTCTGCGCGGGGTGCAGCTGCAGCCGATTTTGCTGTAAAACCCGTGGAACAGAGCTGTTTTGTGCGGGTGCGGCATATGATAGAAAAGGGCGCTTTGGTGTGGGAACAAAGAGGGGCGGTGCGGCAATGGAATATATCGAAGTAACAGGCGGGAACCCGCTGCGGGGGAGCATCCGCCCGGCAGCGGCCAAAAACAGTGTGCTGCCCCTTTTGGCGGCAACGCTGCTGTGTGCGCAGCCCTGCACCCTGCGCCGGGTGCCCCTGCTGCGGGATGTGCAGACCAGTTTGGATCTGCTGCGGGCTGTGGGCAGTGGGGCGGCCTGGGCCGGGCAGGACCTTGTCACCCAGCCAGCCCGGCAGATCAGCGGGCGGGTGCCCACGGCGTTGGCGGGGGCTATGCGGGGATCGGTGTTTTACCTGGCACCGCTGTTGACCCGCGCGGGCTGGGCAGAGCTGCCGCTGCCCGGCGGGTGCAGACTGGGGCCGCGGCCCATTGATATCCACCTGGCCGGGCTGACGGCCATGGGGGCACAGGTGTGCGCGGCGGCAGAGTGCGTGGTGCTGCGCCGCCACGGCGTTTTGCGTGGTACGGATTTTGCTCTGCGCCTGCCCAGCGTGGGGGCAACCCTGACCCTGATGCTGGCGGCTTGCTGTGCGGCGGGCGTTACCACCCTGCGCGGTGCGGCGTGCGAGCCGGAAATTGCGGATACCGCCGCTTTTTTGAACGCCTGCGGGGCAAAAATCACGGGGGCGGGTACGCCGGTGGTCTGCATCCGAGGTACCGGCGGCGAGCTGTTGGACGGCTGTGTGCATACCGTGCTGCCGGACCGCATTGCCGCAGCGACTTATGCGGCAGCCGCCGCCATTGCAGGCGGGCAGGTGACGGTAACGCAGTGCGGTCCGGTGTGGCTGGCGGCGTTTCTGGACTTTTTGCAGAGCAGCGGCTGCGAGGTTGCCCGCGGGGAAAATGAGTTTAGCATCACGCGGGATCAGGATACAAAGCTGCGCGGCGGTCAGGAACTTGTAGCGGCTGCTTACCCTGGCCTTGCCACAGATACTGCCCCGCTGGCTGCAGCGGTGCTGCTGGGGGCGGAGGGAGCATCCCGCATTTATGACGGCCTGTTCCAAAACCGCTTTGCCTGTGCGCAGGGCTTTGCCGCCCTGGGGGCTGATGCCCGCAGCGAGGGACGGCTGCTGTACCTTGGCGGCAGCGCAAAACTGCATGGTGCCACTGTGACTGCACCAGACCTGCGGGGCGGGGCAGCACTGGTGCTGGCGGGCCTTGGTGTGGGGGACGGGAGCTGCGTGCGGGTGCTGGATGCCGGACATATCCGGCGCGGCTATGCCGACCTGGCGGGGGATCTGCGCCGCCTGGGGGCCGACTGCCGGGCAGGCCGCACCGGGACAGAAGCTGGCAGACAGACGAAAAAACTGTAAAAATATTGTCATAATTCACCAAAGCTCCGCAAAACCTGCGGGGCTTTTTGTGATACCCACAAATGTGAACATCTATTTTTTGGCTTTTTAGCGTGTGGGTATTGAAATTATTTGCAGAATTTGTTATTCTTATAAACAGTTATATGCGATATCTTAGGAAGAGCTGGCTGCACCGCAACGCGCGTAAGCAAAGTTTGGGGTGTGGGGCGGCGCTTCCTTTATGGGGGTCAGTGTGTCCGCTGGCGGAAATCCGGCCCTGTTGCATTTGCAATTTTATATTCTTTAGGGGGATACACTTATGGCGTTCGTTCTCGATGAAGAGATGCAGAATGTAACCAACATTAAGGTTATCGGTGTTGGCGGCGGCGGCGGCAATGCTGTGAACCGCATGGTTGAAGCTGGCCTGAATGGCGTTGAATTTGTAGCAATGAATACCGACCAGCAGGCACTGGTCAACTCCAAGGCTACCCAGAAGGTTCAGCTTGGCGCAAAGCTGACCAAGGGCCGCGGCGCTGGTGCTGACCCGGAGGTCGGCCAGCGTGCAGCGGAGGAAAGCAAGGATGAGATCGCCAATGCACTGAAAGGTGCCCAGATGGTGTTCATCACCGCTGGCATGGGCGGCGGCACCGGCACCGGCGCTGCACCGGTCGTGGCCGAAACGGCCCATGATCTGGGCATCCTGACCGTCGGTATTGTCACCAAGCCCTTTGCCTTTGAGGGCAAGCGCAAGATGAGCATGGCCGAACAGGGTATTGCCAACCTGATGATGCATGTAGACAGCCTGATCGTGATCCCGAACGAGCGGCTGAAGCTCATCAGCCAGGAAAAGATCACCCTGATGAACGCTTTTGAAGCAGCCGATAACGTGCTGCGCCAGGGTGTTGAGAGCATCTCCAGCCTGATCAATGTTCCCGCTTTCATCAACCTCGACTTTGCTGACGTCCGTTCCATCATGAAGGATGCCGGCTTTGCCCACATGGGCGTTGGCGTTGCCAAGGGTGCAGGCAAGGCAGAAAACGCTGCCAAGGCTGCAATCTCCAGCCCGCTGCTGGAAACCAGCATTGCCGGTGCACGCGGCGTTATCATCAACATTACCTCCAGCCCGGATATCGGCCTGGACGATGTTGAGACTGCTGCTTCCATGATCACCCAGAGCGCACATCCCGATGCGAACATCATTTGGGGTACTGCGTTTGACGAGCGCCTGCAGGATGAGATGAGCATTACCGTTGTGGCTACCGGCTTTGAAAGCACGCCTGGCGTGGACGAGCCCATCCAGGCTGTTGTGAACGCCCAGCGCGCTGCCGCAACCGCTGCACCTGCTGCTGCCCCGGCTGCACCGCGCCCGGCCGCTGCACCTGCCCCGGCTCCCGCCCCGGCCGCTGATCCGGTCATCCCCAACCCGGTATTCAGCAATGTGTTCAACCCCAATGTTGACACCCCGGTTTCCACCGCCCCCGCTGCCAAGGAAGATGACAGCAACGAAGATGACGGTGATTACTTCAACGATCTGCTCAGCATCCTGAACAAGCGTTCCTGATTGCTGCGCGTTCTCTATCCTTTGCGGCTGCGGGCAGGCATGCTCGCATAAAAAACAAAACGGCCCGCTGACCAGTTTAGGAGGAAAGCTATGCCCAGCAGCCAAACCTTATCAGCCCTGCAGGAAAAAGGGTTCCGAACCACGTTCCGGGGCTTTGATAAAAATGATGTGCTGGCTTACCTCAATGCACTGGACAACGAAAACCGGCAGCACAGCGCAGAGCAGGAAGAGCAGATTGCCCAGCTGCAGGCCCAGCTGGATAAAATGCGCTCTGAACAGTCCGCTGCACGTGCCTGTGTGGAAAAGCTGCAAAGCGATCTTTCAGCCGCTAACCAGCGCGCCGAAGCTGCGGAAAAATCGGCTGCCGAGGTGGTCGCCCGTGCCAAATCGGTAGAAGAGCGCGCCACGGCAAACCTGAGCCGCAATAAAGAAAATCAGCAGGCTGTGGTGGAATGGCAGTTCCGTTGCCGCGATCTGCAAAAACAGATCGACGAATACGAAAAGCAGATTGCTGAATACGAGGCGATGATCCCTAAAGGCGGTATGCCTGCCCCCAAGCAGGAACCGGCCCCCGCACCTCAGCCTGCCCCGCAGGAAAAGCCGGAGCCGGCCCCGGAACCGAAGGCACCCCAGGCTGATGTGACCGAGGAAGCCCGCATTGAGGCCCGTCAGATTTTGATGGAAGCCCGCCTGAAAGCCGATGCGGCCGAAGAACGCCTGAAACAGCAAGCTGAAGAGCAGCAGGGCCGCATGACAGAGCATGCCCGCGATTTGGCCGCAAGCCTTGCCATGCTGCGTGAGCGTGTGACCCGCGTGGATGAACGCCTGAGCGCCGCCACTGCGGACCTGGATGATGCCACCACGGCAATTTATCAGGCACTGGATGCAACCGGTGCAGATTTTGAAGCCTTTGGTGCGGAGCTGCGCCACTTTGGAGAGAACACCGCAAAGGAAAATTATCCCGCTGCCCAGGCAAAGGTGCGCCATAATAAGTCTGCTCAGCCAGCTGCCAAACGGGTGCGCCCTGTGCGCAGCCAGCCGCAGGTGCAGGCCAATAATGCAAACACCCACCGCCTGCGCCGCGCAGGTGATACCCGCCGCAGTGTGAGCCAGGACCTGAATGCCGAGCTGGAACGTTTGAATCAGCCGGCGGCCGCAAGAAAGTAAATACATAACCCGGCAGCCCGCGGAGCCTTGGTTTCGCGGGCTGCTTTTGTATTTGACCTGCAAAGTGTGGAAGTGCCGGATGCCCGCAGTGTTGTGTAACTGCGTGGAGTGTAACTGTTCCCCTGTGAAATAAGCCGCATAAGGGTTGTACAAGAGCAGGACAACACGAACAAAATAAATACTTTGTATAAAATGATTTTATATAAACAAATTGTATAAACAAATAAAGGGCGAAAGGAGGCCCCCGATGGGAAAAATTCAGTTCCCGAACCTTCGCACACTCCCGGCCGGTCCACGCTGGCTGGCGTATGGCGTGCTGCTGCTGTGTGCCATTCTGGTGGGCGGTGTGATCACAGCCTATGGCGGCATGCTGCTGGTGGTGCTGATGTGGGCTGTCTGCATGGGCGGGCTGTGCCTGCTGCTGCACTTTACCTGGCAGACGGTGTTCCCCGGTCAGAGGGTAGCACAGGATAAAATGTTCCTGCGCAGTTGGCTGGCTGGCTCCGCTGTGGGCGTTGCGGTCATCGCTGCACTGGTGTGCTACCGCCAAACGGTGTACAGTGATGACGCGATCAACTATTTTGCCAAGCAGACACTGCTGTTCGGCAGCTTTGGTCAAAGCGGATTTTACGGCATTCATGTGCTGCTGGAAAGCCTGTTGACGGCGGACTATAAGATGTTCATGAATCTCTTTATCAGTGTGCCGTATCTCTTTACCGGGCGCAGCATCAATGCGTTTATGGTGTGCTATGCCATCACCTGCTTTGTGCCCATGTGGTTTGCGCTGCTGATGGGTGCAAAATACCTGGCCCAGCAGTTGCCCGCTTGCCATACGGCGCTGTATTACCCGCTGTGTATGGCGGTTATGGTGCTGTGGCCCATGTTTTTGTGGCCTGCCACCCACGGCATGCCGGATGCCTTTGGCCTGACTTTTGCCGCAGTGATCGCCCTGCTGTGCGCGGATTACCGGTTTGAAACGCTGCCCTGGCCGCGGCTGTTGGCGATTTTTGCTGCAACGTTTGCCCTGATCCTGACCCGGCGCTGGTACATGTTCTGGATCTTGGCGTTTTATGCTGTGTATGTGCTGGCGGTGCTGGTGGAGGCGGTGCGCCGCAAAACGCTGGGGAGTACCCTCAAACATATGCTGCTGTTCGGCGTGCCCAGCGCTGTGATCATCGTGGGGGCGCTGCTGCCCACCTTCAAAACCATCCTGACAACCGACTACGCCGATATTTACGGCGCTTACTATGGCGGCGGCTTTGGCAACAACTGCCTGGGCCAGCTGCGCACCCAGGGACTGATCTGGCTGGTGCTCTGCGCGGCAGGCTTGGTGTGGCTGCTGTATTGCCGCAGCACCCGTGCACAGGCTATTGTAGCCGCCGCGGCCAGCCTGGGGGCGATGGTGCTGTTTACCCGTACCCAGTCCCTGGGCGACCACCAGAGCCTGATCCTTGCGCCTTTTTACCTGTTGATGCTGTTTGGCCTGTGCGCCAAACTGACCCAGCAAAAGGCAAAGCCCTGGCTGCGCAATGCTGCGGCGGGTGTTCTGGCCGTATTTTTGGTGGTCAACTTCGGCAACGCCCTGCGTCTGCCCGGTAAAAGCGTGCAGACCCTGGCCCTGAGCAGCGAAAGCCTGGACCTGACCCGCCGCACCGACCTGGCCCAGATGCGCGCCGTGACAGATTTTGTGCTGGAGCATTGCACTGAGGACCAGACCGTTTACATCAATATGGATTCCAATGGTTACAGCGGCACTACCTTTGCCTACAGTGACCCGGCCCACCCCCAGCTGCAAACGATGATCCTGTGGGAGAGCAGTGTGCCCTCCACCCATGGCTTCCCCACGGGAATCTGGACGTCAGAATATGTGATGGTGACCGATCGTGTGGATGAGGGCGGCATTGTCGGCCCCATCAACGCAGCGCTGCGCACCCAAAGCCCTGCTGCTGTCCATTATGAATATGTGACCGAGTTCCCGCTGGACGGCATTACCCTGTATTGCTACCGCCGCACAGCCCGGCCGGATGCAGAGGAAGCCGATTACTTCAAGCAGGTGTTTGCCGAATACGACGCCCGCTGGCCGGAAATCTTCAGCCAGAGAATTGACGAATATATGCAAAGCGTGCAGTAAGCAATAAGATAAACGGCACAGCCCGGTAAAAAGGCTGTGCCGTTTCTGCTATCAATTATTTTGTTTTTGGGTGGCCGTTTTCCACATTGCTGGTGCCCTGCTCCATCAGATAGGTGGCAATCAGGTCCGAAGCGTGCAGCTTGACGGCCAGCGGGTAGCGGTTGTAAGCATCGCTTACCGCAAAACTGCCGCCGCGCACCGCATCGTCAAAACCGCCCATATGCCAGCGGATGGCAATGGCTTCATCGGTTTTTAGGCGCATGAAGTGCTCAATGAGATAAACGCTCTTTTCACCGTGGCCATAGGGCAGCTGGTCGGCTACCTGATAAAAAGGAACTTTCTCCCATTGACCGGTAGCATCATTTTTCACGTTGCGGGTGCTGACTTTGTAAAAGTTCGCCTTGCATACATCGTGTAGCAGGGCGCACACCGCAAAAGTTTCGGGGTTATCTTCCCCTTCCGTGAAAAAGTGCTGCATCATGGCGTTGTACACATTGATGCTGTGCATCACAAGGCCGCACTCGCATGCACCGTGGAACTTGGTGGAAGCGGGCGCGGTAAAAAAGTCTGTGCCCTCCAGCCATTTCAGCAGGCGGTCCGCACCGGGGCGGGTGACATTCTTGTTGTAGATGTCAATAAATTGTGCGCGATAATCTTCCATCACAGCTCCATGTCATCAAGAATGCCTTTCAGGGCAATCAGGTCCTCTTTGGTCATGCTGATGCCCTTGCCCATCTTGCTGCCGTCCGGAGACCAGTCACGGATGTCGTACTTCGGCTCATGGTCGTTCCAGCTGATCAGGTTCAGCTGGCGCTCCCAGCCGCTGGAGTTGGTGGAAAGAACAGCAATGCGCTCGGTGATTTCATATTTGAATGCCATAATAACAGAATCTCCTTCATCATTGACACAGGGCAGCGCGGCGCCGCCCCGGCCATAAAATTTCTCGTGTTTCATCATAGCGGATTTGCCGCAAAATTGCAAGGGGAAAAGCGTTGTGGTGTGGGGAGGGCGGTGATATACTAAGTGGTAAGTGGTAAGTGGTAAGTGGTAAGTGGTAAGTGGTAAGTGGTAAGTGGTAAGTGGTAAGTGGTAAGTGGTAAGTGGTAAGTG
>OGYH01003290.1_pt1 | contig 11094 bp, 10 predicted proteins | sample 1576511 | NCBI WGS metagenome assembly OGYH01 (sample SAMEA3541522, study PRJEB24748) | human gut metagenome | biome: human gut; feature: human-associated habitat; material: faeces | place: China | collected 2012 | reverse complement strand
CTTAGTTCATGGAAACCAGAACGTCACCGGAGTTGACGGTGTCGCCCTTGTTGACGTTGATGGAAGCCACAGTGCCATCCTGCGGAGCAACGATCTCGTTCTCCATCTTCATGGCCTCCAGGATCACCAGCACGTCGCCAGCCTTCACGGATGCACCGGCCTTGACCTTGACATCCAGAATGTTGCCGGGCATGGGAGCCTTGACGGCAACGGCACCAGCAGCGCCTGCAGCAGCCTTGGGAGCAGCAGCGGGAGCCGGAGCAGCCTTAGGAGCAGCGGGTGCGGCAGGAGCTGCAGCAGCAACCGGAGCAGCACCAGCGGCAGTCTCCTCCACGGAGACGCTGTAAGCAACGCCATTGACGGTAATATTGTAGTACTTCATGGAAGGATCCTCCTGAACAAAATCAATGTATGGATTCGATGTACGGTTTACGTTCCGGAACCGCTTACAGAGCCATGTTGCCGTGCTTCTTGGGCAGGCGTGCGGCACGCTTGGTGCTCAGCAGCTCAAAGGCGGCAACCACGCTTGCACGGGCGTTGGCAGCGTCGCAGGTCATATCAGCGGCACCGGCGGCAACGGCGTTGGCAGCGCTGCACACCTCAGCGGTATACTGGGCAGCCTTGGCGTTGGTGGCGGCAATGATGTTGTCGGAAGCGTCGATCTCGGCCTTGTACAGGACGGAGACGGCAGCGTTGGGCTCCAGAGCGCTGACGGTGCAGCCGTTGACGGCGATCTTCAGGTCAGCGTTGGCCAGAGCGGTGTAGACAGGGCCCACAGCCTTGCCGGACAGCAGAGCCACCTTGGCGGTAGTAGCATCGGCATAGGTGGCGGCCAGACGGGCAGCCTCACGGATGCCGCCTGCGATGTCATCGGTGGCACTGGGTACAAAGCCATTGGTGTTGACGATGGTCAGCACGGGCACGCTGAAAGCATCGCACAGGCGGACAAAGCGGGAAGCCTTGGCCACGCAGTTGTGGCACAGGGTCTCGCCGGTGGCCACAATACCCACAGCGTTGCCGCCGATGGTTGCGAATGCGGTGTAGACGTGCTTGCCGAAGCCTGCGTACAGCTCCACAGCGCTGTCCTTGTCGATCAGGGCAGCGGCAGCCTTCTCGGGGGCAGCACCGGCGCTCAGAACGCTGGTGGGCTGCTCGAACTCGAAGATGGCGGGGCCGGTCAGGTTGTTGGCGGGCAGCAGACCCACGATGTGGGCAGCCTTCTCGGCAGCTTCCTCAGCGTTGGCAGCCACGATGGCAGCCACACCAGCCTTGGCAGCAGCCTCGGCAGTGCCTGCGCCGGGGACCTTGTCGCCCTTGGCGGCGGAGGTGAACGGAGCGGTGAAGAACAGCTCTGCATCCTCAGCCATGACGCACACGTCAGCATTGGCAGCGCTCAGTGCGCTGGTGCCGCCGCACACGCCGGTGACAACTGCGATCTGGGGGATGACACCGGAAACCTTGGCGATGGTGGCGTTCAGCTTGGCGCTGGCGGTCAGAACGTCCAGACCCTCAGCCAGCTTAGCGCCGACAGAGTTGTAGAACGTGACCACCGGGCAGCCGGTCTGAGCAGCCATCTCCAGGACCTTGATGTTCTTCTCAACGTCCTTGACAGAGACAGCCTCGCCGTTCTGGTAAACAGCATAAGCCTGCTGACCAGCCGCATAGCCGCAGGCAGCACTCACTGCGCCGTCCGCAAACAGTGCGGTATACTCCCCGTCATCGAAAAACTTGGCGAGGATTTCTCCTTTGTTACTCTTTGAAGCCATGGTAAGACCTCCTGCTTTTCTATTTTGAGCTTTTTATTTTGAGCTTTCAAAATTAGTATCATTATACCTTATTTTGAGAGCGTTCACAAGGGCTGAAAGGCCCATTTTGCGGAAAAATTTCACAATCTTTTCCAGGATCAGACGACTTTTGCGCCGTGAAAGCCGAAAAAACGATCACTTTCTCCGTTTTTCGGGGGCAGTGCCCCTGCCCACAGGGCCCTTGGGGCGGCGGGCGGCAGCCTTGGACTGCAGCGATGCGCTGCGGGTCTGGGCGCGGCCCTTGGCGGCGGCGGCACGCAGGCCGTTGACCTCTGCCTTGGTCAGTTCACGGTAGGTGCCGGGCTTGAGCATTCCCAGCTTGACCACGCCCTCGGCGTTGCGCTTCAGGCGGACGACCTCCAGACCAACGGCCTCGCACATGCGGCGGATCTCGCGGTTCTTGCCCTCTTTCAGGGTCATCTCCATCACGGTGCGGCCGGGCTCATCGGTGACGACGTTGATGGCGCAGGGCATGGTCTTGGTGCCATCGTCCAGCACAACGCCGGAGCTCATCTTCAGGATCTGGCTCTCATCGGCCCGGGGCTGCACGGTGACGCGGTACAGCTTGGAGATGCCGCCCGACGGATGGGTGACAGCCTGCGCAAAGGCACCGTCGTTGGTCATCAGCAGCAGGCCTTCGCTGTCCTTGTCCAGGCGGCCCACCGGGTACAGGCGGGCGGGGATATCACTGACCAGCTCCATAACGGTCTTGCGGCCCAGCTCATCGCTGGCGGTGGTCACATAGCCGCGGGGCTTGTACAGGGCCAGATAGTAGAGTTGCTGGTTCTTCTGGATGTAGATGCGCTCGTCATCCACATGCAGCACATCCCGGTTGGGGTCCATCTTGTCGCCCACCTTGACGGGGTGGCCGTTGACCTTGACACGGCCCTCGGCAATGATCTGCTCGGCCGCGCGGCGGGAGCACAGGCCCTGCTCAGCCATGATCTTCTGAATACGTTCTTCTGCCATAATATAACTCCTTGTGCGCCTCCCGGCGCTCAAAAGCGCACGCCGGAGCATGCGCTGAAAAAACTGCAAGTTGGAATCTTGCAGTTACGGCGATGTGTTGAGGGTCGGCGGGCAGTTTCCTGAGCAAGTGTCCGCTGGGGTGGGACCCTGCTGCCGCAGGCAGTAGGGCGGGCGATGGAATGGCCCGTTTCACTTGCGTGGGAATGCCCCGCTGCCCGGTTGGGCGTTAGCAGCTGGGGCTTGTGATGACGGGGCAAGAATGCTATAATTATACTGTATTTCTGCACGACTTTGCGAATTTTCCACAGAAGGGAGGGGCGGCGGTTGAAAAGACGACGGTTTCTGGTGCTGAGTGCAGGCTGCATGATGGGCCTGCTCTCGGCGTGCGGCCTTCCGATGTCGGAAAATGTGCAGGTGGAGGAGCTGCTGCGTGCCCCGCGCCTTCCGGGCGACTACGGTGCACTGCAAAATGCCCTGAACGAATGGCTGGGGGAGAGCGCCCAGCTGAAATACCCGATGCAGGGGGAGCTGCTCTCGCCGTTCCTTTTGCAGGATCTGGATGGTGATGGCCAGCAGGATGCCGCTGTTCTCTACACCACGGCCCAGAGCTCCAACGTCTGCATTGCATTTTTGCAGAAGGATGCTGCAGGCGTGTGGCAGGTCCGCCAGAGCATCGAGGGTCTGGCGGATACAGTGGACAATGTCCGGCTGGCACAGCTGCAGGATGGTGCCGCCACCCAGCTGGTGGTTGGGTACCTCGCCGCGCAGGGCGACAGCTATCTGGCGGTGTACTCCTACGAGAACGGCACGGTCAATGCCATTCTGGAACAGTCCTATGAGCAGTATCTGGTGGAGGATATCACCGGCGGCGGCAACGAGGATCTGATCCTGATGTCCACGCTGGAGGACGGCGGGGTGCAGATCGAGCTGCTGACCGTTGACCGGGACGGGATGTTCCAGCAGGTGGCTGTCATGGGCCTTTCGGCAGATAAGTTCTCGGGCTGCGCCGCTGTGGCGGCGGGCCTGGGAGCGGACGGAAAGCGCTATCTGGTGCTGGACGGCTGGACCGGTCTTTCGGGCAACAATCTGGCCACGGTGCTGCTCTATTTTGATGAGGAAAGCCAGCAGATGCTGCCCGCGGAGCAGATCAGCACCAGTGAGCTGTACAATGCGTCCCTGCGCAATGTCTCCACGCTGGTCAGCCGGGATCTGGACGGCGACGGCATCGTGGAGATTCCCACCCAGCCTGACGAAGCGGGCCTGCTGAACCTGAGCCAGAGCCGACGAATGGATTTCATCGTCTGGATGGACTACACCAGCCCGGAGCCGGAAAAGAGCTTCGGCCTGCTGGACGAGGAGAGCAGCTGCTACATTGAGCTGCCCGCCGAGTGGGAGGGCAACCTGATGCTCACCGACAGCGCTGAGGGAGAGGAAGCTGTGGAGCTGCGCACCGTGGACGAGGGCAAGCTGGTGTTGACCATGCGCCTGGTTCCTTCCAGCGAGAGCGCGGCGGGCTGGACCCGCCTGGGCGTGGTGGCATCCCGCCAGATGCAGGCCAAGTTCGGGCCGGACGTGGTGCTGAAGGATCAGAGCTATCGACTGTCCCGGTCGTTGTACCGGTTGAATTGATGATGCCGCTCAGTTTTGCAGAAGTTTACCGGATGCAGGCTGGGTGTTCTGAGGTGAAATGCTTCTCCGTGTGCTCTTGGGCAGAAGGAGAAGGCAGAAAAATATGGAGGTCTTAGATGGTCAAGGTACTTGTGGTAGAGGATGAAGCCAGCATCCGCGAGATGATCGCGCTGAACCTACGGCTGGCGGGGATGGAGGCGGTGGAGGCCGACAGTGCCGAAGCCGCCCTGCCTCTGCTGGAGCAGAAGCCCGGCTGTGATGCTGCCATTCTGGATGTGATGCTGCCCGGCATGAATGGGTTCTCGCTCTGCGAGACCATCCGCCGCACCGACCAGAAGATCGGCATCATCATCCTGAGCGCCAAGGGGCAGGAGCAGGACAAGATCCGCGGCCTGTCCATCGGCGCGGATGACTATATGACCAAGCCCTTCAGTGTCAGTGAGCTGCTGGCCCGTGTGGAGGCCCTCTGCCGCCGGGTGGGCCGCTCGGGCGGCGGCTCCGCTGCAGACGAAAGCGCCCCCACCACACTGGTCAGCGGGGAATTTGTGCTGGATGAGAACCGCCGTGTTCTCCTCAAGGCCGGGCGGCAGATCGAGCTGACCCAGGTGGAGTTCCAGATCATGGAGCTGTTCTTCCACAACCCCGGCATCGCGCTGGTGCGGGAAAAGATCCTGAAGGGCGTGTGGGGCGAGAACTACTTCGGCGATGTGAAGATCGTGGATGTGAACATCCGCCGTCTGCGGATGAAGGTAGAGGATGAGCCCAGCCACCCCACCCACATTATGACAGTGTGGGGCTACGGCTACCGGTGGGAGGAGTAAAGAAAAACCTCTCAGTTGCGCTGTACTCGACTGCTCTCCCAATAGGAGAGCCAGGATTACTGACAGAAAGGAGGAAAAGCAATGCGCAGTGGTATTACCCACCGCTGGCTGCGGGGAAGCCTGTTCCTGACGGTGCTGCTGGTGCTGTTGGTGGAAAGCATGTTCGTGTACAACTTCAGCCGCAGCTACTACAACAGCGTCCAGCAGACCATGATGCGGCGTTTTTCCTCCATCAACGGTCAGCTGAAAATGTACACCGGCGACACGGCCCAGAAGACCGCGGCCAACCGCAGTGTGGCCCTGCGCCGGATGGTGGAGCAGTTTGCGGATAAAGACAAATATGAGTTCATGCTGCTGGACGGTTACGGCGGCGTGATCGCCTCGTCCAGCGGCACAGGTGCGGACGGCATCGTGGTGCAGGACGACTTTAACAAGGCGCAGGATGCCCCGGACGGCGTGGGTGTGGCCATCTACCGCACCGCCAGCGGGGAAACGGTCATGGCCGTGTGCAGTCTGGTGCCCTATGCGGCCGAGGACGTGGCTGCCATGCGCCTTGTCACCAGCCTGACGCTGGTGCAGGCGCAGCTGAAAAGCGTTTTCATCGTCAGCCTGATCGTGGTGGCGGCCATTCTGGGCTTTACAGTGGCCTCTGGCCTGTACTTCGTGCGGGGCATCGTGGTGCCGCTGGGGCAGGTGGAGCGGATCGCCGCCAGCATCGCCCGAGGAGAACTGGATGTCCGCCTGCCTGTGACCGGTGACGAGCGGGACGAGGTGGACCGCCTGCGCGGCACCATCAATCAGATGGCCGAGGGGCTGGAAGAGACGGAGAAGATGAAGAACGAATTCATCAGCTCGGTCTCCCATGAGCTGCGCACGCCGCTCACCTCCATCCGGGGCTGGGTGGAGACCCTGCGCACCCTGGATGACCCCACCGATGAGAACTACCGCAAGGGGCTGGAGATCATCAACAACGAGACTGCCCGCCTGTACAACATGGTGGAGGAGCTGCTGGATTTCAGCCGCCTGCAGAATGGCCGCCTGAAAATGGAGTGCCGCCCCCTGGACCTTGTGGCCGAGCTGACGGACGCTGTCCTTTTCTGTGAAGCGCGCATCCAGCGGGAGGGGCTTCTGCTGGCCTATGCGGAGCCGGAGGAGATGATCCCGGTTTACGCCGACCCCGACCGCCTGCGGCAGGTGTTCATCAACATTCTGGACAATGCCATCAAGTATTCGGCCCCCGGCGGACGCATCACGGTCAAGATCTGGCAGGGCGAGTACAAAGCCTTCATCGAGATCATCGATCAGGGCCGCGGCATCCCGCCGGAGGATCTGGAAAACGTCAAGACCAAGTTTTACAAGGGCAGCAACTCGGTGCGGGGCAGCGGCATCGGCCTTGCGCTGGTGGATTCTATTATGACCGCACTGGACGGCACCATGGACCTCAAGAGTACGCTGGGCCGGGGCACGGTGGTCACCCTGGGTCTGCCAATCTATAAACGATAAGAGATTGTCCATATTTATCTGGTAAGATAGAGGGGCAGTTTTTACGATAGAGAGGGGCCGCAGCGCCCCATAGGAGAGCCAATGAATCAACCGAACAAGGAACGCTTCAAGACGAGTGTGGGCGGGCAGGCCCTGATGGAGGGCATTATGATGCGGGGCCCGAAAAACATCTGCTGTGCTGTCCGCAAGCCCGATGGAACCATTGAGACCAAGGTCGAGCCCACCCCCACCCACGGCGTGTGGACGAAGATCCCGCTGGTGCGGGGAGCCATCTCGATGATCGAGAGCCTGATCATGGGATACAAGTACATGATGTACTCGGCACAGGTGAGCATGGGGGATGACTACGACCCCGCCGAAGAGGAGACCGCCTTTGAAAAATGGGTGGGCGACCATCTGGGCAAAAAGGCTGAGGATATCCTGCTGGCGGCAGCTGCCGTGATCGGCGGGCTGTTTGCCATCCTGCTCTTCACCGTTCTGCCCACGGTGCTGGTGGGCGGCCTGAACCATCTGGTGCCGCTGGACCGCTGGGCCAAGGTGGTGCTGGAGGCGGTGCTCAAGGTCGCCATCTTCCTGACCTACATGGCCGCCATCTCCCGGATGAAGGAGATCCACCGGGTGTTCGAGTACCACGGAGCCGAGCACAAGACCATTGCCTGCTACGAGGCCGGAGACCCGCTCACGGTGGAGAATGTCCGCAAATATACCCGCTTCCACCCCCGGTGCGGCACCAGCTTTTTGATCCTGGTGGTCATCGTCAGCGTGTTCCTGTACAGCGTGCTGCCCTGGTCCAGCACCAGCCTGCGGGTGGTGTTCAAGCTGCTGCTCCTGCCGCTGGTCATGGGCATCAGCTACGAGCTGCTCAAGTGGTGCGGCCGGTCGGACAACATCGCCACCCGCATCATCCGGCAGCCCGGCATCTGGGTGCAGCATCTGACCGTGTTTGAGCCGGACGACAGCATGATCGAGGTGGCCATTGCCGCCGTCACGCCGGTCCTGCCCGAGGACCCGGAGGACGGCAGATGGTAACCGCAGGGATGCTGCCCCGGGCAGCAGTCCGGGAGGTGGAGGCACGCCTGCGCGCCGCAGGCTGCCCCGACGCGGATTTTGACGCGGCCGAGCTCTTCCGGCTGGCAGTGGGCGGGGATGCCCGCCTTGCCGATGCTCCGCTGAGTGCAGAGCAGGCAGAGCGGCTGGAAGCCCTGACGGCCCGCCGCGCGGCCCGGGAGCCTTTGCAATACCTTTGCGGCAGCTGGCCCTTCCTCGACTTTGAGCTGGCTGTCGGCCCCGGCGTGCTCTGCCCCCGGGCCGATACTGAGGTGGTGGCCGAAGCCGCCGCCGGAATGCTGGCTGGGGTGGAGGCACCCCGGGTGCTCGACCTCTGCGCCGGCACAGGCTGTTTGGGGCTGGGCGTGAAGCGCTTCTGCCCGGCGGCACAGGTCACCAGTCTGGAGAAGAGCCCTGCGGCATACCGCTATCTGGAGCAGAATGCCCATCTCTCCCCGGTACTGACCATCACCCCGGTGCAGGGAGATCTGTTCACCTACTGGCAGACCCTGCCGGAGGGGCAGCTGGACCTTATTGTGTCGAACCCGCCCTACCTGACCGCCGCCGAGATGGGCGAACTGCAGCCCGAGGTGGCGCGGGAGCCTGCCATGGCGCTGGAAGCGGGGGAGGATGGGCTGGTATTTTACCGCGCCATTGCGGAACACTACCTGCAAGCCCTGCGTTCCGGCGGTGCCCTTGCCCTGGAGATCGGCTGGCAGCAGCGGGAAGCCGTGACGGCTCTGCTTGCCGCCAACGGGTGGACAGAGATCGCGTGCAGAAAAGATTTTGGCGGCAATGACCGCTGTGTGATGGCGAGAAAACGGTAAAAATATCTACAACTTCCTGTTGTAATATCTGTAAAATGTGTTATACTAGTACCGAAAGAATTGGAATGCCCGCGCCTGCGTTTGGCCGCACCGCGCCGGGAACAGATGACAAAGGAGCATGACACTATGGCAAAAAATCAGAACAACAACGTTGCCCCGGCGACCCAGAAGACCGATCCCGGTGCCAAGAAGGATGCGCTGGCCACGGCACTGGCCCAGATCGAGAAGCAGTTCGGCAAGGGCGCTGTGATGAAGCTGGGCGATAACGCCGCCATGCAGGTGGATGCCATCTCGACCGGCAGCATCGGCCTGGATCTGGCACTGGGCGTGGGCGGCGTGCCCCGGGGCCGCATCATTGAGGTGTACGGCCCCGAATCCAGTGGTAAGACCACGCTGGCCCTGCATGTTCTGGCCGAAGCCCAGAAGAAGGGCGGCGATGTTGCCTTCATCGACGTGGAGCACGCGCTGGACCCTGTGTATGCCGAGGCGCTGGGTGTGGACATCAACAACCTGCTGGTCAGCCAGCCCGATACCGGTGAGCAGGCCATGGAGATCTGCGAGGCGCTGGTGCGCTCCGGTGCCATTGATGCCATCGTTGTGGACTCTGTTGCCGCCATGGTGCCCCGCGCCGAGATCGAGGGCGAGATGGGCGACAGCCATGTGGGCCTGCAGGCCCGCCTGATGAGCCAGGCCATGCGCAAGCTGACCAGCGTCATCGGCAAGACCAACACCGTCTGCATCTTCATCAACCAGCTGCGTGAAAAGGTCGGCGTGGTCTACGGCAACCCAGAGGTCACCACCGGCGGCCGCGCCCTGAAGTATTATTCCTCTGTCCGCATCGATATCCGCCGCGTGGAGGGCCTGAAGGATTCCTCCGGCCAGTTCATCGGCAACCATACCCGCGCAAAGATCGTCAAGAACAAGGTGGCTCCTCCGTTCCGTGAGGCTGAGTTCGACATCATGTTCGGCGAGGGCATCTCCAAGATGAGTGAACTCATCGATCTGGGTGTCAAGCTGGGCATCGTCCAGAAGAGCGGCGCATGGTTCAACTACGGCGATATCCGCCTGGGTCAGGGCCGCGACAACGCCAAGCAGTTCCTGCGTGATAACCCCGAGATCGCCAACGATATCGAGGGTCAGGTGCGCGCCAATGCCGACAAGCTCTATGCCACCCGCCGCCCGGGGGGCAAGGCTGCCGCTGCCCCCGCAGAGGGGGAACCGGCAGCTCCTGCCACAGCAAAGGAGCCGGTGGTCAAGGCTCCCGCCCGCAGCAGCGAGAGTGAGCTGGATATCATGGTGGAAGAGTAAATGGCCTTTTACAGCCGTGGCCGCCGCCCGCTGGCCGAAGAGGAAAAATCCACCGATGCCGCCAAAGCCCGCACCCGGGCCATGGAGCTGCTGGCCGGGCAGGAGCTTTCCTCGGGCCAGCTGTATGAGCGGTTGAACCGCCGCTATACCCAGCAGACCAGTGCCGCCGTGGTGGCAGAGATGGTGCAGCGGGAGTATATCAACGATGCCCGCTATGCCGAGACCCGTGCCCACGCCCTGCTGGCGGCAAAAAAGAGCCGCCGTGCCGCTGCCCGGAATCTGCGGCAGAAAGGGCTGGCCGCAGGCGAGATCCAGCAGGCGCTGGATGCTGTTTACACCCCCGATGACTCCGGCGAGGACCCGGAGCTGGAAGCCGCCGCCGCTCTGGTGGAAGGGCATTACCGCAAAAAGCTGGAAGCGGGCCGCAGGGATCTGGTCATTGCGGCCCTGCAGCGGCGGGGATTTTCGTATTCCATCATTAAGGAAGCCATTCGGCGAATCGAAGAGGAATAAGTGATCCGCTGTATAACCTCTCAGTCTCGCATCCGCTCGACAGCTCCCCTAGTAGGGGAGCCCTTGGCAAAACGGGAAACTTCTCCCTTACTGCCAAGGCCTCTCCTACTAGGAGAGGTGGCATTGCGAAGCAATGACGGAGAGGTTATACAACGGAGATTTGACAAACAGGAAAGAGAGTATCCCTTTTTATGAAAATTGCATGTATTTCCCTTGGCTGCCCCAAGAATCAGGTCGATCTGGACGTGATGGTGCACATCCTGCTTTCGGCCGGTCACGAGACGGTGGCCGACCTGGGTGAAGCCGATGTTATTCTGGTCAATACCTGCGGCTTTATCGAGAGCGCCAAGACCGAGGCCATTGAGAACATTCTGGAGGCCTGCGCCTACAAGCAGCAGAACCCGGAGCTGAAGGTCATCGTCACCGGCTGCCTGGCCGAGCGCTACCGCAGCCAGATCGAGGAGGAGATCCCTGAGGTGGACGCTGTGGTGGGCTGTGCCTCCAACAAGGCCATTGATAGCATCGTGGCCCGCCTGTTCCAGGGCGAGAACCATCTGGAAAGCTACGGTGCCAAAAAGGACTTCCCGCTGGGCGGCAAGCGCGTCATCGGCACGCCTGCCCACTATGCGTACTTAAAGATCGCCGAGGGCTGCAACAACCGCTGCCACTACT
>OGYH01003274.1_pt1 | contig 11142 bp, 10 predicted proteins | sample 1576511 | NCBI WGS metagenome assembly OGYH01 (sample SAMEA3541522, study PRJEB24748) | human gut metagenome | biome: human gut; feature: human-associated habitat; material: faeces | place: China | collected 2012 | reverse complement strand
TTTATCTCAACTTTCAGATTTATCAGATCTAGTCAGCCTTGTAGTAGAATTGTTTGGCGTCAGATTGTGCACTTCCTGATTGGGTCACTAGGATACGGTCTTTGGTATTATCTGAAGCATCAGGATAGTCTCCTGATATATTCGGTAATGTCGTACCTTTCGGGATGAAAAAGATTATTGCCCCATACATTCCTGTTCTTAGACTCGCTCTTAGGTAGCCATTTTCAAGACTGGAATTAGCATTTTGGACCTCATAATCTGTTGGCGCAGTTACTTGATCCTTAGAAAATGTCAAACTACTACCATTCCCATTCTTCCAAGTCCCTTCGAGGCTTTGGAAGTTATTATCCTTGATAGCATTAACATCCATGCCTGTTTGTTCGGTCTTAGTTTCCGTTTTTGATTCTGTCTTAGCCTCTGATGAGCTTGATGATGACTCCGATGTTTGTGAAGAACTTGAAGATTCTGAGCTTTCAGATGTGCTAGCACTAGAGTAATGCTTGAGCAACTCTTGGTAAGCCTCTTGCATGTCATCTGGTGCTACCTTATAGGTCTGAACAGCCTTCTTATCGTAATTGCCCTTCCAGTAGTTCGTCACATAATAAACGGTACCATTAGAGCCTAGAACGATTTGGTAAGAATCCTTATCTTGGTCAACCAAATCCTTATAGAGCTTGTTGTAGCCATTATAATTGCCACCAGTTTTATCATCAGCTGAAAAGTCCTTAAAGAGGGCTTTTTGTTCAGCAGCATCGTCTTCATACATAGCATGTTTCTTATCCTTCAAGGTATAAAGACGGAAGGATGATTTTGGGCTATAGTCTGCGGTCTTACCACTATTGTCATTAATCCCTAAAGCAAAGGAATCAACCGTGTTTTTATAGTCCTTGAAGTCATAGTTTGAGACTTCCTTGCCATTGATGATACCACTTGGAACACCAGTAATATGTTCATAGCCATCCGCATTGATAAGATTAGCAAGGATGGTAATCGTTTGGCTGCTACCTTTTTCCTTAGGTGCCTTAAATGACAGGAAGGTTGGACTACCATCATTGACCTTGGTGATGCTGTCAAAGCTACTTTGAACTAAAACAGCATCCTTGGCATAATCAGACTGATAAAGCCATTTCCCAAAGGCTTCTGTGATAGACTTAATGTCCTCAGTCGAATAGTCTGCAATATAAGTGGTTTCCTTATCACCATTGACATCAGTCTTAGTCTTGATATCTGCATTTGGCTTATTTGGGTCGTTAGAAGACGATTCTGAGCTTGCATCACTACCAGAGGATGAACTACTTGATTCCAAAATATCCTTAATAATGCTTTTAACTTGGCTACTTGAAGAACTAGACGAAGCCTCGCTAGACTCAACGACTTCAGAGCCTCCCTCAACCTGAGTATAGGTATCTGATTCAGTCATTTCAACCTTCGCATCTCCTCCAGGTACCATACTTGGTGTGATACGGATAGTACCGTCTGAGCTACCGTTAGTTCCAGGCAACTTAAAGCTCAAAGAACGGTCTTCGCCGGATTGGGCATTAGCCTGATAAGTATCCCCGGTCTCCGTATTTTTGACTTCGTATTTGTCTCCCTTGATCTTACGAACTTCAAAACGCACCTTGTTCCCGGTATTCTTATCGACAACGGTTGTGGCATAAACTCTTGAAGACGATGTAAAAGCCGTGCTCTGAGTGTATTTTCCAAGTACCATGAAGACCAAAAAGACAATCAAGGCTAAACCGATAAACTTTTTATGTTTAAACTGTTTCATGAGGTCCTCCTAGATAAATAGATAGCCAACAACATAGCCAAAGAGAGCAATACAAATCAAGAGCAAAATTTCCAAAACTAAAAACCAGCTAAACTTGAGATCACCCAAACCAACCTTAGACAAAACTTGTCTGAATTTAGAATTTTTCTGTCTGCTCAAGCCACTAGAAAGAGCAAAACCAGTCTTAGCAGCTTCTGCGACTTCCTTATCACTTGGCTTGCGACCATGCTGCACTTGGAAGTCAATCAGCCATTCATCATATTGTTGCATTTATTTCTCCTTCTTCTGAAGTGTGACGAAAAAGAGTAGGGCATAAACGAGGCAATGAAGCACCAAGGCCCACCATTGTCCCCAGAATTCGCCTGTAGACCCTTGAAAGGCCTCCAACTGGCTCTTAGGGACTGGGACTCCGTACTTAGCCAAGCTCGATGGCAAGTCTGACAAGTCACTAGAAATCCCAAAAAGCTTGTGGCCATAACCAAGATAGATAAATTTTTGTACCCAATCAATGGCTTTGGGCAAAGACAGGATAGTTCCCGACAATGAAAATTGCATGATACCCACAACGACTGCTAGGATAACAGAGGTAATCTCAGATTTGCCAACCAAGGCTGAGATAAAGAGGGCAATAAAATGCGACGCCAAGAAAACCAGGAGCACTGTAATCCCAACTTCCCAACGGTAGGAACCAAAAATATGACCAGCATCTGGAAATTCCTTGTCAAAGAACTTACTAAAGACAGAGTAAGATAGGATAAAGACAATGGTTTCCAAAACAGCAAAGAAGGCGTGAATCCCCATACTAGCCAAGGCAAAGGCCGAACGACTCAAACCTGAGAAAAAGTCACGGTTGAGGACCGAGCGTTCCTTAGAAATATAAATACTGTTTTGAACCACAATCAAGAGACTGGTTGAGAAAAGCAAGAGAAAGAGGGTCATTCGAGTTGTTTCGAAATCTTTCAAAAATCCCTTGTCTTGGATATAAAGGATCAAGCCTTCGAAAGCGACAATGCCCAGAAGTACCTTCACAAAATCCATGTAGTGGTGTTTAAATTTATACCAACTTAATCGTAATGCTGCGTTCATAAGTCTCCCTAAATCTTGTAAATACGTGTTGAAGCATTGAGCTCTTGATAGACATCTGCGATATTCATATCCATATATTTACGAATCATATACGGATCGCTAGTCTTGTATTCCAAAAGCAACTCTTCATAGGTTCCTGCGAATGTCGGACGTCCCTTAGACAAGAAGATAATCTTGTCAAAAATAGCCAAATTTTCTGTGTTGTGGGTAATAACCACAATAGACTTGTTAGCTGATTTAGCCAAGATTTTCAAGGTACGTAAGAGATTACGATCACTAAGGGCATCCAAACCTGAAGACGGTTCATCAAGAATAAAATAGGGACTAGGGCTAAGAAGCTCGATACCAATAGAGACACGACGTTTTTGCCCACCAGAAAGCTCTGAAATCTTCTTATTGGCAAATTCTGTCAACCCTAAATCGTCCATGATGCCTGCAATGCGATGCTTTTTAGTCAGCTTACCACCCCCTTTCAGATGGTGGTCCGCATAAAAATTAAAGGTCTCAGATACCTTGAGGTACTCACGTAGGAGATTTTGTTGGGGCACATAGGACCAAGAGCGTGAACCAGCAGTCACAGGTTTACCATTTTCTAAAATACGAAATTGTTGGCAGGTCGGTTTAAGCTGGCCTAGGAGAATCTCTGTTAAAGTTGTTTTCCCTGAACCAGAAGCACCCAAGATACCGACAACTTGGCCAGTCTCCATAGTAACATCCAAATCTGTAAAGAGCTGGTTATCATTTCCCTTATATTTGAAACAGATATGTTCAAATGTTAATTGATTGGTTTCCATTAATATCTCCTAAGACATAAGTAACATCAAAGCCACAATTAGAATGGCTCCGATAATAAGAACGATGACATTGATATTGAAGAAGAGAATCAAGCTTAGTAGAACCACAAAGGCGAAGGCTGCAAAGAGGTAATTTTTAAGAGGTGACTCTTTAGTCTGAGTCACCGCAACAGGTTCAAAAGGGATTTCCTTTTTACCTGATACATTGCTAGCATCAGTGGTCGTCCCCTTCTCAACTTCCAAGGCCTTTCTCTGAGCCTGTCTGAGTTTTCGGTCATATTGTAACTTCTCATGGTCTGAGAAAAAGATTGAGCGAATCGTGTAGAGCTCACTGCGCAAACGCTCACCTTCTTTATCCAAGGTACCATTTGTCCAGAGCTCCTCCAGCTCCTCACGTAAAAAGGAAAGGGCCACGAAACAATCTTGAGCCGACATCTCTGGAGAGATACGGTTACTGACCTCTCTTAAATAGGGCACTTCCTGTCCTGTCTCTGTATCAATTGCTTTGTAGTAGTCTATCATGAGATGAATTTAGCAAAAATAGCTTGAAGTTCTGACAAATCTTCCTTAACCACTTCTTGGGTTTGGTTGACTTGTGCATTGACTGAAAAGCGTGCCACAACAGTATTGCTTCGAGGGTCCGACACTGTCACGGTAACAATTTGTTCTGAGTCAAAGGCATAGGTGACTTGTGCCAAGAGCTCGCCTTTCTGACGAGGTTGTGGCACTTGCCCTTCCACTTGTCCCAAAATCTTCACAGCAAATGGATTCTCGTAATTTCCTTCTGTGATACGAAGCTTGAACTTGCTCTGTCCATCCACGACCGCAAAGAGATCCTTAGTAACAGCCAAAGGCAAGACTGAGTTACGTGGAACCACGACACTATTATAGTAGTCACCCACAAAACTGTAGTTCTTGTTTGGATTTTTCTTGAAGAGCAGACCGATTCCCTGAGAGGTCACATCCTTAACAACTACTCTATCTGTCTCAGTTGTCTTACCATCCTGATGTTCAGAGAAGCTAACCTCATTATTGACGATAAGGTCAGCCAAAATAGAAGCTCCCTGTGCCACGATAGTGTCTGGATTAAGGTCAAACTTAGGTTCCAAACCACTCATCAAGCGAATCATTTGACGAATCATTGGCATACGTGTTGACCCACCCACAAGGAGAATATGATCAATCTCTTCCCATTTTAAGCCAGATGCTTGAAGAGTAGACTGCACCTTGATTTCAGTATCTTTGAGGAGGTCCAAGGTAATTTCATTGAAAATCGCTTGAGTAATCAAGACACCGTAACCTTGACCATTGACATAGTGCTCATAGAGAGCTTGGTCATTCACAGACAGACTAGTCTTAATCTGCTCAGCCTTATATTGAAGTTGAATTTTTTCCTTCTCGGAAAGGTTAGTCATATTGACCCCTTGTTTTTCCAACTCCTGCATGATGTAGCCCACAAGACGCTTATCAAAGTCAATCCCACCAAGACGTGAATTCCCATCAGTTGCCAAAATATCATAGGCATGATCAGCCACGCGCATGATGGTAACGTCAAAAGTTCCTCCACCTAGGTCGAAGACCAAGACATTTCCTTGAGCATTTTTAGTGTGGGCATAGGCAATAGCCGCAGCTGTAGGCTCATTGATAATACGCAAGACATTAAATCCTGCGATACGACCAGCATTCTTAGTTGCTGCACGTTGATCTGACGTAAAGTAGGCAGGCACTGTGATAACAGCATCCTTGATACCATCTGCTTGCCCCATCTCCTGACCAACTACATAAGCGCGTTTACGAAATTCGTTCAAAACCAAGGCAGAAAGAATAATAGAATTGACACGTGTGTGGTCTGGTGTATCACTGGCAATTGGACGCCCAATATCACGTTTAAAATCAAATTTAAAGTTTTCTGTACTTCCGATTTCTGTCCCACGCTCAATGGCTTCCTTACCAAAAGACACATGGTTTTGTCCACCAATATTTGAGAAATAAACCGCTGAACGTAAGACCTGATCGTCATTCGTCCCCATCGGAATAATCTCTGGCATATCTTCACGAACAACAGCCATAACGGAATTCGTTGTTCCTAAATCAATACCAATCGCTTTTTTTCTCATAACAATTTCCCTTCTAGCCTCATTTTGAGTTTACTTGACTATCGCTCCAAGCAGGCATCTGCTTAGATTGTCTCCATTCATCGCTGTCACATAAAACTCCAAAAGAGTAAAGTTATTCCAGTCTAGTTTTTTCACTATACTATAGTATCACAAATAAAGAGACTATAAAACAGGAAAAAAGGGGGTAGGACCGAACAACTTTTTACAAATTGTTCCTTGTCCCACTCCCTTGAGTGTCAATCAATCTGATAGATTGGATGAACTTATAAATACAGAGGATATGATCTTCCTCATTGTCATGTTTAGAGCAACTTCTCTCCTAACTTAATCAATCGAACTCTCACCAACATAAATGATTTCTAAATTCCCCAAGGAAACATCCCCTTTGATGTAGAAGTCCTTGCTAGTCAAGTTGCTAGGATTTTCCTCATGCTGTACAGCTGAGAGAGAATTATCCACATTCACATGTACTCGCCAATCACTAGGCACATAGAGACTAAGACTCCCAAGAGAAACGTCCACATCAAACTGGGCAGATGACCCCTTAATACGGCAATTATCAAAATAGACGGAAGCCTGTCCTAAACTAACATCTGCACTCCCATGCGTAAATTGCTGGTCATTAAGATACTTGGTCACTGATGAAAAAGTGACATCAATATCATTTCCTCCATTATTAGCGTCTGAACCAGTTACACCCAATCCAAAACGATTCTTTGTTTTACCAGAAGAATTGAAGAGAATGTTCAAGCCAATAACTGCAAGAACAGAAGAAAAAATAAGGACCGAATTAGATACTGGAAGAAAATGGAACTGTCCATTGAGTGAAAAAAGAGCCACAATACCATAGGCGAAACCAAGACCAAAATGTCGCTTCAAAAGACTAGAAAGAGATAAAATAGCTAATAAGACCACCCAGGCCAACATCCAAATACTAATTTCCCATTTTATAAAGTAGTCTTGTACAATTACCAAAGCTGCCAAAAGGATCAAGAGGATCCCAATTAATTTCTTTCTCATTATCTTACCTCATTTCGTTTAGTCGTTCTTTTAAAACTTGATAGTAGCGTCTTGATACATGGACCTGCTTGTGGGTCTGATAGAAATTCACCGTGCTGGTCCCTGAAAAAGACTTCTCCAAAGAATAAATCTGCTTAGCATTAACAATCGTCGATTTGGAAATCCGACAAAAGGCAATCGGAAGCAACTCTTCCAATTCGTAGAGTTTTTGCTTCACCTCATAAGCCTCATCCTTAGTATGACCATAAATTTTCTCCCCGTCTGTTTCAAAAAAGAGAATATCTGCCAAATCTAGAAAATATTCACTGCGATCCTTGTAAAAGGCTAAGGGAACTAACTTTTGCTTTAGAATAGACTCTTGGAGCTGGGCTAATTCCTGTGTTAACCGAGGAGCTCGAATCAAGATTTCAGGCTCATCCATGGATGGGTCTAATTCGATTCTAACTTTCATAAGACTCCTTTCCTGTCCTTTTGATGGTTCCATTATAACAACTGATTTACACAAAACAAGGTCTTTTAGGTAAGTGGCACGGTTTAGCCCCTAAGAGGTAAAAACAGACAAACAAAAGAACCTGGCAATTACCAGGCTCTCATTTTTAGTGTGGAGGTCTAGCCTCCTATTTGTAATCTGTTCAATGCTAACTAACTGAGAAAGTAACTGTTATTTCACAGTATCTTCACGACTCACTTTTTGTGATTCACCAGCCTTACCATTGATACGGTAGTCGCTGTAGTTAGAACCACTACTGCTAGAGTCACTATCGTCACCAACATATTCCACATTACATGACCAAGAGATTTTATCCTTGATATCTCCTGATGACTTGAATTTCGAATCATAACCATAATAGAAATCATAAACTGCTGTGAAGGTCACCTTGAAGGTCTTCTCACCAGTCTGAACGACTTCTGTGACGTCAACGTCTGAGAAAGAAATACTATCAGCAGCACGGTTTTTAGCACCCGTAGTGTTTCTATCAATATCAGCCGTTACATCCTTGTACATGGTATCATCAGTACCATTAAGAAAAATGTCGGATACACCATCTGGTGTCGTGTTGTGATTAGAAGCGTAGCTGCCAAATTTACCGTAGGCAGCAGTCAAGAGACGATCTGCCGTATCACGATCAAGAACACCATCAGCATCTAGAGTAACCGTTTGACCTTCAGAGATTTTCTTAATAGACAATGTCTCTGTCTTAATAGAGCTACCATCTTCGAAATTCTTCTTGACATAAACGGCTGATGATCCAGCTACTGCTACCTTGTTAACATCTAGTTTCCCTGAGTTAAGGGTTCCAACCTTGGTACCACCAACGTAGAGGTCTCCATCCTTAAGATTAGACTTAACAGTAAAGCTGAGATACTCTACAGAAAGATTGACTTCTGTTTTAGAGGTCACATTTTCCTCAGATGAGACAGTGATATCTTGATCATTAACCTTACCAGAAGCCACAAAATTGTAGGTCCCTGGATAGAGATGATTCAATTTAGCCGTGTAGTTATTACCATCTGTAGTAGCGTAAGAAACCCCGTTAATAGTCACATTCAAATCAGCTGTATTAACGGTCAAATCAACCGTTCCAGGATCTACCACGACTCTCCACTTAGGAAAAATAAGGAACTGACGTCCAACCTTTTGCATACGTTCGCCAGACATGAGTTGGCTCTTGCTATAGGCTTGTGTACTTTTAGTGCCTGTGTACTTGACTTCGGATGTTTTAATTTCCTTTTTAGTATCAGACCATACTTGGTATTCCAAGCTATCTTTAAAGCTCTTCTTAGCTGCTGCTTCATAACGCTCTGCTACTTGGCCACGTGAGTAGTAGTAAGAACCAAAGCCGTAACCAGCAAGTGCCAAGACTGCTGCAACAACACCAGCAATAATCAGGATTTTCTTCCCTTTAGCCATAGCTGGCTTGGCTGGTTTCGCAGCCTTACCATCTGAGATAAACTGATGGATAGTTGATACATCATAACCTGAAGACTTACCAAGTAGGAATTCCTCAGGAAGAGGCTGACGTCCAACATAGGTTTTAAAAGCCTTCATCCAGATAGCTTGTGCTTCTTTAGAAGCAGCCTCTGAATTTTCTTCAGCTTGACCTTGATTAGCTTGAGATACTGGTGCAAGCTCCTCAGTTTCTAAAGGAGTCGTTTCCTCTTCGTCACTCAGCGGTACATCTTCAAACACTTCCTCGGCAACGTCATACTCATCAACTTCTTCTGTTGATTCAGAAGGAGTGGCTTCTTTGTCCAAGCCCATTGCCGCAATGCCTTTAATAGCCTTTAAGTCAAAGTCTGCTTTCTGGCCTTCTTCAATCTCCAAAGCATGGGGCGGACGACCAACTGCCTTTTCAAATAAATCAATCCACTTTTCTTTTGTTGCCATAAAGACTCCTATAAACTTACTTTTTCAAAAAATGCTAGAGGTTTACTTAGATTAGAATAGAAGACCTACTGTAAATGATGACATGATAGCAAATACGATTGCAAACAAGATTGACAAAATCACACCATTCAAAAGTGCTGCCAAAATCATTTGATAGAATTTATCAGCCTTCCACGCTGTTGTTACAGGAACAATTGTAAAGAGGTTAGCAAGTGCAAATAAGAAGTAAACAACATAGAACAAGAATCCAGGGAAGGCAACAAGTCCAATAGCTCCCAACAAGATTGTTACGAGCAAGATTGGCAAGGCCAATGATGTCAAGCGACCAAAACGGTCAAAGCTATTCAAGAAAGTAGTCTCAGGATCACGGAAGATGGCCTTACGTGTTACAAATCCTGCCAAGAGGCAAAGATAAAGAGGAAGGCAGCTAGGATACTTGCAAAGAAAGCTCCAAAACCAATGCTAGATGTATGACTTGAAAATGAAGATGAGTAACTATCTGTTCCGTAAGAACCAAACATACTAGACAATGCGTTTGTTGTTGATACAACTGGGCTAACAAATTTACGTGCCACAGCGCTCAAGATTGCAAAGAAGGCAAGTCCAGTGAAGAGTGACAGGCTTCTGTAGAGATAGTTGTACAAACGTTTGGCATAATGCAGCAAAATACGCCATGCATTAAGCAACCATGTCCAGTAGTTTTTGAAAGTTGTCGCAAATGCTGATGGTTGTGCTGGAACAACTATGGCTTGTCCATTGATAAATTGAACGTTTTGACCTGGTTGAAGAGGTTGACCGTTAGCAAAACCAGCTTGAGCATTCGCAAAACCAGCTTGTGGTTGCGCTGCTTGATTTGGCACTCCTTGTACTGGAGCAGCTTGAGCACCCGCAAAGGTTGGTTGTGCTTGGGCTGCCTGAGCATTTGCAAAAGGAGCTTGCGCTGGCGCGTCTTGTGCACTCGCAAAAGTCGGCTGTGGTTGCGCTTCTTGGGCACCAGCGAAAGTTGGCTGTGGTTGCGCTTCTTGGGCACTCGCGAAAGTCGGTTGTGGTTGCGCTGGCGCTTCTTGTGTTGGAGCAGTTTCTACTGCTGGTGCGTCATCTTGGAATTCACCAGCTGCAAGTGCTGCTGCAATTTCTTCTTCAGTCGCTGAACGACCATTGATGGCTTCAAAAAAATCTAACCAATCTGCTTTAGTCATAACAATCTCCTTAAAAATACATAGAATGACTTCATTTTATCACAAATAAAGCCATTAATAAATGTCATTTTTATTAGAAAAAGGTTCGGAGCAAGCTGTCCAAACCTTTATATCTTCTTATCTGTTTCTTTGTAGAGATTTTTGAATCTGACGATCCAGCTCTCGTTTAATGTGTGGTTCTGGTGCAAATCGCTCTTCCCAGTCACTTGGTTTAAGAATTTTGTGGGTCACGGGATCAAAGTGAGCCTTGCCATCGGGGAAAATTTTCCCCATATTAGCCTCATGAACCGTATCAAAGAAAGGTTTAGGATCCACCCCCATAAGAACAAATGAACCATAGGTCAAGTAAAGCAAGTCAGTCAAAGCATCCACCTGACCAACCATCGTTGACTCTGAGTGCTCTTTAGAACTAACTTTGAGGGCTGCCTTATCAAGAGCAGCATGCAAATCCAGAACAGCCTGACCAAAGACACGCTTGTCCCCACCTGATGAAGCATAAAGGAATTCGACAATTTCTTCCAACTTGAAGTCCGCACGGTGACCAGCTTCCTCGATACCGTAAACACGAGGCATGTCGTTAGTTGAGCCATCCATCAAATGGTGGAAATCCTTAACCTTGTTGAAGTTGTCATCATCACTGGTAAATGAATTTTCTGTCTCAAAATGAATCAAACCGTAGTGTGACAAGGCTTTGGCAATCCCATTTTGGTTATTAGTATCAGTGACATGGGTAGCCTGGTCTTTCAGCTCGTCTTCACCATTACCC
>OGYH01003272.1_pt1 | contig 11147 bp, 8 predicted proteins | sample 1576511 | NCBI WGS metagenome assembly OGYH01 (sample SAMEA3541522, study PRJEB24748) | human gut metagenome | biome: human gut; feature: human-associated habitat; material: faeces | place: China | collected 2012 | reverse complement strand
CGTGCAACTCGCGAAGCTGGGAAGCGACGAACACGGCGTTCCCCTTCTGCTCGCGTTCGAAGCGATCGAATACGCTCTCTTTCGCGGAATCGCCCTTCTTGTGCAGCCTGTTCAAAACGAAGCCGAGCTGCACGATGATGATGACCAACAACAGCTCCGTCACGAGATCGCCTCCTCGCACGTTGCCGCATGCGGACTATCATCCTCGTTCGGCCAAGCCAGTACGCTATCGATGTCGATAAGGCGCACTGCGGTTTCCTTCTTCGACCAGGGCGCACCGCCGCCCAGCTCGTGTTCGACGCGCAGCCAACCATCGCTGACATCGAGCACGCGCGCTTTCTCGGGCATCGAAACCGCTTTGAAGATGTCGATTTCATCATGCGTATACCGATAGCAGATGCGGCATTGCTTGCCTTCAAGACGGCTCAGCACATGCAGATCACGCGGCTTTCCAGCGGCCTGATCGGGATCGGCCACTACCACTTCCACCTCGTCGGCCACCAGATCGTCCAGGCTCACGCCGCACAGACGGGCGAGATCGGCCGCCTTGTCGAGCGATGGAGCACCCTGATCGCATTCCCAATTGGAAACGGTCTGCCGCGTCACGCCCAGCGCGGACGCCACCTCCTGCTGGCTCATCCCCCGCTTCTTCCGCAGCTTCATAAGCTTCTCGCCCACCATGCGCTGTCCCTTTCCCAACGATTCCATCGTGCACTATTCTCGCTGATCAGGGACTTGCATTGAAGCAAATATTCCCGACATTTCGTCAAATTCGCTTGGCGGGACAAGCTCCTCGTCCCGTTTAATGGGCGGCATCACCATGCACATGACGAAAACCCGAGAATCCGACTCCCCGTTTAACGCATAATGCCGGATCGCGTTCTACGACCTCGCCTTCGGTGAAGGCATCGGCTGGAAAGATCCGCGCCGTCGCGTTCCCGACGCAGACGGGGGGGCGTTCCCGCACGCCGACCCTTCCCTTGGCGAAAACACGTTCTGATGACGGTTTTGGTAGGGAAACCACCGGATCGGGTTCCCTTTCACCCGATCCGCGGAACGTTTTCCCAGTTCGAGAAACCTAAGCGGATGTCCGCAGGGAATTTTCTCTACCAAAACCGTCATCAGAACGTGTTTTGGTAGGAAGCTGGCGCGGCTCCGGGGGCGAGGAGCCTCTTCCGAGGATTATGCGCCAACCGGGGAGTCGGAATCGAGAAATCGAAAAGCGCCAAATCGCGCCAAATCGCGCCAAATCGCGCCAAATCGCGCCAAATGTTGTTATACTGAGTTTCCTCTGAATCACTCGGAAAGGGCGCCCATGGACGAAGCAGAATTGCGCAGCGACCTCGCAACCGGAGAGACCCCCTCCATCGAGTTCAAACGCTGCGGAAACTCGGTTGGAAGAGACACGTTCGAGACCATCTGCTCTTTCGCGAACAGCTTCGGGGGCAGCATCTACCTGGGAGTAGAAGACGATGGAAACGCAATCGGAATCCCCGAAGAGAATATCGTGCCCGTGAAAAGGAACGTGACCAACGTGGTTCACAATCCGAACGTTTTCGACCCGCCGGCCACCCTTGAGTTCGAAGACATCGTTTTCGAGGGCTCGTCGCTTGTTCGGATATGGATTCCTCCCAGTCCGTCGATCCACCGATACAAAGGGAGGATATTCGAGCGCATCGAGGACGCCGACGTTGTCGTGAGCACCGAAAGCCAGCTTACGGCTTTGTGCGTACGCAAGCAGAACATCTACACCGAGCAGCGGGTGTTCCCGTATGTGGAAGCAAGTGATTTGCGCATGGATTTGCTTCCCGCCATCCGAACGATGGCCACGGGAAAACGAACCCGACACCCTTGGAACGGCATGACCGACGAAGACCTCTTGCATTCGGCAGGGCTTTTCGGCAAGAACTTCGTCACGGGCGAAAAAGGATTCAACCTTGCAGCCGTCTTGTTGTTGGGCGATGCCGACGTCATTCGGTCGCTGTGCCCTTCCTATAAAACGGATGCCGTTGTCAGGATAAGCGACCAGGATCGATACGACGATCGCGTCATCGTCACAAGCAATCTGATAGAAGCCTTCGACCAACTCACCGGCTTTTGCACGAAGCATCTGCCGGATCGGTTCCACCTTGAAGGCTCCGTTCGCGTGAGCCCTCGCGACATCATCGTTCGCGAGGTAATCTCGAACATGCTCGTGCATCGCGAATACACGAGCCCGTTTCCTGCAAAACTCATCATCGACAATGAAAGGTTGCGCACGGAAAATGCAAGTCGCGCCCCTTTCATGGGTCGAATCACGCTGAGCGATTTCAATCCTATCCCAAAGAACCCCCTGATAGGCGCATTCTTCAACAACATCGGGCTGGCGGAAGAGCTGGGTTCCGGCACACGGAACCTGTACAAATACACCAAAGTCTACTCTGGGGCGGAACCGGTTCTCAACGAGGGAGCGATTTTCACAACGACGGTCCCCCTGCACGTCGAGAACGTCGAACCCGTCGCGGAGCGTCCTCACGATATGCTTTCTCTTGCAAGACAAATCGCCTTGGATCGTGGATATGCAACGGTTTCCGATCTCGAGCGCAAGGGAGTCGCCCGCAGAACCGCTCAGCGCGAACTGGCAGCACTCGCCCAACAGGGGACGCTGCAAGCGAAAGGAAACGGTCGGGCCCGAAAATATTTCCTGCCTTAAAACCCTATTCGACGATCGACCGAAAGAAGAAGAAGAAGAAGAAGAAGAGAGAGAGAGGGTCGTAAGCTCGAAGCGCTCCTATTCCACGCGCATCATGCGATACCCTACCCCTACGTGGGTTTGGATGTAGCGAGGGTTCGCAGGATCGGGCTCGATCTTCTTGCGAAGCGTGGCCATGAACACGCGAAGCGACGAGCGATCGGACGCGAGCATGGTGCCCCACACCTCTTTGAGCAGGTAGTTGTGCGTGAGTACCTTGCCGGTATTGCGCGCCAGCAGACAGAGGAGCTTGTATTCGAACGGCGTGAGGTGAATCTCCTCGTCGTCGCGCCACACGCTGCCTGCCGCATAATCGATGCGGAGGCTCCCGTTGCGGTAGACGGCTTCGTCCGCATCCCCCTTCATCGCTCGCTCCCGATCCAATCGGCGCACGCGAGCCAGCAGCTCCTCGACTGAGAACGGTTTCACCAGGTAATCGTCCGCTCCGGCATCGAGCGCTTCCACTTTGTCGGCATCCTCCAAACGCGCCGATAGCACGATGACCGGCAGCGACGACCACCCGCGCAGCGTGCGAATGACCTCCACCCCGTCTCCGTCGGGCAAACCGAGATCGAGGATAGCCAGATCGGGCGGCTGCGACGACAGTTCGAGCAGCGCCTGCGACGCCGTACGGGCTTCCCGGTACGCATATCCGTGCAAATCGAGCGTGGTCGTCACAAGGCGCCGCACCGCCGCGTCGTCCTCTACCACCAGTATCCGGTACCCATCAGCCACGCGCTTCCTCCGTCGATCGCGCCACCACGTCCCCGGCCTCCACCGCTGCCAGCGTGAACGAGAACTCGCTACCGTGCGGGTTCACATTGCGCACGTCTAAAGTGCCGCCGTGCACTTCGACGATGGAACGGCATAGCGACAAGCCCAAGCCCATGCCGCGCTTGAAATCGCCGCTCTTTCCGCCCCGCCGGCCGGTGGAGCCATTGTAGAACATGTCGAAGATATGCTTGCGATCTTCCTCGGAAATGCCCGGGCCTTCGTCGGCAACCGCGATGCGCACCCGCGGACGATCGTGCTCCACGACCCGCCGCGCGCTCACGACTATGCGCCCGTCGGCCGGCGTGTACGATACCGCGTTGTTCACCAGGTTGATGATCACCTGTACGATCAAGCGCGCATCCATGTCGGCCATAAGCAGCTCGTCTTCCAACTCCACGTCGACGCGGCGTCTCCCAGCGCGGCGATCGACGTGCTGGAGAGCCTCCCTCACGACATCCGCCACCAGCTCGGGCTGTTCGGCCAGCTGCAGCGTGCCGTTGTCGATACGCGTGATGGACAGCAGGTTCTCCACGAGCGTGACCAGCCAGCACGCGTCGTCGTGAATGTCGCGGTACAAGTGCTCCTTCTGCTGCGCCGACAGCGCGCCGCGATCGTGCAAAAGCATGTCCGCGTCGCCCGAAATGCTGGTCAACGGTGTACGCAGGTCGTGCGAGATGGTGCGCAGCAGATTCGCCCGCAGCGTTTCCTTCTCCATGCGCATCTCCATGCGCCGCCTATCCTCGGCGAAGACGATCTGCTCGGTAGTCTGGCCGCATTCGTCCAGGATGGCCAGCAAAAGGTTCTTCTCGAAAGCCCCGAAGTCCTCCTCCCCGTCGATGTCGTCCATCGCGATGCCGGCTACTCCGAACACAGCGTCCTTCGAATGGATGGGCAGGTACAGGCATTGCGAATCGGCGAGCGTGTCGGTAGTGGCTCCGGCACGCTCGTTGTTCGCCGCAGACCATGCGGCGACCGCGGACTCTTCGGGCGATGCGAGCGCGCAGGCACCGGCATCGCCGCCCAGCGTCCCAGGGACGTCGTGCACCACGGGCTTCGCAAGACGACCGTCGATGCCCAAGCGGTACATGACCACCGGGCGGTTCAGCAGCTTGATGACCTGCTCGGCCGCAAGCCGGAAGCACTCGTCCGCATTGCGGGCACCCTGCAGCTTTCGGCTGGATTCCAGCAGCACTTCCATGCGATACGCACGGCGCGCGGTGCTCTCGGCCTGACGCTTCATGCGGATGGCCAGCGATGATGCAGCGAATGTGCCCACGAGCAGAAACGCGAAGATGATGGGATAGTTCAGCCCTACCGCATGAAGCGTGAACCGCGGGATGGTGAAAAAGAAGTTGTATGCAAACACGCTGCCCATCGACACGAACAGCGCATAGAAGAAGCCGTCGGCGCGCGTAGCGATGAGCAGGGCCACGATGAGGTAGAGCATAAGCACGACGGAACCGGCCAACCCAAGGGAATAGATGGCCAGTCCGATAGCCGTGGCGATGGCGACCGACGCGAGCGCACGCCAAACGTCAGCGCCTGTCAGGCGAAACCCTGTGGCTTCGGACAGCCGGCCATATTGCGCAGGCAAGTCCTTCGTCGGCACGACGTCGACCACGGCCCCATGCGCGAGCTTCATCAGCCGGCTCACCAGGCTCTCGCGCAGCAGGGAACGCACCGACAGGCCACCCGTGGCGTTGCCCACCACGATATGAGTCGCGCCGGCCGTCACCGCGTACTGCGCCAGCTGCTGGGCTATATCGTCACCGAACAGCGTGACTACGTGCGCACCCAGCTCTTCGGCCAGATCAATGTTGGCGCGCAGTCGTCCGCGCTGGTCGGAATCGAACTTCTTGCTCTGCGACGACTCGACCACCACCGCAGTGAGCGCCCCATGGTAGGACTCCGCCATATTCGCAGCGGCCCGGATGGCTTTCACGTTGCCCGTATTGTGCGTTACGTACACCAGCACGTCCTCGCCGGCCTCCACGCGCGCGCCCGCCTCGGTGCATTCGGCCTTGCGCGTCAGCCGATCGGCCATGCGGCGCAGCGCGATCTCGCGCAACGCCGCCAGGTTCTTCCGGGAGAAGAAGTTGCCGAGCGCCGTGCGGGCGCGATCGGGAAGGTATATCTTTCCCGCCTCCAAGCGCTCGATCAGATCGTCTGGCTCGATATCGACGAGCTCGACCGATGCAGCCTGGTCGAAGATACGGTCGGGAATGCGCTCGGCTACGCTCACATGCGTGATGGCGGCGATCTTGTCATTGAGCCCTTCGAGGTGCTGGACGTTCACGGTGGTGAACACGTTGATGCCTGCGCGCAGCAGCTCCTCGACGTCCTGGTAGCGCTTCCGATGCCGGCAACCCGGGGCGTTCGTGTGAGCCAATTCGTCCACCAGCACGATCTGGGGATGGCGCGCCAGCACGGCGTCCAGGTCGAACTCGCGCAGAGAGATGCCTCTATGCTGAACCGTCGATGGGGAGATCTGCTCCAGTCCGTCGACAAGCGCCATCGTATCGGCCCGCGTGTGGGGTTCGACGTAACCGACGACCACGTCGAACCCCTTTTCCAGCACGGCGTGGGCCTCCTCGAGCATGGCGTAGGTCTTGCCCACGCCCGCCGCATAGCCGAAGAATATCTTGAGCTTGCCGCGCGTATCGCCCTCGGCAGCCTCCTCCTCGACGATTTGCCGCAGGATAGCATCGGGGTCGCGCCTTGCTTCGTAGTCCATAATCACACTCGCAGTCGTATCGGTGCCGCCATCATAGCACGCCGTCGAGCATCAGGTTCACTTTCAGCACGTTCACGCGCGCATCCCCCAGAAAACCGAACTGAGGCTGCTCGGTGCATTGCTTGATGATGTCGCGGATCTCGGACGCGCTCTTGCCGGTTGTCCTCGCCAAACGGTCCACCTGGTATTCGGCGGCAGCCGGCGAGATGTGCGGATCGAACCCGCTGCCGGAGTTCGTCACGAGGTCGCTGGGGATGGGCTTGTTCCCCATCTCGGGATGAGCCGCGCGGATCTGCTCGACGCGATCCTGCACCGCCGTCGCGAACTCGTCGCCCGCAGGGCTGAGATTGGACGGGGCGTACCACAGCACGTCGTTTCCCTCGGCATCGGTGAACGTGCCCGTGCTGGGGTTCATGGCGCGGCCCCACAGGTGCTTCTCGTCGGTGAACCGCTGGCCCACCAGCTCGCTTCCGTACTTCGTTCCGTCGACTTCGATGATGGAGCCGTTCGCCTGGTGCGGAAAGAGAAGCTGCGCCAAACCCGTGCACGCCGCCGTGTAGATCACGCCGCACAGCACCGTGGTGACGAGGAAGAACAACGCCGCACTTCCCCAGGTCTTCGCTTGGTTTCCCAATTTGAACGTCATGATGGATCCTTTCCTTCCTACGCGACGCCCAGCGCCGTCAGGCCCATGTCCAGCAGCTTGATGGCGGCGAACGGCAAGACGATGCCGCCCAGGCCGTACACGGCCAGGTTGCGCTTGAGCAGGCTCTGGGACGTGGCCTCGCGGTACTTCACGCCTTTAAGAGCCAACGGGATGAGCGCCACGATGATGAGCGCGTTGTATATGACGGCCGCCAAGATGGCGGTGGTGGGGCTGGTCAGGCGCATGATGTTGAGCGCCTCGAGCGCGGGATACAACGGCACGAACAACGCCGGGATGATGGCGAAGTACTTCGCCACATCGTTGGCGATGGAGAACGTGGTCAGGCTGCCGCGCGTCATAAGCAGCTGTTTGCCGATGCGCACGATGTCGATGAGCTTCGTGGGGCTGGAATCGAGGTCCACCATGTTGCCGGCCTCTTTCGCAGCCTGGGTGCCGCTGTTCATGGCCACGGCCACGTCGGCCTGCGCGAGCGCCGGCGCGTCGTTCGTGCCGTCGCCCGTCATGGCCACCATGTGTCCCTCGGCCTGGTACTGCCGGATGGCGGCAAGCTTCGTCTCGGGCGTGGCCTCGGCGATGAAATCGTCCACGCCGGCCTCGGCGGCGATGGCGGCGGCCGTCAGCGGGTTGTCGCCCGTGATCATGACGGTTTTGATGCCCATCGTGCGCAAGTCGGCGAAATTCTCCTTGATGCCCTGCTTGACGATGTCCTTCAGATAGACGACGCCCAGAACACGATGATCGCGAGCAACAAGAAGCGGGGTGCCGCCTGCGCGAGAGACATGCTCAACCGCCGCGGCGCACTGAGCGCTGTACGTGCCGCCGCACGACTCCACATAACTCTTGACGGCATCGGCCGCCCCCTTCCGAATCTCGTGGCCCTCGAAGTCCACGCCGCTCATGCGCGTCTGCGCCGTGAACGGGATAGTCGTCATGCCCGACCCTTCCAGCACGCGGGCGCGGATGTCGAACAGCTCCTTCGCCAGCACCACGATGCTGCGACCCTCCGGCGTCTCGTCGGTGAGGCTTGCCAGTTGCGCCGCGTCGGCAACCTCGCGCTCGCTTGCGCCGTCGACCGGGATGAACTCGGCCGCCTGGCGGTTGCCCAGCGTGATGGTGCCCGTCTTGTCCAGCAGCAGCACGTCCACGTCGCCCGCCGCCTCCACGGCGCGGCCGCTCATGGCCAGCACGTTCGCCTGGTTGAGGCGGCTCATGCCTGCGATGCCGATGGCGCTCAGCAGCGCGCCGATGGTGGTAGGCGCCAAGCACACGAACAGCGCGACGAGCGAGGCGATGGTGGTGGGATTCGCGATGCCCTCCTGGCTGGCGCCGAACCCGCTGAACGCGAACAGCGACACGGACACGACCAAGAACACGATGGTCAGCGCGATGAGCAGGATCTCGAGCGCGATCTCGTTCGGCGTCTTCTTACGCGCGGCCGATTCCACCATGGCGATCATCTGGTCGAGGAAGCTGTGACCGGCATCGGCCGTCACGCGCACCACCAGCCAGTCGGACAGCACCGTGGTGCCCCCGGTGACGGCCGATCGATCGCCGCCGGCCTCGCGGATGACCGGGGCGGACTCGCCCGTGATGGCGCTTTCGTCAACCGACGCGGCTCCCATGACTATTTCGCCGTCGGCGGGAATCTGTTCGTTCGCCGTCACGAAGAACAGGTCCTTCTTCTTGAGGACGGCCGAACTCACCTCCTCGGCGTTGAGCCGGAAGAACTCGGCCGGGTCGTCCGCATGGGTGCCTTTGGCCACAAGGCCTTCGTTCAGCTTATGGGCGTCGATGTCGCGCTTCGCGGCGCGCAACGAGTCGGCTTGAGCCTTGCCGCGTCCCTCGGCGAGCGCCTCCGCGAAGTTCGCGAACAGCACCGTGAGCCACAGCACCGCCGATACGGCGAAGATGAAAGCGGGATGCGCATCGGCGACGCCGAACAGCGACAGCGCGAACAGGCCGAGCGTCAGGATAGCCGAAATATACACCATGAGCATGACCGGGTTCTTCGCCTGCTCGCGCGGCGTGAGCTTCGCGAACGAGTCGATCACGGCGCGCTTGGCCAACGCGCTCATCGACGCCTTGCGCCCGGCGCGCTTGCCACCTTGCGGGCTTGCGCCCATAGGAGTTTCGTTCATTGCAGTAGTCGTCATCTTTCTTTCGCCCGCCTTCCTAGAGCACCATCATCAGCTGTTCGGCCACGGGACCCAGCGCAAGCGCGGGGAACATCGTGAGCGCGCCGATCAGCAGCACCATGAGTACGAGCAGGAACACGAACAGCGCGTTGCTGGTGGACAGCGTGCCGGCGCTCGTCGCCACCTTGGGACGTACGGCCAGGCTGCCGGCCAGCACGCACACCGCCGCGATGGGGATGAAGCGGTTCGCCAACATCTCGAATCCCAGCACCAGGTTGATCAGAGGCGTGTTGCCGTTGAATCCCGCGAAGGCCGAACCGTTGTTGCCTCCTGCGGACGTGGCAGCGTACAGCACTTCCGAAAACCCGTGCACGCCGGGATTGTTCAGGCTGTTCGCCGTCGCCGGGTCGAGGCTCATGATGCCCGCGCCGACTAGGATGAGCAGCGGCGTGGTGATGCACAGGATCACGGCCATGCGCATCTCCTTCGGGCCGATTTTCTTGCCCAGGTACTCGGGCGTGCGGCCCACCATGAGCCCGGCGATGAACACCGTGAGGATGACGAAGCCCAGCATGCCGTACAAGCCGCAGCCGACGCCTCCGAACACCACCTCTCCCAGCGCCATCAACACGATGGGCACCATGCCGCCGATAGGCGTGAAGCTGTCGTGCATGGCGTTGACCGAACCGTTCGAGGCGGCCGTGGTGAACGCGGCCCACAGCGACGAGTCGGTCACGCCGAAGCGCGTCTCCTTGCCTTCCATGTTGCCGCCGGATTGCCCGCTGGCGCCCATGTACACCTGCCCGTCGGCCGCCAGCTGGGGCGTGCCCATCTGCTCGAACACCGCGATGGCCACGAGCGCGCCTACCAGCAAGATGAACATGGCCGCGAACACGGCGCGCCCCTGGCGGCGATCCATGACGAAGCGGCCGAAGCTGAACACGCACGCCACGGGGATGAGCAGCAGCGACAGGCATTGCACCAGGTTGGTGAGGGGCGTGGGGTTCTCGAGCGCGCTTGCGGAGTTCACGCCGTTGTAGCCGCCGCCGTTCGTGCCCAGCTGCTTGATGGCGACCTGGCTGGCCTGCGGGCCCATCGGCACCGTCGCCTGGTCGATGGTTTCCACGGCGGCCGGATCGTCGGCATCGACGATGCTGCCATCAGCGGTCACGCCGACCGGCTCCAGCAGCTGCACCGTCTCGTACTCGTTGAAATTCTGCGGCGAGCCCTGCTGCACGTCGATCATCGTCACCACAAGCGACAGCGGGATGAGCACGAACAGCACCGCGCGCGTCACATCGACCCAGAAGTTTCCGAGGCCCGGATTCCCTTCGCTCACGATGCCGCGGAACAGCGCGAACAAAACGCCCAAGCCCACGGCGGGCGTGACGAAGTTCTGCACCGTCAGGCCGATCGCCTGGGAGAAGTAGCTGAGCGCGCTCTCGCCGCTGTACGCCTGCCAGTTCGTGTTCGTGACGAAGCTGACGGCGGTGTTGAACGCGAGATCCCAGGACAGCCCGGGAAGCCCTTCGGGGTTGAACGGCAGCAGACCTTGCAGCATGAGAATGGCGAACAGCCCGACCAGGCAGATCGCCGAAAACGCGAACGCGCTCACAAGATAGCGCTTCCACCCCATGTCCTCGGACTTGTCTACGCGGATGCAGCGGTAGACCGCGTTCTCCACCGGAACCAGCACCCGCGAGAGCACGGTCTTCTGACCGGCCATGACCTTGTTGAGGTACGCGCTCAGCGGGATGGCCAAAGCCACCAGCAGCGCCAGGTACACGCCGTATTCGAACAGCTCGTCTATCACCGTTCGTCACCGCCCCTGAGAAGCTTGTAGAACAGGTAGAGCGCAAGGAAGATGCTCAACCCTCCTACGAAGCCTGCTACGAATTCCATCTCGATCCTTTCCTATCGGTCCTTTTGCGTGGCGGCGCATACGACAGCACCGCCACGAACCCAGCATAGGAAGAACCGCATGAGCACGGCGTAAAGATGGAGGGTGCGGGCGTTAAGATGAGGTTAAGACGGAGGTCGGCCGGAACGTCAATCTGCGTATTACCTCAAGTCGCATCGTGGGGTAAGGGGATGGTGGCTACATAT